>Ga0209342_10001961_pt1 | contig 22516 bp, 27 predicted proteins | sample RifCSP16_2_FD_184023 | JGI IMG/M metagenome (GOLD analysis project Ga0209342, IMG submission 184023) | Soil microbial communities from Rifle, Colorado - Rifle CSP2_sed 16_2 (SPAdes) (version 2) | ecosystem: Environmental > Terrestrial > Deep subsurface > Rock core/Sediment | place: Rifle... | reverse complement strand
AGGTTGAAGACATGCCCATCTCCAGCTTTGTGATCAGCGAGATATGCGAGAAATCCGGGAATTTCTCCAATTCAATGGCGTACCTGGCGGCATTGCCAGGCGACGCAAAAATGAATACCAGGCTGGTAATGCACATAAGCAGCCCAACAACAGCGAACCAATGAAGTCTTTTTTGGCGCAACAGGTGGATGGCTGCTGCCAGGAAGAGCAGCGTGAGCAGGATACAAATTGTCTCCAAATTGATGGCAAACAAAAGCAAAAGAATGGAAAGCAGGACTTCGGGGAATTTGAAATCCTCCTGCTGGATGATCTTTCGCAGCAGGTTCAGAACGACAAGGGCGAATGTGAGCGGCCACAGATAAATGACAGTCGTTGTAACCCACCCGGCATTGGCAATTTCACGCAGCGGGTAGATAAGCAGCAGGATGGCGATAAACCAGTTTGTCATCCTTTTCTGCTTATGGACCAACAGATGTGAAATGGCCACACCCAACCATGTGTAGATCAGTGTGTTGAGCAACCTCCACAGGATGGAAGGTGCCTTCAGAAGCTGGATGATCAAGTACTCAGGGAGGATACGGGAAGTCCAGGTGTTGTAGCGGATCACCAAGGCTGACAAATCAAGCTTCATTGTCCCGGCGAAGGAAAAGTCGATATCGTCCAAGATCGGAATGGGGATCAGCAGGTGGAACATGAACATGGCCAACCCCAGGACGAAGAACGGGAACAGGTCGCCATTAATGAATTTCGAAGTCTTAAGCCGGTTCAAGTAAGCCAACCCTTATTCCTGAAGAAGTTGACCTGTTTCGACAAAGAGATGATGTCCATTATTAAAGAATTTCAGGAAGATCTCGTAGGAGTTATTGTCAAGATCTACCAGGCGTTTGTTCACACGCGATCGAAAGCCGCTGTTGGAATGATCCAACCCGTCCGAAAAAAGATCATTCAGGCTGTCATCGTTGACCAGCATGGTGGGAAGCAGGATGGTTTCACCGCTGCGTGTGTTCCTGAGGAGGACATCCAGGTCATATGTCCGGGATGGTTCGGATGGGATCAGTGCCCAGCCTTCGATCCAGACATAGTTGTGGGAGACGATCACCCCATCAATCTTCCACTTGATAAGCCCGTCACGATCGATGTCCGTGACCTGGATGGTGTGAACCAGGTTGTGATCCAGGAAATTGAGCAGGCAGAAAAGCAGGATAAGCAGCAAGGCAGTGCCACTAAGTAAGGAAACCTGTTTCATTGTGATGAATTGTCGATCCGGCATGCTCAATCTCCATCCTTTGGCAAGGTAAGCATGATTATACAATCATTCGAAATTGCGGATGGCTTGTAGTATGATATTGAACAATAGAAGTTTTCCCGACTGGATCCTCGAGCAGGGTCTGAGAAGGAGGAAATTGAGCAGTGGTCAATTCCAGGATGCAGGCAGTTTCTGTATCCTGGAGACTGGCAGCGGGGTGGACGTGTTTCTGATCCACTTGCCGGAGAAGTCAAGCCATCCATGTGTCCCTTCAGAAAATGCGATCCTGCCCAATGACCAGATGACAAGGAGAATAAAAGCATGAGCATGGGCATGACATTATCCATCCTGAGCGGGGTGTTTTGGACGATCGTGTACATCGACGGGATCCGGGTTGGCATGCGGGACAAAAGCTACGCCATGCCGATCTGGGCGCTGGGACTGAACATCGCCTGGGAGTTCCTGCATTTCGTGCTGGGATACCAGGCAGCCGGGTGGGCGGCGCAGGTGGTGATCAACGGGGTCTGGTTCCTGCTGGATATCGGCCTGGTGTACACCTACTTCCGCTACGGACGGAAATACTTCCCCGAAAGTCTGAAGCCTTCCCTGTTCTACGCCTGGGGCATCCTTGTACTGGTGGTCACATTCGTCGTGCAGGCAGCTTTCATACTTGAATTCAACCTGGTAATGGCAGCCACCTATGCGGCTTATTTACAAAACCTGCTCATGTCGGTGCTGTTCATCGCCATGCTGGTGGGGAGGGGCAGCAGCGAGGGACAGAGCATGCTTATCGCGGTCTGCAAGCTGCTTGGATCGCTGGCGCCGACCATCAGCATCGGCGTGCTGGGCAGCCCGATGTTCAACGGACGCAACACCTTCGTGCTCATCATCGGCATCCTGATGGCGGTCTTTGACCTGCTCTATATCTGGATGCTGGCGAAGAGGAAGGAAGGTGAAAAACTGGAAATGGAAGGGGGGTAAGAGGTGACGACATGACCGAAAAGAATCTTGGCTTCAGCAAGCCATCATTTGAGACCTTCGAGGAATACAAGCAATGGTTCAAGGAATTCGCAGCCATGCTGGGGGTGGGAGGGGAGCCAGTGTCGGAAGAGAAGATGCGCGAGACCTGGCTGAAGTTAAAGGAAGGCGCCGCGCAGAGCCAGAAGGGAGTGGAGGGGGATGAGGAGCAACAAGAGGAGGGGAAGCAAGACGAAGGGGAGGGTGAGGATGGATAAACCAGCCCCCTCCATGAGAAAGAACCTGGCTGGCGATGCGTATTTATCCGGATCGTGGTAATCCCAACGACCTTTCATCCATATGGGGGAAGGGAAGCCAATGAGAGCGCTTACAGACTGCGGCTGATGCCCATGGTCGGCATGATCCATTCGTCATGGTAATGATCCTGCAGCATGCGGTAGTAGATCAGCGCTTCCTTGTTCTGCAGGCAGTAGCCCCATTCGTCCTTCAATCGAACCTTTTCCTTCTTGAAATCAGCATCCGAGACGAGTTCCTGCGCCTGTTCAGCGAGGATATCGGATGAACCCGCCCCTTTGGAGAACTTCATCTTGGGACGGTTGACGATCGAATCAGGCAGATGACCATGGTAGGCACGCCGCAGCAGATCCTTGGCCGGGCGTCCGCCGCGCTGCAGCTTCCACTCGGACGGGATGCTGAGGGCAAGGGAGACAGAATCGGTGTCCAGGAACGGAACACGCGCCTCCAGCCCGTGTGCCATGGACATGCGGTCGCCACGCTGCAGGTTGGTGTTGTGCAGGTCTTCGGTGATCTGAACCAGCTCCTGCTGGAGATCGGCTGCATCGCCATAACGCTGTAAATAGGAATAGCCGGCATACAGCTCATCAGCGCCTTCGCCGGTCAGCATGACCTTGACATGATCGGATGCCATGCGGGAAAGCATGTAGTTGGGGATGGCGCTGCGCACGAGGGCGGGGTCAAAAGATTCAAGGTAGTAAACCACGTCCGGGAGTATTTCGAGCATATCCTCCTGGCGGTAAACGTACTCATGATGCCGGGTTCCGAGCTCATCCGCCATCAAGCGGGCAGCATCCAGGTCTTCGCCATCCTCGGTGCCAACCGCGAAGGAGTGCAGACCGGGATCATCCCTGCTGGCGATCATGGAAATGATGCTGCTGTCCAGACCGCCGCTCAGGCTGACACCCAGCGGCACGTCAGACATGAGGCGCCTGTGCACGGCTGTCTTGATGGAAGAGCGGATCGACGGCAGGGTCTCTTCTTCTGTCTGTATGCCGGGCAGGTCTTCGCCATGCAGGGAGCCTTCCACGCTATAAAAACGGTGCAAGCCCTGGTGGTTGTGGTACCAGTGCCCGGCCGGGAACTCGCCGATGTTGTCGGTTATCTTCGCCAGCGACTTCACCTCGGAGGCAAAATACAGACCGCCTTCCTTTTTATAGTCCCAGTAAAGCGGCTTGATGCCGAGCGGGTCACGCGCGAGGAAGAGGTCATCCTGCCAGGAGATGGCAAAGGCAAACATACCGTTCAGCAGCTGCACGGACTTGGGACCATAGCGCTGGTATAAACGAAGCACCGTTTCGGTGTCCGTGCGGGTCTTAAATTGCTGACCCTGGAGATGCTCTTTACGCAACGCCATGTGGTTGTAGATCTCGCCGTTAAAGGCGATCCAGGCTTCTCCCAGGTGAAAGGGTTGGTGCCCGCGATCCACGTCCACGATCGCCAGGCGGGTATGCCCGAGCGTGGCGCTTTCGGTTGGCATGACGCCGTCGCCATCGGGTCCGCGATGCTTGATCTGCATCACCATTTCATTGATATTTCGGGTGGAAAACCTTCCATAGGCTCCTGCAATTCCACACATTGGGTATAACCTCCTTTGTGTCTGCAGCTGCCGCCGTACTTCCCCCAATTTTGCCAGCACGACCATCGTTTGCTGTGTACAAACAAAATGGTATGAAGCTATGAAACCTTCATACCAAAGGCAACTATTTCATTTAAAGAACAATATTATTCTACCACATCACCCAGGGAGAGAGACGGGGTGAGAGGGATGTTACTTTTCCTGCAGGTCGAGGGTCATGGCGTAGAAGGGGACCTGGCTGCCGTCCTCCCTGGTTTTGATGCCATCGCCGGTGATGATAAAACCGACATGCCGGTAGCTGGCGATGGCGCGATCATTGTCCTGGCGCACGGTCAGGACGACCGAGTGAAAGCCCAGTGAATCCCTGGCATGCTGAATGGCCAGGCGGATGGCTTCCCGGCCGATGCCTTTTCCGAACAGCTCCTTTTTGCCGAGCAGGATGCCGAGGATGGCTTTATCTGCTGCGGGAGTCTCCTTCTCCAACCAGACCGTGCCCGCGTCCCCGCCATCGACCAGGATGACATACCATGACCACAAGCTGTCCCCGCCGGAAAGGTCGCGGCCGTTGAAGGCGCGCGGGAAGATGCGCGATTGGTACTGCTCTGCATCGATATCGATTGCCCACTGATTGCAGGTCTCGATGTCAGCCTGGGTGAAGGGTCGCAGGGAGATGTTCATGGTCGATATTTACCTCACCCGATCCATTGCCTGCAGTGCGGGCAGGCGAAACCGCCCCCGTCGAGGGGGACAGTCTCGATCGGGATGACCTCCCGGCAGTGCGGGCAGTGAAAGGTGCTGGCGCTGCCGCTGCTATCCTCCGGCTTTCCCGCCAGGGCACCGACCAGACGGGCGATGGAAGAGATGATAAGTCCTGTTCCGACCACCAGCAAGTACCACGAGTTGCCGACCGCATGGAACAATTCGCCAGTGGCGGACTCGCTGATGATGAAGAAAAAGAGGATGGCGACCGCTCCAAAGAGGAAGAAAAGCAAACTGGCCTTCAGGTCACTCCTGCGCTGATCGTTTTTCATGCCAGTCTCCCGGGTTCATCTAAAAAAATTCATTCAAAGCCGGGTGCTAGTTCCCGGATGGTTTCTGCCAGTGCGCTGCAGAACGATTTGTACTCCCTTTGGGACTTCCTGATCGGGTAGGGCAGCTCGACATGGTAGGCTTTCCATTGGTCTGTTGTGATAGTGGCAGAGTTGCTGGCTTTGTAGTAGATGCTTTTGAAATCTCCCGAGATCGTATAGCGCCGCAGGGTTGGAATGGTTGAAAGCCTGCCCCCCAGCTGGCGGGCCATTTCTTCGGACCTGTCATTTTGTGCCAGGCTGCCGCAGGAGATCTCGATGTCATAGCGGGCGTTCTGCGATGAATGCCCGTGGATCTCGACCAGCATCTTCGGATGCAGGCTCAGGATGGCGCGGCTGTAATCGGTGCCCATATCCTTGTTCGGGTCGAGGAAGTAGTTGCAGGCGATCACGGCCGGGCAGCCCAGCCGGCGGGAGAGGTGCCAGCCGATGAAGCCGGCATTCTCGTCCGAGAGGGGGTGCTCCGGGCAGGGCAGTGCGGTGACTCCCAGGGGGGCATGGTGGGGGACTCCCACCACCACCGCGCGGGTTTCCGCGGGTATGGTGAGCAGGGCTGCGGTTTCCGGGTCAGCAAGGATGGATTCGATGTTCATATTGGTGCCGTTAATGATAACAGGATTCTTGGGGGAAATGGGTAAGCGGGGAGAGGTCGGGGGCTTCTTTACCAGCGTTGAATTCCTCCACACCGGGGCTGTTCAGCTGACCCCCTTATTATTAAACACACCCCTCAACCAGTTATATGCACACAGTTCTTTTGTTTAATTTATAATTGTATCAACAAGTTGACCATAGGGCTGAAATCATCCAACCAACCGAATTTGTTCCTGCTTTTTTCATGGGAGGGGAATCCAATGAAAATTCATCCATACCGGCTCATTATTTTGGTGTTCGTTCTGGGGTTATTCACCCTGGCATGTGGAATCACCGCCACCGCAACTCCGGACCCAAATGTTCCCATCAGCATGGAGAATGTATGCGACTACGACAACCAGGTGGTGGAACTTGAGGGGCAATTGGTTCTACCCAACAGCGTTAATTGCTCCATCGAAGCACCTGTTTTCTGTGAGATCTATTTTCATGACCCTTTGAACTCCCAGGGTTTTGATATTGAGATCCCTTCCTTCGACGGAGATGGAGAGCTGCCGGTAAACAGCATGGCGGATTTACCGGATCCATTTGACAGCAGTGATTTTTACATCCGGACGAATAATGGTGCTTTTGTTGGGGATCGGGATCTTGTCTCCATCCGCGGAACAGTTGATTCTTATGGTTCCAACTGTACGCTGTCGCCGATCGAATCGATCACCAGGCTGGATCGCCTGGAATACCCAGGGGTGGACCTCACCCGGGTCACCCTGCAGGAGGCGATGGCAGATGGGCTGGTGGTGGCGTCGTTCACAGGAGATGGCCTGACAAAGGTGACCCTCAAGATCAAGCCCTCCGTGGAGTTGAACCTGGAGGTGGAAATTGTTCCCGGCACCATTCTCATATCAGGCACGGAAGGCGTCCAGAACATGGTGGTGCGGCATGAGCAGATGGTTTATTTGAAACCGGAATTGGACGTGGAGGTGGTGGTCGAGCTGGAAGCAGCCTGCATCAACATGGAACTTGACCAACCCTCCTATTCAGACGGATTCACCCTCAGCAGCGAACCTGCCAATGATGACCTGGCAAAATTGCTGGCATTGGATGGGTTCCGTTTTCATAGCACGGCACTGCAGCAATTTGCGATTTGGACGATCACATCCAACCCCTATAACCTGTTTAATTATGTGGGCATTGATTCAGGTGATGATTACTGGGGAATGACGGATGTCTATGTTAATATCATAGGAGTTATGTTTGAAGAAGCAGGCATCGATCTTTCCAATTACTGGATCTTTAATCCAAATAGATAATTAACTGTGTTGCACGAAAAAACCATTCATGAAGGAATGGTGATTCAGTATTTAAATGATAAGGGAATATATTCGACTGTTCCCGGTTGTCGTCGGAATATAAGACCGGGTCTTGACAGGTGTATAATAAGTGTGTATATTCATTACACAGTAAAAGTGTGTGAGGTAATGATGTATACCAAAACAGATCAGAAAAGTAGAATGCAGGTTCTCATCAATGAAGAACAAAGGGAGTATTTGACCACTGTCTCGTCCGCTGAAGGGATCAGTATTTCCGCCCTGCTGAGGGAGATCATCACCCAATACCAATTGAGGCAGAAGGATCTGCGCCTAGAACAAGCCGTAAAGGACCTGGTTTCGGAATACAAGACAAACGAGGAACTGACTGCGCTCACCTCTTTGGACGGAGAAGATTTTCTGTGAAACGCGGGGAAGTTTGGCTGATCAACCTTGATCCAACCATCGGAACGGAGATCAGGAAAAAACGTCCTTGCGTGATCGTAAACAGCGACAGCATTGGAAAACTGCCCCTGAAGGTTGTCGTGCCGCTGACCGAATGGAATGATCGTTATTCGGGTGCCGATTGGCTTGTCCCCATTCTTAAATCAACCACAAATGGGCTGACGAAAAAAACCGCCGCGGATACCTTCCAGGTAAGATCTCTTTCAGACGAAAGGTTTATCAAAAAACTGGGTGTTCTAACTCAGGATGATATGAAGAGAATCGGGGAAGGGCTGAAGGTCGTATTGCTTTTAGATCGCTGATATAAGATAAAAAGCCAACCATGATAACCTTGCGAAGGTTTAAAACCTTCGCAAGGTTTGATTTAGATTAATCAACCACATCAAAACCCGCGCTTCTGCCCCTGCCAGGGGGGTTCCACCCCCGCCTTGAATTCCTCCACGCTGGGGCCGTGCAGGCGACCCAGGCGCCATATACCATAGATATAGCTGGCGATCAGCAGGACTACGGTGAAAGGCCAGCCCAGGATGACCTGGGCGGCGCCCAGCGCAGTCACGGCACCCTGTTCGTAAAGCAGGAATTGAAAGGTCAGGCGGGCTGAGAAGGCGACCGCCCAGGCGATGGTGACTTCGTTGTAAGCCGGCAGGACTTTCGGGTGCCAGTACCAGCCCAGGGGCCAGCGCCGGGCGAGGTAACTTGTCCAGGCGACCAGCGGGCGGTTGAGCGCCACGGTGACCACGCACAAGACGACCGTGACCGCCCCGGAGATCAGCCCGGGCAGGAAGAACCCGCTTTCGGAACCAGTCAGGTTCACGAACACCGCCGCCAGCAGCACCCCGCCCAGGCCCCCGAGCGCGTAGACCAGGCTTTCCTTCTTAAAGATCCGAAAGATCGCAAAGAGACCGGCTGCCGCCAGCGAAGCCCATAAGGCGAACGTGACTCCCTGGAGCGGGTTGACAAGCAGGAAGGTCAGCAGGGGCAGGAAGGTATCCAGCAGTCTTGCCCCCCGCCCGGAGAGGACCAGCCTCAATTCCTCCCGAAGCTCTTTCAGTTTAGCCATTTATGCAGGCGCCCGCTTACCCATCCAGAATTTAGCCCAATCCCCCTTGCTGTTGGAGGCAGCCAGGAAAACGTACAGGCTGGCGGTGAAGAATCCCAGCACCATCATGAGCACCACCCAGGCGATTGACATGGGGATGGACTTCTCGCGGAAGACGATCCAGGCGGAAAAGAGGGTAAAGCCGGTATACAGGTCGACCATCGAGACGATGCCCCAGGGATTGGAGAGCAGCCTGGCGCCGTCGCTGCCGAAATTACCGACGCTGAAGCCGTAGATCAATACTGCAGTCATGGCCAGCAGTCCCAGGGTGGATAAGATCTTTACAATTCTCATGAATAACCTTCCTTACAGGACGAGGATGATGCCGAGGACTGCCTCGGCGATCAAACTGATGACGTTGGAGGAAACCATGGATTTATCAAGAACGATCGAAACCGCCCGCACGACTGCCATGGCAAGATAGGTGATCCCCAAGAGCCGGTAGGTTTCGGGTATGTTGAAAAACAGGACCGCTGCCCCGAGGCCGATGAAGAGTGCACCCAGGATGGTGCGCACTTCCGTGATGCCGCGACCGCCGGCCACCTCAAGTCCGGTGAAGCCCAGGACGCGGGTCGGCCAGAAAAGCGAGGCTGCGCCGGTAAGGATGGTGGCAGCCACAGCAATGTACTTAAGTATCTGCAGGAACATTTGTTTACTCCTTTGCCGAATTGGAGGGAGGTAGGGGGATCAGCACGGATGTGTTCGCCTTGTAGGCTTCGTAATCTGCTTGTCCGCCCCATTTCTCGTCGGCGCGTTTTTCCAGCAAAGGCACGCCGCTGATCCTGGTCAGCAGGATGAACGTGAAGACAGGGGAGATGAGCATCAGCCAGGTCCAGCCGCTCAGGAGCGGCAGGGCGATGATGGCAATACCCACCCACAGGACGATCTCGCCAAAGTAATTTGGGTGCCGTGACCATGCCCACAGACCCGTGTTGATGAATTTTCCCTTGTTACCGGGGTTGGATCTGAACTGGCTTTTCTGCCTGTCGGCGATGACCTCGATGGAGAAGCCTGCCAGCCAGAGGAGCAGACCGATAACAGCGTAAGCCCCGAGCGGTACCCGCTGCGTGGAGGTGACAGCCACCAGGGCAGCTGCCAGGGAGAATACAACCCACAAGCCCTGGATGGTCCAGGCTGCAAGGAACCTGGAGAAGGACTTCTTGATCTCCCGAAAACGGCGATCTTCCCCTTCGGCGCGTATGCGCGAGAACAGGTAGGTTCCCAGGCGGGCAGCCCACACGAGAATTAGGGCAAGCAGTAGGATAACCCTGGTGTCCGGCACCGGGCTGAGGATGACTGCTGCAATCATCACTGTGAAATAGGTGAAGCTGCCGGTCAGGTCATAGAACTTCTCTGTTTTGTAAATGTAGGCGGGAATAAAGGCAATCCACTGGATGAGGAAAGCCAGCCCAACGCACAATGCGAATAGTGGGATGCCAAAGGCTGTCACGCTGCCCTGGCTGCCAGCCCAGGCGATGCCTGCCGCGATCAATAAAACCAGGGGTACTACGATCAGTGATCTTAACTCTTGTTTAGCCATTTCAATCTTCCTTTGTTTCCATAATTCAGTCAGTCCGTTCCAAAACCTTTCTTCGATACGGCTGCAAAGCCGACCGCGCCTGCCCCGATATGCGAGCCGATCACCGGGGTGATCTCCAGGGAAAGCATTTCTCCTGCGGGGATCAGATGGGCAATTCGTGAACGAAAAGCCTGCGCCTCCGCTGGCGCATTAGCGTGCAGTAAAACAAAGCGTTCAAGCGGCTGGCATGCCTCCAATATCCGGACCAGGCGTGCTTCAGCGTTCTTGGATGTGCGCACCCGCTCGGACCTGGGCAGGCCGTTCTTCATGGTCAGGATGGGTTTGATCTGCAGCAGACTGCCCAACCCGGCCATGAAGCGGTTCATGCGTCCGCTGCGGCGCAGGTATTCGAGCGTATCCAACCTGGCGGCAACAATGCTGCGGTCAGCCAGGTCATCCAGGGCTTTGATGATGCCGTCCATATTCTCCCCCTCCCGTGCCAAGCGGGCGGCAGTTTCCACCTGGAACCCCACCCCCGTGCTCAACTGACCGGAATCACGTACCAGCACGGGAACCTTTCGGAAGTCCCTGGCGGCACTTTCCGCCACGTCTATGGTCCCGCTGAGACTCCTGGCTATATGGATGCTGAGGATCTGGCTGGCACCTTCGTCGGCCAGTCCCAGGTATACCTGCGTGAATCGATCCATCCCCGGAGCAGCAGTGGTGGGGTGAGTGGTGAAGGTGGGGAGACTGGTGTAGAATTCTTTTCGCGTGATCTCCACGCCATCCAAAAACCCCTTGTCTCCGATATTTATGTATAGTGGAACCACAGTGATCCCCAAAGATCGAACCACATCTTCAGGGAGATCACTGGCGGAATCCGTTACGATTTTTATTGTCATTGCCGGTCTCTGGAGACTCCTGGAATAGACTTGCGCCTAAACAGGGGCAAGCGTGCCGGCGAAGATCAACCAGGCAAGGATGGATTTCGATACCAGGCTCAATATGATGTAGGCGCGCTCACCAAACAGGTAATCCTTCCAGGGACCGACCTTCTTGTATTGAAGCACCATGTTGATGGCGAAGATGTTGAAGAAGACGAACAGGGTCGGGTTGATAACGTAGACGAACGTGGGCGGCTTTGCATCGCCGGAAACCGAGCCGAAGAAGAACAGGAAAATCACGATCCAGGGGATGATGCCGGCAATGCTGCCGAAGATGAAGGATGTCCAATTGGTTTTTTTGGTGGTCTGGTTGTGCAGTTCCATCATGATGCCGAAAAGGTTCATCATGGCGTTCAAACCGAAGATCAGGATGATGATACCCAGGTCCCACAAACCCGAGAGCATGCCGATCAGGACGATCATGAGCGATGAACTGAGGGCGTATTCGATAAAGCGGATCGGGTTCATGCCTTTTTTCAGGTTGGCGACATACTTGTTGTAGCCGATCGTCGCCAGGTAGAAATGCGCCACGGCTGAGATCAGCAGAAAGACAGCCACAGCAGGTCCAAAGCGAAGATCATAAATGAGCTTCGGGTCCGGGACGAGTGAGAAGGTTTCCGTGTTGAATTTCAGGAAACTGGTGAAGATGGGGTAGGTGGTATCATTGCTTAAGAGAATCATAAGCAAGCCCTGTACCAGGTGGAGGAATCCCATGGAAAGGTTGAACCTTTTCAACTTCCTGAGTTTGATCTCCATAACTTGTGTTTCGTTTGTGTCCATTGCAAATACTCCTTAATTTGATTGAAAATATAATTTCCGGTTGAATGGATCCTCTATAATCCAACTGAATAGAGGATAATTTCCATCAATATACATGAATATCGATCTATTGTCAAGGTTTTGTAATGAATATATTGACAAATAGTGGATATTCGACTATAATGCCTCATCGATCAGGAGTGATCCATGGCAGACCAAACCATCAGCAAGGAACCCCGCTACAACCTCGCCTACGTGATGCAGGAGACCGGCATAAAAGCCGATACCTTGCGCGCCTGGGAGCGCCGCTACCAGCTGCCCCAACCCCAGCGAACGGAAGGCGGTCAGCGCCTGTTTTCTGATCATGATATCCAGGCAGTTAAATGGCTGCTGGAGCGTCAGAATGAAGGCATCCGCATCAGCCAGGCAGTGGAACTTTGGCATGAGATGGAAAGCAGGGCTACTGATCCCCTCCCGGCATCCTCAGCTGAACCATTACAGCAGCCTGTAAAGACGGGGAATGACAGCCTTACCGGGCTGAGGGATGCCTGGCTGCAGGCAGTGCTGAACTTTGACGAAACTGCAGCGGAGCAATTGGTCACGCAGGCATTTGCCGAATTCCCAATGGACACTGTCTGTTTAAACATCCTTCTACCAGGGTTATCCGCCATCGGGACGTTGTGGTACGAGGGGAAAGCATCCGTCCAGCAGGAACACTTTGCCTCTGAATTGGCGACCCGGCGGGTCCAGGCGCTGATCTCGGCCGCCCCAAAACCCTTCCGGGATAAAATGATCCTGGTAGGTGCACCTTACGGAGAGAACCATACCTTCCCAATATTGCTGGTCACACTCCTGCTCCGCTTCCGGGGCTGGAATGTTGTCCACCTGGGGGCAAACGTACCGATGGATCACCTGCTGGAGACGATTGAAAACACAAAGCCGGACCTGGTCGTCATGAATGCCATGCGCCTGGCGACAGCTGCCGCGCTGCTTGAAACAGCCGCCTCCCTGGGAGAGATCGGCATGCCCATCGCTTTTGGCGGGTGGATCTTCAACCAGATCCCCGGACTGGCGCAAAAGATCCCCGCTTATTACCTGGGCGGGGATGTAAACGAAGCCATCTCCGGGATCGAATCCCTGCTGCTGGGTCCGCTGCCTGCCATTGAAAGCGGAACAGGCAGGGACGGGTTTTCTGAAACAATTGCGCTTTTCCAGGCTCACAAGGGGCAAATTGGCAGGCAGGTACTGGATGCCGTTGCGGAAACCATGGAACGGGAGATCAGCCTGGAGAACTTACAGGCGGCAAATGAATTCCTGGCACAGGACATCCTGGCGGGATTGACCCTGGGAGATCTCTCCCTTGTCAATTTCGACCTGGACTGGGTGGAACGTTTGATCGGCAGCCATGATCCCGGTGAGAATTTCCTCCCGGGTTACCTGGGAGCATATCTCGCAGCTGCCCGATCTTTTTTGCATGACCCTGCTGATCCGATCATCGCATGGTTGACGTCAATTATAAAGAGCAAGGCACGAAGGAGATGAAATTATGAGAATACTGATATCGGGTGGAAGCGGTCTGCTTGGACAGGCACTGACCAATAATCTGATCGCAGATGGGCACGAGGTGATCGTTATCAGCCGCAAGCCCGACAAACTCAACAATTTGCCGACGGGTGTGAAAGCCATCGGCTGGCAGAAGGAAACGTTAAGTAAATTCATGGAAGGCAGCGACGCAGTGGTCAACCTGATTGGTGCAAGCATCGGTGGAGACAGCCCCATGAATATACGCTGGAGCGATAATCGCAAGAAGGAAATAATCGCCAGCCGGGTGGATGGGGGAATATTGATTGCCGAGGCAATCGAAGCGGCTGCCAGGAGACCCGGGGTATTGATCCAACAATCGGGGGTTGGATATTACGGGGCGGCAGGCGATGAGGTCTTTGATGAAGGAACCCCCAACGGAAAAGATTTCCTGGCAGAGGTGGCTTCCCGCTGGGAAAATTCAACCCTTTCGGTCGAAGCCCTGGGAGTCAGGCGGGTGGTCACCCGCACAGGTGTGGTGCTCACCCCCCGTAAAGGAATTCTTGCACTCTTCAAACTGCCCTTCACTTTCTTTATCGGCGGGCGACTGGGCAGCGGGAAGCAGTTTCTTTCCTGGATCCATGTCAATGATCTCATCAGGATCTACCGCTTTTTGATCGACAACGAAGGCATACGGGGTGTTGTCAATGCCACCTCACCCGGGCCGGTCAATAATGCTGAATTTGCCAGGACCCTTGGGAATGCCATGCGGCGCCCGTCCTTCTTCCCTGTCCCTGCTTTTGCTTTAAAGCTGATCCTGGGGGAAGCCTCCACGCTGATCCTGGACGGGCAGCGGGTTGTGCCGACACGCTTAATGGAAGCGGGATATCAATTTCAATATTCAAATCTCGAAGATGCATTATCTTCATTGCTGTAATTCTTAAGGAACAGATTCAATTACGTACCCTGCCGCAGACAGGAAAGAAGAAGAGCGTATCACACGTGCCGACCTGAGGGCATTATGGGTCGGGATCGGATTCAGCCTGGCGTTCACCGGGCTGATCTGGCGGCTGGGGATGGAAACGGATGCCAGGCTGCGCAGGCGGAAAGAGATCAGCCCGGAAGATGGGAAGATGGGTAGATGGGTGAGACGGTTTCGTTATTGTGACCTGTCAAGCAGCAAAATCGAAGGGCAGCATCGATCCCGGTTTGATAAAAAACACGGGTGATCTTTTGGATCGCCCGTGTTCATTAGGTGTCAGTCTTCGACCTTATGACCGCAGTCGGCGCAGAACTTCATGCCCGGCTTGAGCATTGCTCCACATTCCGTGCAGTGCTTTTCCTCGTCAATCCTGCCGCCGCATTCCGGGCAGAACTTGGTTTTTTCAGCCAGGGGTGCATTGCAGTGCGGGCAGGTTGCCCGGGCTCCCTCGCGCCAGCTTTCCTCTTTCAGCATTTCACGGTCTTCTTCTGCCATCTTGGAATGCGCCCAGATCTCCTCGATCGTGCGGGAGGACTGTGCGGCAGCCATCTCCACACCCAGGTCGGGTGAGCAATTCTTGCAGAGACCCTTGTTCACGTTCCAGCAGTTCTTGCGGCAGACCCAGCTCATGCAGCGCGGGCACTGCACAAAATCCGGACGGAGCTCTTCAATGGCTTTTGAAAATGCTTCGTCGTGGGCTTTCTCCCAGGCGGCGGAACGGGCGCGTTCCCCCAGATTGGCGGCCTGGTTGAAAACACCGCCGAACAGGCTGCCAGCGGCACCCAGGGCGCTGCTGACCGTCCCGAGGGTGTTGGACTGGAATTTGGTGCGGTAGCCCAAGTGGCAGCGGTCGCAAAAGAACTCGAACTGAAATCCCTGGTTGGTGCTCAGGTCGGAATAATTACGGGAAAATTCAATTTTGTCCATCCAGCATCTCCATTGGCGAATGAAAACAGGATATGAACTATTGAGAATCACTGCCGCTATTAAGCAGTAGGCGCAATTATATATCCATTGTAAAAATCAAGGGAGAGCTGCGTTGGAGTGTTCTTCAGACCCCAACCAGTTCTTTGCAGGATGTGCGAACACTGCTTCATCATCGGTAATTTTGCCTGATTTTTTTCATTTTTTATGATATATCGGATGATCGAACAGGAACTGCCATGTTTAAAAGGTTGTAGATTGTGAAAGATTGCATAATATCGGGAAGTATGTCATACTCGGTGTATTGATGGAGAATCCTTTTTTGGGGTGGTGTTATTACTTGCATTCAGGTCGTTTTCCGTAAGAAGCACCCTTCGATTGGGATCCGCCATTATTTTTAAAAATTGATTTTGGCTCCTGTTATCTGCGGATCCAAGAGAGAAATCCCTTGCCGCAGTCAGGAGGCATCGAATTACGTCATTGAACATATTTTGGATGGAAACCCTATCTGATCTATAAGGAAACAACAATGGCGCATGACATTTTCATCTCCTACTCTTCAAAAGACAAACCCATCGCAGACGGCATCTGCGCCAACCTGGAAGCAGCCGGGTTTCGCTGCTGGATCGCCCCGCGTGATATCGCTCCGGGGGATGATTGGCCGACAGCCATCACCTCAGCCATCACCGAAAGCAAGATCATGGTGCTTGTTTTCTCAGCCAACTCGAATTCATCCAAGGATGTCGGCCGCGAGATCATCCTGGCTGCCAATGAAAACCTGACCATCATCCCCTTTAAGATAGAAGATGTAAAACCAGAACCGGGAAAACAATACTACCTGGCGCGCACCCACTGGCTGGAAGCCATGAACCCTCCCACTCGCGAGCACATCCAGGCACTGATTGAGCGGGTCAGAGTACTTGTACCGCCTGTTGCCGAGAGCGGGATCGTTCAACCAAGCGCAGTTTCCCCGCCAGCACAGGAGCTGCTCCCTGTCCAACCTCCAAGTACCAGCCAGGAACCAGGCAGAACGCCAGAGCCGGTGATCGCTTCTCCGGAAAGGAAGGAACCTGTCCCCAAAACACCCGTTAAAAAGACCTGGTTCCGCCGTGAATTCCTGTATATCGGGGTACCAATATTGCTGGTTTTTCTGGGTGTTCTTATCTGGCCAAGGATCCAGGGCATGACCAATCAGCCGGAGGTTTTCCCGACTGCAATAACCACGCTTGCACAGACCCCTCAAATTACCAACACTTCCCAACCAACCTCCACTGATGCCCCTGCTGCCACCTCCACGGAACAGGTCTCCTCTCCAATACCAGGTTTTCATTATTCCCTGCTGAAGACGCTGACAGGCCATACCAATGAAGTGATGAGCGTTGCCTTTTCGAATGACGGACAGACCCTTGCCAGCGGTTCCAGGGATCTATCCATCATCCTGTGGGATGTTGCCAGCGGGGAAATGGAACACATCCTGAAAGTACATACCAACACGGTCAATCGTGTTGTGTTCCACCCAACATTGGACGACCTGATGGTCAGCAGTTCGGATGACGGCAGGATATTGTTATGGTCCTACAGGAACGGTTACCAGGTGGGTTCCCCCCTGTCCGGGCAAACCGGCGGCGTGCGTTCGCTGGTCTTCTCCAAAGACGGTCACTACCTTGCCAGCGGTGCGAATGACTCGACCATCGTCCTGTGGAATTTTCAAAATTATGCCAACAGCGGGCAGGTGACCAAATTACATTCATTCAGCGATCGTTCCAGTTTTGTGCTGAGCCTGGCTTTTAACCCCAACGCGGATATCCTGGCAAGCGGAGGATACCAGGAAAGCACGATCCTGATCCATGACATGAACGGCGACTTGAAGCTGACCCTTGAGGGAGGATCTGACGACGTAGAGAGCCTGGAGTTCTCGCCGGACAAGAGCATGCTTGCAAGCGCAACCCATTCAGGAACGGTCAACCTATGGGATACCTCCACCTGGAAGAAATTGAATCCCACCCGGTCAGGAGTCTGTGTTGCATTCTCCCCCGATGGACGCATCCTGGCTATTGGTTCACGTGATGGCTCGATCTCTGTGGTAGAGGTTGTCACTGGAAAGGTGTTGGTTTCCATCCAGGCTCATCCTCAACAGGAGATCAAGGATCTCGCATTTTCTCCCGACGGGAGCATGCTGGCCAGCGGAGCCGTGGATGGGCTGGTAAAGATCTGGGAGTTGGATTACTAACAGAACATTTCGTTAAAGCGTGTCGGTTGAAGGTGAAATGATGGAGAAGAAGAAAGGAAAAGACAGGCAGGCGCTGCTGGTGGTGGATGTACAGCAGGGGTTGTTTGAACGAGAGATACCCATTTACCAGGCAGAACGGGTGCTGGCGAACATCAACCGCCTGATCGGCAGGGCACGCAAAACGGCAGCGCCGGTCATTTTCATCCAGCATTCCAACGATGGTACGCTCAAAAAGAACTCCAGGGAATGGCAGCTGCACCCGGCCATACAACCGCTGCCTGGTGAGACGCGCATTTACAAGCTGGAAGCGAATGCCTTCCTCGGAACACCCCTGGAGGAGGAATTGAATAAGCGGGGTGTGGGTGAGGTGGTGGTATGCGGACTGGTGACGCATGGCTGCGTGAAGGCGACCACCCTGGGTGCCATCGAAAAGGGCTTCCGCACTGTGCTGGCGGGGGACGCCCACAGCAATTTCAGCAGGGATGCCGCCAAACTGATCGCAAAATGGAACCGGGAGCTGGGCGGCAAGGGGGCGGAGATCCTCAACTCGCAGGAAGTGGTCTTTTCCGGGATGTGAAAATTGGCTGAGAACATAAAAACCAGCAATGAAAAGCTCTTTGCATTCACGAAAACTCTCATACAACCTTCACATTTCTTGAACGAATTGTCTGTATACTTCTACCCTGGTATGGGTTATATCTCTTTTCAGTCAGCCTTATGTTGAAAGATGTGGATATTACTCGCCTTAAAACCACGATCCGTTCAAGAAAATCTTGACCGATTCTGAACGAATGAATGAAATTGCTCCCACTTTTTCCGAATTAATGAAATTGAAAGGTATGTTTTTCGCGGGTGGAAAGCAGATATCATTCCATTAACTTTCAACGGGTAAGGGAGCAAATCCCTTTCCTAGGAGGAACACATGAAAATAAACAAGAATATTCTTCTATTGCTGATGGCAGGTATACTGGTAGCCACCAGCGCCTGCGGTTCTGCCGCCACCGAAGAAGCCACCCCGACCCTGGAACCAGTTGACATCACCTCGGTTGCGGAAACAGCACAAGCCCAGGTTTTTGGGACACTGACACAACTTGCCAGCATGGCTACCGCAACCGGCACGCCTACCCTTGCGTTCACCGGAACACCCCTGCCTTCCGCAACGTCCAACCTGCCGATGATCAGCGTCAGCAAGGAGACCAACTGCCGGACGGGTCCGGATACGGTATATGACCGGGTTGGCGGGCTGGTGCCCGGGGTTATGGCAGTGGTGACCGCCTTAGACCCAACCAAAAGCTATTATTACATTGAAAATCCCAACTATACAGGAAGCTACTGCTGGGTTTGGGGTTACTATGCAACCAGGTTTGGTGATTTTTCGGGACTGCCCATCTACCAACCCGGGCCGACTCCCACACCCGGAACCCCGGCAGCCACCAGCTCCACGATAACCATCACAGCCACCGGTCCCACAGCCACTTCAACCGGCTATATTTGTTCGCTGGATTCCCAGACACCGGTAAATGGAACGACCTTCAAACCCAATCAGCAATACAAGGACCTGACCTGGGTGATCTCGAATGATGGCTCCAGTGCCTGGGCAGCATCCGAGGTGAGCATCAAGTTTGCCAGCGGTACGAACCTGCACACAGCAGACACCTTTGTCGTGCCTGCCACCGCAGCCGGAGCGACTGCGACTATGCTGCTGGACCTGGTGATCCCCGGAACAGCTGGCGAATACAGTGAAGTCTGGAACGTAATGAAAGGCTCCACCACCATGTGCACGCTTGGATTTTCGATCAAGGTTGCACCTTAAACGTCGCAATTACCCTGTAAAAATTTGGAAAACCAGAAGACCGGCATCACAGTGCCGGTCTTGTAATTAACCCTGCAACGATAATCTTGTTAAGGGATGTTTTCCATCTCCTCAATTATTTAAGGTGTTGAGGGTGTGAAACACCCGAAACAAAAAACCACCGGCTAAGCCGGTGGAAGCAAGATACGTATGGTCATTGCGAGAGAGTCCAGCAGCGAAGCTGTTGGACAACCGAAGCAATCTCTGAGGACTGACAACAATGAAAACGGATTGCCACGTTCCGCAGTGAACCAGCGTTCACTGCTTCACTCGCAATGACCCACGCGTAGAATTGGGTACAAGTAAGTGAAATAGGAGGAGAAGCAGCACGAAGGAATACGGGTTGTGTAGGCGGGGGAAAGCAGAAGATGAAAACAACAACGGATTTGAACAAATAGAAACCGACACCTTGAGGTGCTGCAAGTAAAAGAGACTTATAACGTCAGGTCAAGACCACCGGCATAGCCTGTGGCTTGACTGATGAACCTGTCCCTGAAGGTCAAATGACAGAACTTCAGGGGCAAGTAGTGAGATCGGGGATCATTACCTTTTTACATTCTGGGAAGCCGCCATGATGGGTGTGTTGGGGCAGTCTTTTGATACCCTGATAATCAACTTTTCATTGTCCATGTCCCGACAGTTGTTTTCTTTTATCGAACCCATCTGTCAGAAACAGGTCACCTCTTCTCGAGGTCTGATTCAGGCAGGATGGCATCAATGCAGAACTGATAATCAACCATTTTTAAATGGATAAATATTATCCAAATTATGTAGTATATGGTAGAATCCGTCCGGTTGGTGATTATCACCGTTTGCCAATGGTCATCGATATTTACCAGGCCGGACAGGCCAAAATTTCAGGAGGTGAAAATGAAAAAGTTTTTCAAGTGGATCGGAATTGTTTTGGGAAGTTTGCTGGTTGTGATCTTTATTGTATTATTTATACTTGCCGGACAAAGCAGCGCCCGCATGGCGCGCGTTTACGAAATCCCCCCGGATGACATCGTCATCCCCAGCGATGCGGAATCCGTGGCGCGCGGCGAGCATTGGGTCAAAGCAGAATGCATCGGTTGTCATGGCGATGACCTTTCCGGAAGGGTATTTCTGGAGGCAGGATTCGGGTATGTCGATGCAAAGAACCTGACACCCGGGCAGGGCGGGATTGGCGCAGAATTTACAGACCAGGATTGGGTGCGCGCCATCCGGCATGGGATCAGCCCGGAAGGAAAAAGTCTGATCATTATGCCTGCACAAAACACCTGGTACTTTAGCGATGAAGACCTGGGCAGTATCATTGCCTACCTGAAAACGCTGCCCCCGGTGGATAATGTAACGCGTGAGCCCAACTTTAACCTTCTGGGGAAAGCCATGCTTTCAGCCGGCATGTTCGGGAATTCCGTCATCGTTGCTGAGAATATTTCCCATGATACCCGCCCGGACTACCCACCGGTCGCTGTCAGCGCGGAATATGGAAGTTACCTGGTCAATGTCAGCGCCTGCAGGGAATGTCATGGTCCCGATCTGTCAGGCGGGAAGAGCGCAGACCCATCTGCCATACCAGCCCCCAATCTGACCCCCGGTGGCGAACTGATCGCCTGGCAGACAGCCGATTTCATTAATACCCTGCGCACCGGCGTCACACCTTTTGGTCATAAACTGGATCCACTCCAGATGCCGTGGGAGCATTTCCGCTATTTTTCGGACAATGAACTCACAGCCATCTTCATGTATCTGCAGTCCCAGCCCAAACTGGAGACAACGATTCCATAAGGTTATGAGAGTGGTGGTAAAAACTTAACTGGTTTTACAACACCAGGGATCGTTGGATATAAATCAAAAAAGACCGGCATTATGATACCGGTCTTTTTGTTTCTTAAAGAGGCAGCCATTCCAAGCAGTCTACTTGACAAGCTGGTATGCGCTGACAGCCACTTCATAGATCAACCCGCCGGTGTTCCTGTCATAGCAGGCATATTCGCCTTCAAACCCATCACCAACCAGGAATAATTTTCCTTCGGCTTCATCGTTGTTCTGGGTACAGGTGGTTAACAGGATCCAGCCATCGCCAGGATAGTAGATGCCTTTGGCGGGCCAGTCATACTTATCATCAAGGCTGGCCTTTTCGCATTGATCCGTTTTCACCTGGGTTCCATTGGTGATGGAGTTGACGCTGACAGGGTTGACATCAACTTCAAAATCAACTCCGTCAATATTCCTGGTCTTGGGGCCGATGTAAATGGTCACGACGGCTGTTGGATCCTGGCAGCCGATATAGGTCACATTTCCAAAGCCTTTAAAGTGGATATCACCCTCGGCGACCTGTGCTTCAAGGCTGCCCGGTGCGACAGAACTTGGGAACAGGGTCTGGCAGGCAATACTTGCCAGAATGAGGAAGGTTCCGAAAAGCCATATCCTGTTTCCTGGGGATCTTTTATCCATTTGCCGTCTCCTTATCAAGTTTAGTAATCAGAATACAATATCTCAGTCGATTAAGCAAGTGGTTTAAAAAACCGGTATAAAAAACAGCCCATCGCATTAAAAACCAAAAGACCGGTTTCAGGATACCGGTCTTTTGCATTGAAGAAAAAGCAGATCTGGTCTTCGGCGGGTAAGCGACAACAAGGTGGCCCCTATTTGCCCACCCTGCCCATAACCTCCTTCGAACGAGGGAAATCTGCAAATTCGCGAGTCTAATGGAGCGCATCCCGTTTGAACAGGACGCTCACCATCTTCGGGCAGTCCGCTTCCTTGAATCTAAGGCTGGATCGGACACCGTTATCGGTACGTATACCGGCTGCGGGTTTAAATCCCTGTTTGCGTTCCACTTAATCAGTGACCGGACGCTGGACCAAAAAGTGCGCCACAGCTGAACTCTCTTTTTGACCTGCCCCTGCCTGAAAATCAACATTGGATCACCTTTTTCCTTTCTATAACTCGTTGAGGAAGGTGAAGCTGGGCGCTCCCATCACGCCGGCTTTCTGCATGTTCATTCTTAACTCGGGGTCATTGGCGAAAGCCTTCGCCTTATCAAGCGATTCCATCTCGAGCAGAACGGTAGCCCGGTTGGGATCGCTGGCGTCCTGGAAGACCTGCTTGGAGCGGGTGCCGTACTTCATGCGCATCTGTTCAGCCTGCTCGCCG
>Ga0209342_10001959_pt1 | contig 22538 bp, 20 predicted proteins | sample RifCSP16_2_FD_184023 | JGI IMG/M metagenome (GOLD analysis project Ga0209342, IMG submission 184023) | Soil microbial communities from Rifle, Colorado - Rifle CSP2_sed 16_2 (SPAdes) (version 2) | ecosystem: Environmental > Terrestrial > Deep subsurface > Rock core/Sediment | place: Rifle... | reverse complement strand
CCGCCCTTCTCTGTTTTGCCTATTCCGCCCGGATGATCTTCCCGGGGGCGACTGGTTCATTGAGACACAGTCGCAACGAGATCCTCGAGAGCCACCTCGAGGTCTGCCTCGCCGGTTTTGGTGCCGATATCGATCTCCAAGAGCCGGTGATACACACGCTGCAGAAGGGGCATCCCGAACTTGCGAGCCTGGGCGGTGACTTTGGAGGCGACGAATGGGGGAACCCGCAGTGCGGCCTGAGGATCGATGCCCAGGTCGAGGGCCTGCCGCGCCAGTACCATGAGGCGGAACTGTCGGATGATCATGTGGAAAGCGTAGCGTGGGTCGTCGTTCTGCAGCAATCGGCGAAGACCGGCAATCGCATCCCGCCCGTTCCGCTCCCCGATCGCGTCCACTGTTGCGAAGATATCGCTCTGACCGTGCAGGGGGGTGAGACGCTCGACGTCATCGATTTCGATCGGTCGCTTCCTGTCGACGTAGTCCAGAAGTTTCATCAGCTCCGAATCGGCCAGGTATGGATCCCCCAGCACGTCTTCGGCCAAGAGCTGGGCGGCGTTTCGCTCAATCTCGCCCCCGCCGGCGGCCGCCCGATCGAGAACCCAACGCACAAAGTCGGCCCCACGCGGGACCGCGAACTTGCGCGTCATTACCGCTTCGGGGTGAGCTTCCGCCCACGATAAGAGGGGCTCAATCTCCTCGAAGGTATCCCCCCTTGAGCGGCCCAGGTCCAGCGTCTGGCTCAGTACGAGGGCTGTTGTCGGGGGAAGTGCATTGAGTATGCGATAGAACCGTTGAGGAGGGTCCTCGGTCAGGAACCGCGACGGGTCGTCGACGATGATCAGGCGCCTCGGGGCGAGGAACGGAACGGAGGCGCAAGCCTGTTCGACCTGGTCAAGGTCATCCTGATCGGCCTTGGAGTGGTAGGTGTTGAGGTCGGCGATGCTCCGGTCGCCGAGCTTGTCCTTCAATCGGTCGATAAACTCGGATCGCGAGAGTTCATCGTCGCCGTAGAAAAGGTAGACGGTGGGAGCCGGAGAGCTCATCTCAATCCGATGTCAACACCCGGTATAGCTTATTGCGGCCGCGCCGCAGGGGGATGATGGCATCCACCTGAAGACCTTCGGGGTCACCCTGAGTTGTGAGGTGCAGTTGAGCGGCGTTCCCCAGCGGCTGGGCGAGGATTAGGGCGACGGAGGTCACCAGTACGGCGAACGGGATACGCAGGAGACGATCCTGCCAGCGCTCATCCCTCCCTCCGAAAAGCGAGAAGTACGAGGCCACAGTCGCCAGGAGTCCTGCTGTCAGGAAGTTGGTTCCGCAATTGGGGTGGATCGCCAGCCGATGTTCTCCGCCGCGCATTCTCTCGAGGGACTCACTGACGGCCTCGCGGACAGGCTCGATGGGTAGGGACGAATACAGGAAGAACCCGCGCGCATCAGAACGTCCGACCAACGGCGTCCCCGGATAGTGCCGGCTCAGTACGTGGATTGTGCCGTGCTCCAGACCGTGGTTGCGCCGGATACGTGACAGGACAGGGGTAGACAACAATCTTTCGAGCTGGTTTGGCACCCTCACCTCGAGCGTGAAACGCCGGCATTATACCCTGAGGCGGTGATCAGCCGCCTGCTCGCCGCAGGTCTCATTGCCGGCTGTACGCTTCAATCAGCGCCAGCAGTACCTGGTTGGTGAAATCAGAAACCTTCCGGCGGGTCTCGCTCCACGCGTTCGAAAAACGCACGCCGGCGGTCTCATAGACATTGAAGATGCTCTCGAACAGGAACTCCCGAAAGAAAAGATAGGCGGCAACCGCCTCTTTCAGACTCAGCCCGGCCTGTCGGCCGATGCGGGCATATTCGCTGCCGAGGACATGCGCCTCCGGTTCCGACTGGTTGCGCTCCAACTGCGACGAGCGGATCAGCTCACGCATCAGTTGGCGCGAGCCTTCGCGATAACGAGACCTTTGCTCCTCGCTCAGCTTCTGGTACCAGCTCTCCTGGCGTAATCGGCCGTCTGCCAGCTCAAGGCGAGTGCGGCCGATGGCGTTCTGGACGAGGACCTGGACCTCGCTCGGTTGAGACGAGCGCCGCGCAGCAGCCCAAACTTCGAGCTCGGCACGTTTGAAGCGGCGGTGACCTCCGGCGGTTCGCTGAGAGGGAATGTCCCCTTTGTCGGCCCAGGTCCGCAAAGTGGACGGGTGGATCCCCAGGATCTGTGCGGCTGCGGTGAGCCCGAGCCAGTCCTTAGAGCGCTCGCTCAACTGCCCCTCCCGTCAAACATGCGTGAATCTACAAGTGGCTCGAGATTCCGTCAAGAGTGTGGTGGGATTGGCGTGCATTCCGGTCTTGTGAGATAAGGAGCATCCTGCCTGTCCCCTGGCCTGCCTGTCCCCCGGCCTGCCTGTCCTGGGCCGCTAAGGCCAGGGCGTCCAGGGCAGGCTGGCCGGTGAGGCCAGGGCGTCCAGGGCAGGCTGGTCGGTAAGGCCAGGGAGCGCACCGTGATTGCCTCGATATGTTTGCCAGCTATCTTGGATTACACCCCGAGACGGCGCCGTGGCCAGCCGAAGAAGACAGGGGGATATTCCTTCGAGCTTGTTGGGTGTACCAGGGGTGGGCTAGAATCGGGGCATGTCTTGGGATCTGATCGGACACGCGTGGGCCATCCAGCTCTTCCGGCGCCATCTTGCACAAGGCAGGACGCGTCAGGCCTACTTGATATGCGGGCCGGATGGGGTGGGAAAACACACCCTGGCGACCAGTCTGGCGTCGGGACTAAGCTGTCTAGAGCCGCCCGAACCTGGAGAGAGCTGCGGGAAATGTCGGGCCTGCCGTCTCATCGCTGCCGGCACCTACCCCGACCTCCATCAGATTGAAGCCGATCGGGTGGGGGGAGTACTCAAGGTCGAGCAGATCCGAGAGCTCCAGCGTCAATTGGCGCTGGCGCCTTTTGAGGGGCGCTGGCGAATCGCGCTCTTGCTGCGGTTCCACGAAGCGAATGCCAGCGCCGCCAACGCTCTCTTGAAGACTCTCGAAGAGCCGGCATCTCAGGCGATCCTGATCCTCACCGCCCGGGCCCCGGAAGCGTTGCTTCCTACGATCGTTTCACGATGCGAGCTGATCACGCTCAGACCGCTTCCTGCTGATGAGATCGCCGAAGGGCTGAAGGCGCGCGGGGTTGAGCCGGACCGGGCGGCGTTGGCAGCGGCGCTGGCGGGAGGTCGTCCCGGAAAGGCAATCCAGCTTGCGAGCGATGATCGTGCACTGACTCGACGAACGCAGCTCGTCTCCGATCTGAGATCGCTCCTCGGAGCCTCGCTTATCGAGCGGTTTCGGTACGTCGAGAAGCTTTCGCGCGGTGGCGAGACGGGCGATCGGCGTGAGAAGGGGCTCGAAGTCCTGGAGACGTGGCTGGCTCTCTGGCGGGACGTGATGTATCGGAGCTACGGCTCCGGCGGCGCGAGTGGAACAACCGAACAAGATGAGATCATCGAACAGATCGCCGGCTCACTCCAGCCGGCGCAAGTACTCTCGGCGGTCGAAGCGACCGAACGCGCGCTGGAGGGGATCAGCCAGAACGCCAACCTGCGTCTGGCCTTTGAGATCTTGATGCTTGACATCCCCAGTGTGGATTCCGGGAAGTAGGTCCCGAGCACGAGCTCGTGTCTTGTGTAACATCCCGGCGGCGGAACTCCGCTGGATATATCAATAAGCTGCATACGCGTAACGCGGCTTTGAACATCAACAGAAGCTCGGAATAGCGGGGGAGTTGTCAGAGATCTTTGGTGCAGTCAGCGCGGCTCCACGACCAGGCGAAGCGCTGTCCGTTCCTTCCCATCGATATCCACTGTTGTAAACTCAGGGATACATACGACATCAAGGCCGTCCTCGTTGAGATAGCCACGTGCGATGGCGATGGCCTTGATGGCCTGGTTGACCGCACCAGCCCCGATAGCCTGGACGTCGGCCCGTTTGTGTTCCCGGACGACCCCCGCGATGGCCCCAGCGACGGCCGAAGTGCGCGAACCCGCAGAAACCTTGATGGTATCCACCCCGCCCCCTCCTTTGGCAGAAGAGCAACGCGAATCCGTCCGAGCTGATTTCGCGCGATTCTACCGGATTCAGGATAGCGAATCAAGCAGGCAGCAATCAGATGGGATCGAAGTTGTTATGTGCGCCGTAAACTGGAGTGGGAAGACAGGCCTGTGTACATCGTACCGGACGGAGGTCAACGAGGGTGAGGCTGACACGGCGTCCACAGGCGAGTGTTGCAGGCCTCGTACTCAAGAGACCTCATCGGCGCTGAACATGACCTCCTCCTGGCCAGCGAGCTTCTCGTGAATCTTGCGCACGATCAGGTCCAAGTGGGAGTTGTGGGCAACGAAGTCGAGATCGTCGGCGGGCACCGCCAGGACAGGACACAGGGTGAAGCGACCGATCCAGGCCTCGTATAGTTCATGCAGGCGCGCCAGATACTCGGGGGGGATGTCTCGTTCGAACGTCCGGGCACGGTGGGCGATGCGCGCCTGTACAGTCGAGACCGAGGCGCGCAAATAGACGACCAGGTCGGGTGGGGGGAGCGTCTGGCTGACGGATTGATACAGTTCCTGGTAGGTGGCGTAGTCCCGCTCATCCATCGACTGCTGCAAGTAGAGATTGCGGGCAAACACCTCCGCGTCTTCGTATATGCTCCGGTCCTGAATGGCCGAGGCTGGATCCTCGACAAGCTCTCGGTGAATCCGCAGCCGCCGGACCAGGAAGAAGACCTGAGACTGGAAAGCATAGGCCCGCATGTCCCGGTAGAAGTCGGCTAAATACGGGTTTTCGCCCACCGTCTCGAAGAAAGGCTTCCATCCCAGCCGCGAGGCCAGCAGCCCGACGAGGGTTGACTTGCCGACCCCAATATTGCCGGCGACCGTGATGAAACGTTTGGTCGTACTCGTGCGTGAGAACGCATCAAGCGCCATGATCGCGTGCCCACAAGTCGAGGTGCTCCTCGACGCCATCCAAGAACGCCTCAAGTTCGCGTGTCCGGTGCTCGGCCGAAGCCTCACCCAAATCGAGCCGTTCCAGAAAGTCCTCCCATTCGGACCGCCGCGCCCCGCCGCCGCTCGGCTGCACTGCGGAGGCCGCGACGGCGAGATGCCAGGTTGACAAGAGTGTCCACACAACCGCTTGCGGCCAGCCGATCTGTTGGAGTGCCTCGAAGCCTGAGAGGTGGTAACGCAACCGGCAGGCAGCCAAACGGGGATCGTTGGAATCCGGCGAAGACTGCTCGAAAGCCCGAGACCAGGCCGAAATCCAGTCGGGGAGGTCCCAGCCGTCGGTCGATTCGGCGCCGATCAGGCGAAGAAACGATTCGAAAACATCAGGGTGGCCGGCCTCGGCCGTAAGATGTTTCAGAGTCAACACGAAACGCCGTCCGGCGGCCGGGGGTCCTGCCAGCAGGACGACGGTGTTGGCACCGTCCATGACGGCGCGGGTGTACTCTGCCATCCAGGCGAAAGAGTGTTGCCCGTTGAGTCGGTCAAGGCTTCTTCGAGCATGGCCCAGGAGACTGGCCGCCCGTGCCACACGATAGTCCGGCCGATTGAACTGGCTGCGGGCGGACGCCTGTGCCCACTCGAGGAAATGAGCTGGATCGAGGATGAACAGGGGGTCGTAAAGCGCCGGTCCCAGCCAAGGAGAGGTCCGCAGGTTGCGCGGCTCGCTGTAAACCGCGCGATCGTGATGGGCGATATCCAGGTGAACATCCTCTGAGAGAGGCACGACTTCTCGAGCCGTTTCGGGGGGATTCTCGTGTACCAGGATCAAGTCGATGTCGGCTGTACCCCCCAGGAGGGGATCGCCTCCCACCACGGACCCGATCAGGTAGGCTGAGACGACATCCTCTTCGTCCGCCCGCCGGTGGGCTTCTCGATGGGCCAGGTCGATCAGCTTGCGGCGGGTAATCCTCACCGGGGTTGGTCTCCCATAAGTGGAAGCTCAGGCTGGAAGGGTGGGATCCCCAGCGCCGCCCGGATGCGATTGGTGATTTGCTTCAAATGGCTGGGGTGGATCACGAAATCCAATGTGTCGGTCTCGATGGTGAGGACTTTGTTGCCGGGGGCACTCATGAAGTATGACTCGTAGGCCGCGTTGAGCCGGTCGATATAGTTCCTCTCCATTCTTCTCTCGAATGGGCGGTCTCGCATCTGGATGCGCTGCATGGCAATGTCGGTGCTCACCCTCAGATAGACCAGAAGATCCGGGCGTTCGATCCGCTCTGCGAGTGCCTCATGGACGAGTGTGTATGTATCGAACTCGTCGCCTTCCAGATTGAGCCGGGCGAAGAGCGAATCTTTCTCGAAGGAATAGTCGGCGATCAGGTCACCGACGGCGATCGCTTGCGGCACAAGGTCGCGCTGCTGACGGTACCGACTCAATAGGAAGAAGATCTGAGTTTGGAATGCGAAGCGCGTGCGATCGCCGTAGAAATCGGAGAGGAAGGGATTCTCTTCGAAGGCTTCGAGCATCAATCGGGCGTCGAAAATGGGTTGGAGTAGACGGGCCAGGGAGGTCTTCCCGACCCCGATCACCCCCTCAATTGCGATATACATCGGATTCCTGTGAGCATGCTTGCCATAGGGTCGGCAGCGATCAAGGATACCCGGGATCGGTGGGGGGCGCAACGTCCGCCGGATGGGCTCGTGAATTGCAGCGGTCCGCTGCTGGCTGTCGCCCGTGCTCCAGCCCGTAGAGAAGGGCTGCACCTGGACCGGTCATCGAGAGACAGGATGATCGGCACAGACGCCGACTTTTCCCGTCTGAACCGGACGGCTGAGAATCGCGTATACTTGGGCTGCCGGCATAACAAAGTGAGGCGCAGGCTCCCCCATTCCTGTGTTTGACGCCGCAGCTAAGACATTCAGTGGATGAGTGGTGCGGTGATGGTCCTCAGGAATCCCTCGACGAATAGCTGATCGTGCATCGAACCGATACGGCGTGTTCCTCTCTGGTCGAGTAGGTCCCCGAGAGATTCGGGATGAGGCGAGGCCGCATTCTCCATTGGGTCTCTCCGGAGGCTGCGAACGGGTGAACATCATTCCGTTCGTGGGGCGCATGCTGAAGGAGTGCTGCGAGAGAGGGGACATACACGTGTTCTCGGAGTCCGAGGATTGATGGAGTGAACTGTCCAAGCTGTCATTCAATGAATCCGGCCGGAGCGCGCTTCTGTAACGTCTGCGGCGCCGCGCTTGACGCGCCGGCGGCAGGTTTGACCTGCGTCGGTGGTGATGGCGGAAGGAGAAGGGCAAGCACAAGATGGCCAAGCCAATCATCATGACGGTTGACGATGAACCCCAGGTGCTGAACGCGGTTGAACGCGATCTTCGCCAACACTACCGGGGTGACTACCGAATAGTAAAAGTCGGATCGGGCGCCGAGGCGCTGGAAACGGTCCAGCGCTTGAAGCAGCGAAATGATCCGATAGCGTTGTTTCTGGTGGATCAGCGAATGCCGAGCATGAGCGGGACTGAGTTCCTTACCCAGGCGATCAAGATCTATCCGGAAGCCCGCAAGGTCCTCCTGACGGCCTATGCCGATACGGAGGCGGCGATCGAAAGCATCAACCAGGTCGGGCTTGACCACTATCTGCTGAAACCCTGGGACCCTCCGGAACAGAACCTCTACCCCGTCCTGGATGATTTGTTGAGCGATTGGCTGGCCACAGTCCCGCTGCCGTACGATGGCATTCGGGTTGCCGGGACACTCTGGTCCCCGACCAGTCATCAGGTGAAGGATTTCCTCTCGAGAAACCAGATCCCTTACCAGTGGTTGGACATAGAGACGGATGCCGTTGCCAGAGAACTGGTCGAGGGAGCGCTGCACGGAGAGCGCACTCTACCGGTTGTGTTCTTTCCGGATGGATCATTCCTGGCCGAGCCCGACAATCGCAGCCTGGCCGAGAAGGTTGGGCTGCAGACTCAAGCCAAGCAGCCGTTCTACGACCTGATCATCGTCGGCGCCGGGCCGGCGGGGCTGGGCGCGGGGGTCTATGGGGCTTCGGAAGGGCTGCGCACGGCGATGATCGAGCAGGAGGCGACCGGCGGTCAGGCGGGCACGAGCTCGAGGATCGAGAATTACCTGGGCTTCCCCAGCGGCGTGAGTGGAGCGGATCTCGCCCGACGTGCCACTGCCCAGGCCAAGCGGTTCGGTGCCGAGATCCTCACCACCGTCGAGGCCCGGCGGGTGCGCGTCCAGGATCCCTATCGTTACGTCGAATTGATGGATGGGACGGAGATGAGCTGCCATGCGCTGCTCATCGCGACGGGGGTCTCCGTACGCAGACTTGAGCTTGAAGGAATCGACGAGCTGACAGGAGCCGGGGTGTACTACGGTGCGGCGCTGGCTGAAGCGGCGCACTATCGAGACAAGCACATCTTCGTCGTGGGGGGCGCCAACTCCGCCGGACAGGCTGCCATGTTCTTCTCACGCTACGCTGCCAAAGTGACCATGCTGATCCGCGGAGAGAGCCTGGACTCAAGCATGTCGCAGTATTTGATCAATCAGATAGAAGGGCGTGAGACCATCGAAGTCTTGTTCCGTACGCATGTGACTGCGGTGCATGGGAAGGAAAAGTTGGAAGCCATCACGACCAGTTCGATCGGCGGGGGTGAGGCGCAGACGATGGATGCGGCTGCACTATTCATCTTCATCGGGGCGGTACCGCACACAGACCTGGTGGCTGACGTTGTGGAGAGAAACCGCGCCGGTTTCATTCTCACGGGTCCAGACCTGATCCATGGCGGGCGTCGGCCCAAAGGATGGCGGCTCCAGCGCGATCCATACATGCTTGAAACCAGCGTACCCGGCGTTTTCGCCGCCGGGGATGTCCGCCAGGGCGCGGTTAGGCGGGTGGCCTCGGCCGTCGGAGAGGGGGCGATCGCCGTAAGCCTGGTGCATCAGTACCTGAAGACAGTTTAATTCAACAAGGCTCCCGGAGCCTTCAAGGCTCCGGGAGCCTGATGAGTTCCGGGAGCCTCAGTCATCACGGCTACGGCTCCCAACGGAACTGAAGACAGTAATGATGAAAAGTATTGCTGACCCAGGCGCTTCCCAGCCCGTACGGCGCAAGCCGGATGTCGTCCTGGCACCAGATCCGCTCGTCCTTGAGAGTGTACGTTTCCCCTAGTTGCTTTGCCAAATCCCATGCCAAGGGATAGATCCGACCGCCCTTCTTGACGTTCTTGACGATGATCGTCAGATAGGCCTTCGGGCGCAGAAGTGGCTGCAAGGACTTATAGATCTCCACCAGACGGTCGAGAAACTCTCCATAGTCGTCGGTATTTCCCAGGTCGGCTGGATCCTGCGAGTACACCACATCAAGTGTTTCCGAGGCCCGGCGCGAGCGCTGTGTCTTGGCCCCGCGCGCATGCAGCATATTCCAGTAGGGAGGCGAAGTGAGGACATACTCGAACTCGGGCAAATCTTCCGCGGGTAACCTGGCGGCATCGCCGGTGATGACCTCGCAGCGCAGGTCGGCCGCGGCGGGTCCGAGATGGTCCTTTTCCGCGCGGACGAGATTGCGCGCGACTTCGGCGTAGGTCGGGTTGAGTTCAATCCCGATCGAGCCACGCCCGGCGCGCAAGCTGGCGATGAGCGTCGAGCCTGTGCCGGCCATGGGGTCGAACACCATTTGTCCAGCTTTGGTGAAGAACTCGATGAACTCTTGCGCCATGGATTCCGGAAACTTGGCGGGGTGTTGGAGGACTTCCTTCCTTCGTGGCGGAGGGTTGTGGACAAACCAGGATTTCTGGAACTTGAGCCACTCTTTGGATGTGAGGTCATTTAATCGATTCCGGAGGGGCCTTTCTTTACTCATTGACTCTGTCCTTGGGCAGGCTGTTGTGAAGTCGCTGGCGCTGGCGAGGGGGTGGCCAGAAGGGCCCTGGCCGACAGGTTGTCGAAGGCGACCGTCGTCTGCCCCGAGCTCTCGGCGTGCACGAAAAATCCCAGGGTTCCCCGGGCGATCTGTCCGTTGCGCGCGCTCAGCACTTCAACGCCGTTGGCGAAAAAGTGGAGGTCAGCACCGACTGCCAGGACACCGATGCGATTCTCAACCAGTGGTCCGGGGATGACAGCGTATGTCTCGGTCGGCGGGATCAAGTTGAAGGATTGTCCACCGAGGACGCGTACGATCCGGACCATTCCGCTGCAGGCAAGGCTGTAACGGAAATGATTGCCGTTCGGATCAAAACGGAACATCAGCCCGAACTCATCATCCTCGTTGCAGAGCAATGGCCGGACGCTAACCTCGGCGTAGAAGTCGGCAAGCTGCGAGGCCGGGCTGATCGCGTAGCGGTATGTCTTGGCATTCCGGACGGACAGCACAAGCCGGCCCTCAGCGAAACTCGTCCCACCTAGGCTGTCTTCTCCGACAGGCCAGCCCAGATTCAGATCGAACTCATCCTGGAAGAGGGAGGGGCCCAGGCCGAAGAGAAGATTCGGCGTCGGGGAGAGGGTCGGCGCGGGAGTGGGCGTCGAGGTGGGAGGTGCCGTCGGGAAGACAAATGTCGCGGTCGGCGGGACATGTGAGGGCGTTGCGGTCATCGTAGGAGAAGCGGGTTGGGGGGCACAGCCACCAACGAGCAGGCTCAGAAGTGCGCATGCGGCGACGCGCCATCTCAGGTCGCGGTCATCCGGCTTCGGCGTGGGCCAGGAGGCGGCGTCCAGCTCGCCTGCCCAGATCCGCTTTCGTAGTGATTTCACCGCCTATGCGCCGGTACTCGGACCGAACCGTGGCGGCCGATGGAACCCGACCTGATCGCAACCGCGCTCGGGGGGCCGATCAGGGCAGCACGCGCCACAATGCAAAGTCGTCGAAGACGACCTCGAGCCCGGGGGTCGTCTCGGCGCTGGCATATAGACCGAAGCCGCCGTAAGTGTAGTCGTTGTCGGACGCCTCGCCGACGACCTCGCCGTTAACCACGGCATACAGCATGTCGCCTCTCGCCATCAGTCCCATCAGGTTTGAGGCATCAGTGCCCGAATGTACCTGCGAAGACTGGGACCAATCGATGAGGTCGACGGGGGCGGCATTGCCGATGAACTTCCGCAAACGATAAGATCCTGAGCAGGAGAACTCAAGGGCGTAGCCTCGGTCGAAGTTCTCGCCGCCTACTCGAAGAGCAAGGCCGTATCCATCGTCCCCCGAGCAAGTGCCTACCCGGGCGCTGACCTCGACATATACGTCACCGCCAAGCTGGTCGGATACGCTCCACCAGATAGTGTGATCGGCGACGTTGTCCCTCGCCTCCAGGCCACCTTCCGCGTACACATTCGTGGCCGACTCAGGATAACTGAATTCCCCCCACTTGAAGCGCGTGCTGAAGTCGTCAAGGTAGTCTGGCAGCGAGAGATTGAGCCCGAAGCGAGGGTCGTCCGGAGAAAGTTGAGGCCCTGTCGGTGAGGGGCTGGGGCCGGGTGAGGGGGTCGAGGTGATGGTCCCCGTCGGCGTGAAGGTGGCTGTACTCGGGGGCGGGACGGTAGCGCTCGGGGGAGCCGTGGGTGGCGTAGGCAGCGGGAAAACGGAAGTCAGGGTCGGCGGAAGGAGCGTGGCTTGAGCCTCCACGGGTGGAAGTTCAGCAGCCGAGCGGTTGCATCCGGCCAAGCCGAGACCGAGTGCGATTGTGCAGCTTAGAGCGAGGGTACGTCTCATCCTGGTGCCGACCTCTCGTGTCAAGGCCAAGGTCCTGTTGGGGTGGGATGATAGGTCGGCCATGGCATGCCGGTGTCAAGCCCAATGACTAAGCGCTGATTCTACTCGGGTAACGGGTCGACTTCAAACACCACCCCGTGCGTGGAACGACTGAGATCAATACCGGAGATCCCCCATTCGCCCCGGACCTGCACGTGTCAGGGGCTCAGCATGACCTTGCCGGAATCCCCGGAAGCCATCGCCTCGAACGCCAGTTCAAACTCGTCCAGTCGGAACCGATGTGTGACCATCGCCGTCAGGTCGACGGCGCCTGAGCGAACCAGCCCCCGGCTCTGATACCATGTCTGCCAGAGCTGGCGTCCGGTTATACCGAGAACGCGCGCCCCTTTGAAGACGATGTGCTGGTTCCAATCGAACTCAATCGGACCGGGGGCGACTCCCAACAGAGCAGCATCGCCTCCCGGCTTGAGCAGTGTGAACCCCTGATCGATGGCGGATGGCGCCCCTGACATCTCCAGGAGCACGTCGACTCCCTCGCCATCGGTGGCCTCCAGGACGGCCTCGGTGAAGGGATCCTCCGACGGATGCAGGGCGAGATCGGCCCCCATTCGCCTGGCCATCTCGAGCCGGTATCGGCTGATATCGGAGGCATAGATCGCCCGAGCGCCGATCGCCCGAGCGACACTGATCGTCATAAGCCCCACCGGGCCACAGCCCGTGACGAGGACCTTTTTGGCCCGCAGGTCGAAAGCGAAAGCCGTATGAACGGCGTTGCCGAAGTTCTCCTGGAGCACGGCGACCTCCACAGGCAGGTCGGGGGGATTGGGCCAGGCGTTCTGAGCGGCGATAGCGATGTACTCGGCGAATCCTCCATTGCGGTCGACTCCGATTAAGCGCGTGTTCTCACACAAGTGGCCCTGGCCCGTCCGGCAGAAGGCACAGGTGTTGCAGATCACGTGAGACTCGAGCGAGACGAAATCGCCAACCGCCGGCGAACGGACCATAGAGCCGCGCTCGACGACATCGCCGCAGACCTCGTGGCCGACGACGAGCGGCGGCTTCAGCCGCCCGCCCGCCCACGCGTCCCAGTTGTAGATATGCAGATCGGTCCCGCAGATCGAGGCGGCCCGCACCTTGACCAGAACCTCATCGGGGCCGATGGTCGGAACCGGGACCTCCCCGATCTCGAGCCCCTTCCCCGGCTTTCTCTTCAAGATCGCCTTCATGGTCTTGGTCATCCAGATGGGCTCCATTTGCGCGTCAACCGTTCGGGATCAGATCAAATGGCCTTATCGAATCGGGCGCGACAGGACCGCCTGACGGGGGAATCAGGTCCGAGTCGATCCGAAGAGCCTTTGGCGACGAAGGAGGTGACTCTCATCCGAATCAGGCTAGGCTGGCTCTTCGTCGGCTGGCCTCCAGATCATTCAAGGCGCCGGTGGGTGCCCTCAAATCGAGTCCCCTTGGATGAGCCCGTCCTTTTATTACGATGAGCAGTCCTTTGTAAACGTCGAATGGTCCCTTTTTACGATGGCCCGTCGAAGGCGCTGGTTGAGGAGGGCCCTGCCGAATGCAGTATAGCACGAAGGATTCGAGCACGACCCTCGATGGTTATAATGGCAAAGCTGCGTGCGTGAGTAAGCGGAGGAGGTCCTAATAGATCAAATGGAATACAGACAGATGGGTCGGTCCGGGCTCAAGCTCAGTGCGATATCTCTTGGAGGGTGGATCACCTTCGGGAGCCAGATCGATGATCGGACCGCCTCTGAGATCGTGCACCGGGCATACGAGTCGGGTGTCAACTTCTTCGACAACGCCGATGTATACGCTGGCGGCCGGGCCGAGAGTACGCTGGGGGCCGCGATCAAAGACCTGCCGCGCCAGGCTTTGGTCCTTTCAAGCAAAGTCTACTGGCGGAGCTTCGAGGGCGTAAATGGGCGCGGCCTCTCGCGGAAACACATTATGGAATCATGTCACGCATCCTTGAAGCGGATCGGCGTGGATTATCTGGACCTATACTTCTGTCATCGATATGATAGCGAGACCCCGCTGGAGGAAGTGGTCCGTGCCATGGACGACCTTGTCCGCCAAGGGAAGGTGCTCTATTGGGGGACGTCGGAGTGGCGGGCGGGGCAGATCGCGAACGCGCATCGGATCGCCGATCAATGGGGACTGTACCGACCGGCGGTTGAGCAGCCTCACTACAACATGCTCGTCCGGCGCAAGGTCGAGGATGAATTGGCCCCAGCTGCCGACGATCTGGGCTTCGGCATGGTGACGTGGAGCCCGCTCCGGTCGGGTCTGTTGAGCGGCAAGTACAACCGGGATAGGCCGGAACAGGCGCGATTATCTCTCGAACAATACGCGGATCTTCATGGAATCTTGAGTGAAGACAATCTGGAGAAGGCCCGCAAGATCAGCGAGGTTGCTGATGATCTTGGAGTGTCGACTGCCCAATTGGCGATCGCCTGGGGCCTGCGGTTGCCGCAGGTGTCGAGTGTGATCACTGGGGCGACAAAGGTGGAGCAGCTCGCCGAAAACCTGGGAGCGATGCAGGTCGTCAGCCGGCTCGACGAGGGAGTACTGGAGCGCATCGAGGTGGCCTTGGGCAACGAGCCTGTGCCCGAGGACTAGTGATCGGCCGGCCCGAAGGCTAAACCTTCCCGGTATCCAACTCGAGCCCGTTCGGGTCGTCAAAATCGATGCGCGCGGCGAACGCGCGACCGATACTCTCCAGGAAATCAATCGCCCACACCGCGTCCAGGCCGATGCTGGCCAGGTCTGTCCCGGGAGGGACTTCAACCCCCAGGTACGACATCACATCCGGCGCCAGATCCAATTGGTATCGGCGGAAGTCGAGGCGATCGCTCATGCCATATTCGCGCCGGGTGACGTACGTTTGCCAATCGGCCGAATCCTCGAGCAGCTCCGACAACACCCAGCTGGCCCACGCGATAGCATTCGCCCGCTGCGGATCGATCGGATGGGGGGCGCGACCGGTGCCAAAAGAAACCATCCTTACATCACCGGGTTCAAACTCCCCATTGGTGTAATAAAGCGCTTCGACGGCTGCCTGATAGCAGGGGTTTCCCGCCACTCCGACCCCTCCGTCCACCCAGGTGTATTCTTCGCCCATAACCTGGGCCGAATGGGCCGGGAAGTACGTCGGCGCGGCGATGCTGGCCAGTACGGCATCCTTGAGCGACATGGTCCCCCAATGCTCGGCATTCCCCGGGTTGTCACGGACGAAGAAATCAGTGCGCCCCGTCTGAGTGTTCTTGCCGGTGATCATGACATCGATTGGAAGGCTGTTGAGCGGCGCATCCGCCCCGACCTGGGTCAGGGTTTGATCGATGAATTCGTTGGAGTATCGGTGATTGCCACCGTTGAAAAGGATCTTCCACCACGGTAGCTGCCGGAATGCCTTGGCGGCCAGCTCGCGATAGAGTGCGAGCAGCCCGCGGGCGCTGATCCCCACGGCGATCCCGGCGGCGATGACCGCCCCGGTGGAGGTTCCGGCGACCATGTCGAAGATCTCGCGGCTCGGCTTGCCCTCCTTGGCCTCGAGCCGCACCAGGCAGGCCAGGGGAATGATCCCGCGGACGCCGCCGCCGTCGATTGAAAGAATCGTCTTCATCGGTGAGTCGTCCTTCCGGTTCCGCCGCGCATTCAATATCGGGATCGAGGTGTTCGATGGCGCAGGGGGACGGGCAAAGAACCCGATGCCAGAATCATGCCGCGCACGCGATCCGAACCCGTTTGCAGGACGCGCCCGGGGCTACTTCTCCGCCACGGAGCCGGGCTATCGGTCACAACAAGGATCCACCGAGCAGGGATGTGGCTCGCCGGCTGACCCTAGCGACGCGGACTGTTCAGGATATGGGCCCGACCATCTTTAGGTCGAACGCCATCCCGAATCCCCCAACTACGGCCTCGACGACCGCATCCATCGCTGGTGCGGGTTCAACGAGTTCGGCCAGACTGATCATGGGATACTCGGTCAGGCCGCAAGGGACGATACCCTCCCAATAGCTCATGTCGGGGGCAACGTTTAACGCGAAACCGTGACGGCTGACCCCGTTGACGTCGATCTTGACCCCGATCGAGGCAAGCTTCGACGGCATGCGCCGCGCCGCCGGCGGACAGTGAACGCAGCGCGAGGCGACGTCAGGCTGGACCCACACGCCGGTCAGACCCGGGATCTGACCGCTCACCAGGCCGAAGCGGGAGAGCGCCCGGATCAGGCCGTCTTCGATCTTGCGTAGATAGCCGACGAAGTCTCTCTTGGGGAGATGACCGGACGAATCGAGCCTGCCCAACGGGAGGAGCGGGTAGCCGACGAGCTGGCCTGGGCCGTGATAGGTGACATCGCCGCCTCGATCGACCCAATGCACTTCTACCTCGCGTCGGGCCAACTCGGCCTCGTCCCACAGGAGGTTATTCGCCTGCCCTCGCCGACCGAAGGTGAATGTGTGGGGATGCTCGAGGAGGAGAAGGGTGGCTGGCCGGGCAGCCTGCGCGATCTCTGCAGCCATCTCATTCTGAAGGGTCCACGCCCGGCTGTACGGGACCAGGCCCAGCCGCCTCACCTCGCAGACAGCGGTCCCTGGCGATACCCTTTCGCCATCTTGCGTGAGGCTCATCATGATCCCATTTCCTGAAGACTTCGGAACCCTGGATCCCATCCGCGGCGGGTCGAACGTGAGGTAGGGTCCCGGGACGAAGCGGCATGCGACTTGCATGGATTATACCGGCGCCCCATCGGCTTTACACTCCGGCGGCCCCGAGAAACTTGCCAGGAATTCCGTGGGAGTAGAATTGGCCCATGCCTACTGCCAAGCAGATTGTTCGATTCCGTAGACGGCGGGGCCCGGCCGGGCCAGCCTGGCCCAGCCGGCGGATGATCGTGTTCGGAATAGCACTTGTATTCGCCTTGGGTGCCGTCGGGCCGCTCTCGGCGGTGGCCTACGGCAATCTGACAGAGGACCTTCCGCGAGCCGAAAACATTGAACGGGTCTTCAGTCCGGGAGGTCTTTTCCAGCCGGTAAGGATCTACGACCGGAGCGGAGCGCACCTGTTGTACGAGGCGCTGAACCCGCTGGCGGCGGAGAGGCGCTGGTACCCGGTCGACAGGATGACTTCGGGGGTGGGCTCGGCTTACGCCGAAGCAGCTGCAATCGCGGCGGAAAGCCAACCTCTCCAGGGAGGGACATCGGACGGCGCAGGTCGACTGGCCCTATCCGGCTTGATCCGATCGGAGGAGGCGACCGAGAGGGCCATGGCGTCAATTGCGCGCCGTCTGGCCGAGAACTTGCTTCAGCCGCTGGGGGACGCCCAGCGGTCGGGGGTCGTTCGGGACACTCGTGCCGGGCTGCTGACGAGTGAGCTGAGTGCAAGATACCCGCCTGAACGGCTGCTTGCGTGGTACCTGAACAGCACACCCTACGGGCACATGGCGTTCGGTCTTGACGCCGCCGGGCTGGTCTATTTCGGAAAGCACGCCAGCGAACTCAGCTTGGCGGAGACGGCCGCGCTGGCAGCTGTCGCCCTGGATCCTGCCCTCAATCCACTCGATGAACCTGCAGCCTCCGAGGCACGTGGGGAAGAGGTGATTCTGCGGATGCAGGAGTTGGGATTTATCACGCAGGCTGGAGCCACATCGGCGCTCGCAGCTTCAGTCTCTCCGACCCCGTCGGACATCGCGGCAGATCTACAGACGCCTTCGTTCGTGCAGGTCGTCTGGGACGGTCTTAACAAACTGCTCGGACCTGGGGCCGAGTCCCACGGTGGCCTCAAGGTGATCACCACCCTCGACTACGATCTACAGATGCAGGCTGCCTGCACGTCGGCCACCCACCTGGCGCGCATGGCTGGCGGCGACGCCGGGATCCTGGAATCGGCCGCCGATGGGTCGGCCTGCCTCGCCGGAAGCCTGCTCCCGCCGCTCCGGCCGAGCGACTCGGGCGTCGATCACGGGATTGAGCAAAGTGCGATTGTCATCCTTGATCCGACCCGCGGCCAGATCTTGGGGCTGATCGGTTCGGGGAAATCGATTCGACTGGCGGGTGACGCATTTGCTCCCTTTATCTATCTGACCGCCTTTGCCCGCGGATACACTCCGGCGTCGATGGTGGTTGACGTCCCGCCTCAGCGCGCGGGCGAAGGCTCGCCCCAACTTGCCCTCGGTGAGGAAAACGCGGCTTACCACGGACCGGTTCGGATGCGGACGGCGTTGGCCAATTCTTACCCGGCGGCGACGGCCGAAACAGCCAAGCTCGCCGGGGTAGATAACATCCTCCGCACCGCCCACCAGATGGGGCTTGTAGTGTTCGAGGATCCGTCTTTGCATCCCGCCCCTGAAGGATTCCTCGAAGGAGCCCAGAGCAGTCTGATCGATCTGACATACGCCTTCGGAGTGTGGGCCGTCCAAGGACGGATGGTCGGTGTACCCGTCCCGGCCGCAAACCAGCGATCGGGCTATCGCAGCCTGGACCCGGTGATCGTCTTGCGTGTGGAGGATCCGTCGGGCGAAGTGATCTACGGGCTCCAACTCAGTGAAAGGTCCGTGGTGAGCCCTCAGCTGGCTTACCTGATGGAGGACGTCTTGAGCGACGAGGCCGCGCGTTGGCCTTCGTTAGGTCAACCGAACCCCCTCGAGATCGGCCGTCCGGCTGCCGCCAAGACGGGGATGGCACCGGACGGGAGAGGAGCATGGGCTGTCGGTTTCACGCCCCGGCTGGCGGTAGGTGTGTGGGTCGGAAGCGACGAGGCCGGCCGGCTCTCGGGAGTCGAGGCAAGGAATGGCGCGGCGCCGATATGGCACGCGCTGATCCGCTACGCCTCGCGTGATGTCGCTTCTGAGGCATGGCTGCTTCCGCCAGGCATGAGCCAGATCGATGTATGTGATCCCTCGGGGTTGTTGCCGACGGCTTATTGTCCACAGGTTGTTCGCGAAGTCTTTTCGCAGGGCAATGAACCAGCGCACTATGACAATCTGTACCAGCCCTACCGGATCAACCGGGAGACAGGGAAATTAGCGACTCTCTTTACGCCGATCGATCTGGTTGAAGAGCGTGTGTACCTGATCCCTCCTCCGGAAGCGCTGGACTGGGCGAGGCAAGTCGGGCTGCAACAACCGCCGGAGGAATACGACGCGCTGATCGCTGAGCCGATCTCTTCGCCGGACGTGCAGATTACAAAACCCAGCAACTTCGACTACCTGCGCGGCCAACTTAGCGTCCTCGGGGAGGCCCATCCGGATGAATTCGATTACTATCGCTTGCAGTACGGCGCCGGGCTCAATCCGACTCGTTGGTTCCAGATCGGGGCGGACGCCACAAAGCCGGTGGATATTGGCAGGCTGGGCGAGTGGGATACGTCCGGGCTGTCAGGGTTGTACACCCTGCAATTGGTCGTCGTCCGCCAAGGAGGCAAAGTATCGACCGCGGCTGTCCTGGTGACGATCGACAATCGTCCTCCGGATTTGCAGATCGTCTTGCCGTTCCCGGGGCAGGAGTTCTCGCTCAAGGATACGAGCGAGGTGACCTTCCAGGTCGAGGCGACTGACGATCTGTCTCTTGCGAGAATCGTCCTCTTCGTCGATGGCAAGCTGGAGGCTGCGCTGCACTCGGCGCCATATTCGATCCGTTGGGAACCGACGACGATCGGCGAGCACGTGTTCTTTGTCCGTGCCTACGATTCGGCAGGCAACTGGGCTGAAACCCAGCCGGTCAGGATCGAGGTCACACGCTGAATCCCCGCCGGAATGGGTCATCGCGGATTGGGCCGCCGCCTGCGCCATACCATCTCGCCTTCGCTTGTGTGATTCGATAGGGGCTGTCTGGGGTGACCTGGAACGGCAGGGGTGCGGCCGGAGAAGGCTCCGCGTGCGCGGAGGCTATTGGGTTTGACTCAACTTAACCGGCGGCTGCCAGGCAGGCTGCAAATCTCGGCCGGTGAAGTTGGTCAGATTCTTCTGTCCCGCGCCGCCGATGGCCATAATGTATACCTCGGGGTTTTGATCGCGGGTCGAGGTGAAGACGATCCAATTGCCGTCGGGCGAAAATGAGGGCTCCTTGTTGCCGAGGCTGTCGGTGAGCCGCGTAGGTGAAGCCCCGGGATTGTCGATCTCCACCAGCCAGACCTCGTTCATGGTCGGCTGGCGCCAGGTGAAAACCATCAGGCGACCGTCGGGTGACCAGGCGAGATCGTCGGCACCGATGATCTGATCACGGCGATCGAACTTCGTTGGCTCGCCCGGCGTCGGTGCCCGCATGTAGATCCGGCCGGGTGCGCCGTTGATCGATGCGCCGACCGCGATTGTTTTTCCATCGGGCGACCAGGCGGGAGAAGATTCCACTGCAAATCCGGCTGAAAGGTTGAACGGCTTCTCGGCTTTGCACGAGCCGGGGATCGGTTCGCACGCGATCGTCGACACGAAGACCTGGTTGAGTTTGTTGATCCGATCGCTGGTGAAGGCGATGCGTGAGCCGTCCGGCGACCATGAGGGATCCGACTCGTCGCCGGGGCTGTTGGTCAAGTCAGCCGGTCCCGAACCATCGAGATTGATGACCCAGATGTCGAAGCCGAGGGCGTTCCCGCTGCTGTCTGTTCCTCCGGGAGCCACGTACAGAAGGCGTGCGCCGTCGGGGGACCAGCGCGGCTGGGTCTTGTCACCCGGGCCGAAGGTGAGCTGCCTCGGGTTGCTTCCGTCCGGGTTCATCAGCCACACCTGGAGTGTGCGGCCATCCTCGTGGTCCGTGACAAAGGCGATCTGTCCGCCGCCGCCGAACAAGACCGGGACGGACGTCGGCTCCAGAGTCGGCGCTTCCGAGGGAACGGGGGTCGGCGCGGCAGTTGGAGGTATGGGTGTCGGCGCAGGCAGGGTCGGGCTCGGGATTCCCGCTGGGAGCGGGGCCGTCGCCGGGGGCCCGGTCGCGGTCGCCGCCGCAGCCGACCCGCCGGAGAAGGGTCGGAAAATGACGATCAAAGCCACTGCTACGACACCCAGCAACCCCAAGGCACCTACGGCGCCCACCCCGGCGAACAGGGCCACATTGCGGCGAGGGCGGGCGACTTCCTCAGGTCTAATCGTCGGCTGTACAACCCGGACTCGAGCTGTCTCACCCTTGAGCGCGCTGCGGAAACCGGCGATGTCGGGGAAGCGTGCGCTCTGCTGGAGCGACAGGGCTCGAGTGATTGCCGAGTCGACGACTTCGGGTACCGAGCGATTCAAGCTCCGTATCGGTACCAATGGCTCCTTGTTGAGCATCCGTTCGATGCTATCAACCGGCGGACGGCGAGCCAATAAGGTGTAGGTAGTGGCTGCCAACGCGTACTGATCGCTTCGTGCGTCGGTGCGCTGCCCGCCGTATTGTTCGGGGGGAGAGAATCCGGGAGTGAGGCCGCGAGCGCCGGTCGATGTTTGCGCGTGGTCGAAGATCTTGGCGATGCCGAAGTCCACGAGAACGACGTTGCCATCCGGTTGGAGTTTGATGTTGGCCGGCTTGATATCGCGATGAATGATGGGTGGCTGGCGGCTGTGCAAGTAGACCAGCGCGTCGCACAGACTGTCCGCCCATGCCATGACTTCATTGACCGTCGCCGGCTGGTTGGCGCTGCGTGTGTGAAGGTCGACACCCTCGATGTAGTCCATTACCAGATACTGGCGTTGCTCGAGGACGAAATGGTCCGTCACACGCGGTAGATGGGGATGGCGCAGACTTGCCAGGAGGGTTGCCTCGCGCTGGAATTGGCGCTCCGATTCGGGATTGGTGTTGAGGTTTTCTTTGAGCGCGACGCGAATCTGCAATGTTTGATCGAAGGCCAGATAAACGGCCCCCATTCCACCCTTGCCGAGTTGGCCGTCGATCCGGTAGCGGTCGTGGAGAGTCGATCCCAGAGGCAGGACCATGGGTCCGATTGTATCCGCTCCAATGAGGGTGGTCAATCATCCTTAACGGCCACGTTCACGATAACTCAGTCATCAATGTCCGACCGGCCAATGCGGGTGGGCGCCGGAGGCCTTTGCGGGACCGTGCCCGACGGGCCAGCCGGGATATGTCCTTGGAGGCAGGACCGGGGGTTCGTCTGAGAGTGGCCGCTCCTGGGCCGGGAGTGACGAAGCCGGCAAGGTGAATGGGCGGTAGGCGAGGTTCCAACGAGGTTGGGGGTCCTCTGGGCGTTATCCCGCCTCGCCAGCCTGTGTGTGGTGTCTGACTTCATGCTAAAAGGTTTGACGTCTGTAACTTGACCGTCATGGGCGGGTGGGATAGGTTGAAGGGGGCCGGCTCCACTGGCAGGCGTGTGAAGAGTCCGCCGGGCCTCGATGAGGCTGAAGCGGTCGAGTTTCAGGCAAGATCACGGTCAATTCGACCGCCGTCGTGCGAGAGCCGGGCTATAATAATCGAATAAGCGCGAGCCCTCTTTCAAGAACTCCATGGCCAGGGGCGCTCGGTGCTGAAGTGGCGTGACAGAATTCGCTAACGAGCAGAGAGAACATGGACCAATCTGAGAGCCCCGATTTGGCGTTCCTGGAGCCCGTATTGGCCGAGAATGCAGACGGCGGCCGTGACCGGCTCTTGCCGGTCTTGCTCCGGGTCCAGGGACAACTCGGTTACCTGACGCAGCCGATGGTTGAGGCGATCGGACGATCGCTGAGGGTCCCGCTGGCGGAGATCCACGGCGTGATCGAGTTCTATGCCATGCTCTACAATCGGCCGGCGGGACGGAGGGTCGTGCGTGTGTGCACCAGCCCGATTTGCGACCAGGCCGGCGGCCGGGCGGCCCTAGACGCCGCATGCAAACACTTCGGAACCGCGCCCGGCGAAGTGACCTCGGACGGGGAG
>Ga0209342_10001957_pt1 | contig 22546 bp, 23 predicted proteins | sample RifCSP16_2_FD_184023 | JGI IMG/M metagenome (GOLD analysis project Ga0209342, IMG submission 184023) | Soil microbial communities from Rifle, Colorado - Rifle CSP2_sed 16_2 (SPAdes) (version 2) | ecosystem: Environmental > Terrestrial > Deep subsurface > Rock core/Sediment | place: Rifle... | reverse complement strand
TCGCCGCCGAGGCGGGGCTGAAGAAGCCGGCGAAGGCTCTGGCGTAGCCGGGGTTGGCCGGGCCCGCCGACTCGCTTATAATCGGCTCCCGCTGAGGAGCGTTGCAACCGGCCCGACCCGGCCGGCCAGGCTCAGCACGAAACAACGGCGCTCGCATCGGAGACGGTGCGAGCGCTTTTCTTTTCCGGCCCCGAGGGGCGCTGCGACGGGGGACTGCCCCGCCAGGCTCGGGGACGGCTCGGAGCAACAGCGCCCGTTCTTCGAACGGAGACCGATATGAGCGCAGTTCTGCATCAGAAATCCGCCACCGATTACCGGGTCGCCGACCTCGCGCTGGCCGACTGGGGCCGGAAGGAAATGGCGATCGCCGAGACCGAGATGCCCGGTCTCATGTCCATCCGGGACGAATACGCCGCCAAACAGCCGCTGAAGGGCGCGCGGATCACGGGATCGCTGCACATGACGATCCAGACCGCGGTGCTGATCGAGACCCTGAAAGCGCTCGGCGCCGAGGTCCGCTGGGCCTCCTGCAACATCTTCTCGACCCAGGACCACGCGGCGGCGGCGATCGCGGCGGGAGGCACCGCGGTCTTCGCCTACAAGGGCGAGTCGCTCGACGAGTACTGGGAGTTCACCCACCGGATCTTCGAGTGGCCCGACGGGGCTTACTCAAACATGATCCTCGACGACGGCGGCGACGCGACGCTGCTGCTCCACCTCGGCTCCCGCGCCGAGAAGGATCCGAAGGCGCTCGACAAGCCGACGAGCGACGAGGAGCGCTCGCTCTTCGCCGCGATCAAGCAGCGGCTCGCGGCCCAGCCCGGCTGGTACTCGACGCGCGCGAAGGCGATCAAAGGCGTCACCGAGGAGACCACGACCGGCGTACATCGGCTCTACCAGATGCACAAGGAAGGGCGCCTCCTGTTCCCGGCGATCAACGTGAACGACTCGGTCACGAAGTCGAAGTTCGACAACATCTACGGCTGCCGCGAGTCGCTGGTCGACGGGATCAAGCGGGCGACCGACGTGATGATCGCCGGCAAGGTCGCGGTGGTGGCGGGCTACGGCGAGGTCGGCAAGGGCAGCGCCCAGGCGCTGCGCGGGCTGCAGGCCCAGGTGTGGGTGACCGAGATCGACCCGATCTGCGCGCTGCAGGCGGCGATGGAGGGCTACCGCGTCGTGACCATGGACTATGCCGCGGACAAGGCCGACATCTTCGTGAGCGCGACCGGCAATCTCAACGTCATCACCCGCGACCACATGCAGCGGATGAGGCACAACGCGATCGTGTGCAACATCGGCCACTTCGACAACGAGATCGACGTCGCGGGCCTGAAGGCCTACAAGTGGGAGAACATCAAGCCGCAGGTCGACCACGTCATCTTCCCCGACGGCAAGCGCATCATCCTGCTCGCCGAGGGCCGGCTCGTGAACCTCGGCTGCGCGACCGGCCATCCGAGCTACGTGATGAGCTCGTCGTTCGCGAACCAGGTGATGGCGCAGATCGAGCTGTTCAACAATACCGCGAAGTTCCCGGTCGGCGTCTACATCATGCCGAAGGCGCTCGACGAGAAGGTCGCGCGCCTGCAGCTGAAGCGGCTCGGGGCGGAGCTGACCGAGCTCACCGACGAGCAGGCGCGCTACATCGGGGTCCCGAAGCAGGGGCCCTACAAGTCCGAGCACTATCGTTACTGATCGAGCGGGCCGCCAGGCCGCCGTCGCGGCCTGGCTTGCCTGGATTGCGCTCTTCATCGCCGACGGCGCTCTGAAGGCGCCGCTCGCGGCGATTTCGCCGGTGCTCTACTGGGGGTTCGACGCGGCGAAGTTCGTCGTGCTGCCGGCGCTGGTGCTCGCCGCTGCGATGCGCCTGGGCGGGATGGGGCCGGCGGAATACGGTCTCACCGCTCGGGCACCCGCCCGCACCGCGCTCCACGCCGGCCTCGCCTGGCTCGCGCTGACGGTCGTGTACTTCGTCGTCGGGCCGTTCCTCGCCGCCGGCCTGGCCGGCCTGCGTGTGCCGACGTGGCCGCCGGTCTTCGACCTTGGCCAGCACATGCCTTCCTCCGGGCTCGCCCGTGCGCTCACCGCGGTGTACCTCGCGATCGCGGCCGGCGTAGCGGAGGAGCTGATCTTCCGCGGGCTCGCGCTGGCGTTCGCCTCGCGTCTTCCGTCCCGCCGGTTCGTGCAGCTCACGGTCTTTCACTTCGTATCGACGGTCCTCTTCGCCGCCGGCCACTGGGAGCAGGGCTTCGGGGGCACGGTCGGGGCGGGCGCGTACGGCCTGGCGGCGGGCCTGATCTACCTGCGTCTTCGCGCGCTGGCACCGCTCGTCATCGCCCACACGGCGTTGGACCTCGTCGCCTTTTGGTAGCATCTCCGGTCGAGCCATGGATCTCGCAGCGAAGCTCGCCGACCCGCGCGGAACGGTCCTGCTCTACGGGACCACGCCGCCCCGCGAAGGCTCGCCCGCGACGCTGGTGCAGTCGGCCGCCGACAAGCTGGCCGAGCGCATCGGCCGGCTGCCGCTCGACGGCCTGATCGTCTACGACCTGCAGGACGAGAGCGCGCGGACCGCCGTCCCGCGGCCATTCCCGTTCGCGCGCACGATCGACTCGCGCGTCTACGCCGCCGAGCTTCGCCGGCTCACCGGCCGCGAGACCCTGACCTACAAGTGCGTGGGCGAGCTCGACGAGCCGCGATGGCGGGCCTGGCTCGACGAAACGGCGCGCGACACGGCGGCGCGTGCCCTCTCGATCGTCGGGCGGCCCGCCGCGGGGGCGGGACCCCCGGCAATGCCGGTCACGCGGGCGTTCGAGATCGCGGCCGCGCACCCGGCCGGCTTCACGCTCGGCGGCGTCGCGATCGCCGAGCGCCACGCGAGCCTCCCTTCAGAGAGCACGCGCATGCTCGCCAAAGTCGAGAAGGGCTGCCGCTTCTTCGTGACCCAGGCGATCTACGATCCGGAAGCGACCGTGCTCCTGCTCCGGGACCATGCGCGCGGCTGCCGCGACCGCGGTCGGCGCCCGGCGCGCGTGATCTTCACCTTCACGCCGTGCGGTCGCGAGAAGACCATGGCGTTCATGAAGTGGCTGGGGATCTCGATCTCGGAGGCGACCGCGCGGGCGATTCTCGCCGCGCCGTCGCCGATCGCGCGGTCCGTGGAGGTCTGCCTCGACAACCTGCGCGCGATCCTCGTGCAGCCCGGCTTCGAGGACGTGCCGCTCGGCGTCAACGTGGAGAGCGTGTCGATCAATCGCGACGAGATCGACGCGTCGGTCGACCTCTTCCACGCCGTCGCCGAGGTGCTGGCGGCGAGCGGCCGGCGTACGCCGGGCTGAAGCTACGCGCGCCGGGCGGCCTCGGCCGCCGCGCCCGGCGCCGGGACGAACGGGAGCTGGATTCCCAGCCGGCTCACCGCGAACACCGCCTGCGTGCGGTTCGACACGCCGAGCGCGCGGAAGATCGCCGCGGTGTGCGTCTTCACGGTGCCCTCGGCGAGGCCGAGCTCGCGGCAGATCACCTTGTTCGGCTTGCCCTGGACGAGCAGCGTGAGGACGTCCATCTGGCGCGGCGTGAGACCGAGCTCCTCGGCGGTGCGCCGGGTTCCGGCGGCGGGCGCGAGCGTCGCTCCGGCCACCGGCCGGGGAAGCGTCTCGGCGCGCAGCACCTCGGGCGGGATGTACACCTCGCCGGCGAGCACCAGCCGCAGCGCGTTCACGAGCACCGGCGAAGTCGAGCGCTTGGAGATGAACCCCATCGCTCCGCCGTCGATGGCGGCGAGGACGGTGGCGCGGTTGTCCGTCGCCGACAGCACGACGACCGGGACGTCGGGGTGCGCCTGCCGGACCTGATCGAGCACGCTCATTCCCTCGGCGTCGGGCAGCATGAGGTCGAGCAGGATCAGCGTCGTGTCGGGGTGCGCCGCGAGCTCGCCGAGCGCGCCTTTCAGGCTCTCCGCCTGCAGCACGACCACCTGCTGGCCGAGCTCGGCCAGCACGTTGGCGAGCGCCTCGCGGATCAGCGGGTGATCGTCGACGATCAGTACTTTCATGCCCGTTCTCCCGGTCGCCGCCGCTCGAACGACGGTCGGCCGATCATAACCGCGCACGAGAGCGTCCGTCATCAGACGTAAGGATGAAGCCGGCGCGGAGACCGAAGCCATGCGGGGGCGCCCTAGAAGGTCGGCGGCTGCTCGGCCGGCGCGAGCCGGCGTTGATCGAACTGATCGGGGAAGTACCCGGTCGGGCCGTTGCCCGCCGCGTCCCCCGTGTCCGTGCCGGCGCTCGCGCTCGGAACGATCGCGAGCGATTCGGTCGTCGTGTGTTTCACCGCCAGCGCGACGAGACCGAGGACGACTGCCGCGGCGAACGTCTTCACCGCGAGCCTTGCGCCGCGGGGCGGCGAGCTCGGGCGGTTGACCCACACGGCGTCCGGAATCCGCGTCGCCTGCGCCGCGTCGGGCGCGTCGCCGTCCTTGACCTCGATGTCGCTCGCCATGCTCGCCTCCGTTGATTCCCGCGGCGGGGGTGCACTTTCCGGCGGCGCGGCCGCGCATCGCGTCCCCGAGCGACGGCAGTATCGGAGCCGACGCCCGAACCCGGTATCCGCTCGTCCGCCTAGCCCGCAGGCGCAGCCCGCGCGCTGCGGGTCCGCGGAACCCCGCGCGGATGCTGGCTTTTCGGTGCTCGCCGCGCCGGTACCCGCATGCCGAGCGGCCTAGGCTCGCCGATCTAATCCGTCCGCCACAGGCGGTGCGCCGGTGTCTGCGACGGGCGGGTGATTCTCAGCCGATGACCCGGGTGCTACCATGGAATGAATACCAACAAGACTGGTTGAAGGGGTGTCGTGAAGATTCTGGTCGTGGATGACCATCCGCTCATCCTCGAGGCGCTGCAGCACGTGCTGCGCGCGCTCGACGGTGGAGCCACGATCCACGACGCCCGCACCGCCGAGGACGGCAGGCGGCTCGTCGCCGAGAATCCGGACGCGAGACTCCTCATCCTCGACCTCTCGCTCCCGGGCGCGGACGGATTCAGCCTGCTCCACGAGCTCCGCAGCGCGTACCCGAGCATCCCGGTCGTCGTGCTCTCCGCCTCCGACCAGCGCGAGGACATCATGCGCGCGATCGACCTCGGCGCGATGGGCTACATCCCGAAGAGCTCGTCGAACCTGGTGATGCTGCAGGCGCTGCGCCTCGTGCTCTCGGGCGGGGTGTACCTGCCGTCGGTCGCGCTCGCGATGCGCGAGGCGTCCGGCGCCGAGCTGCTACGTGCCGCCGAGGGGCGCGCGACCCGTACCACCCCGCGCGAGCTGGGGCTCACCGCCCGCCAGGCGCAAGTGCTGGCGCTGATCCTTCAGGGCAAGCCGAACAAGGTGATCTGTCGCGAGCTGGGGCTGGCGGAGGGTACGGTCAAGATCCACGTCGCCGCCATCCTGCGCGCGCTCAACGTCAGCACGCGGACGCAGGCCGTGATCGAGGCGAGCCGCCTCGGCTTGCAGCTCGAGGGCGCGATGCCGGCCGGGCTCGGAACGCCCCAGCGCCACTAGCGTCCTCGCTCGCGTCCGGGTTCGGAACGAAAAAACCCCGGGGCCGCCCTTGTCGAGCGGCACCGGGATCAAGAACGACCGCAAGGCAGAGAGGAGCCCACTGCCCTAGGGTCGGGAGCTGATCGGTGAGCCCTCCGGGTTGGCCGCCGAGCCGTCCGCGGCGTCGGCGACGCCGGCCCAGAGCAGCAGGATGACCACCGCGACGAAGAGCAGCGTGATCCGCAGCGCTTCGCCGATGCTGCGCTCCTCGTCGAACTCTCCGCGGGGCGGGTCGCCGCTCGCGGGGGCTTCGGAGAGATCGCGTCCCAAGGTGCTTGCCATGAGGGTGTGCGCCAACTTCTCGAATGGTTCGAATATGTCTGTCCCAACTGCCGGAATTAGTAAGGAAATCCACGTCGGTTTGAATCGCCCCTTCGGTCTAGGCCATTCGGCCTATTTGGAGGCCGTCGATGCTGGTTGACCCCGGTAGCCTGAACGGCTGGGCCATCCTCGCCGCCGCCCTGGTGGCATACGCCCTCGGCGGGGTCTGGTACGCGCCGCCCGCGTTCGGCAACGCCTGGCTCAGGGCCCTCGGCAAGCGGCCGGAGGAGCTGGGGAGCCCGGTTCGGGCGATGGCGATCCAGTTCCTGCTCACGCTCGTCACCGCGGCCGTGCTCGCGCTGCTCGTCGTCCGGTTCGGCGCCATCACGTGGGCGGAGGGGGCGGCGATCGGTCTCGTCGCCGGCGTCGGTCTGGTCGCGACGAGCCTTGCCTCGGACTACCTCTTTTGCGGCTGGAGTCTGCGGCTGTACTCGATCCAGGTCGCCTACAAGCTGGTGTCGCTCACTTTGATGGGGGCGATCCTGAGCGCCTGGAGATAAGTCGCGCGCATCCCCTTACAATCGGGCATGACGCGCGCGATCTGGAACGGCGCGGTGATCGCCGAGAGCGACACCTGCGAGACGGTCGAAGGCAACCGGTACTTCCCGCCCGACGCGGTGAAGCGCGAATACCTGCGCCCGAGCGAGACCCACACCGTGTGCGGGTGGAAGGGTACGGCGAGCTACTACGACGTCGTCGTGGACGGCCAGGTGAACAAGGACGCCGCGTGGTACTACCCCGAGACCAAGCCGGCGGCGGCGAACGTCAGGGGCTACATCGCCTTCTGGCGCGGGGTGAAGGTCGAGCCGTAGCGTCCGGTAGGCTCCGAACTGCCGCGATGTCGCCGGCCTTGCCGCCGGCGTTCGTCCGGATGACCGCATGACCGATCACGTTCTCTCGCTCTTCCATCCCGGCGTTCAGGCCTGGTTCCGCTCGGCCTTCGCCGCGCCGACGCCGCCGCAGGTCGAGGCCTGGCCGGCGATCAAGTCGGGACGGCACGCGCTCGTCGCGGCGCCGACCGGCTCGGGCAAGACGCTCGCCGCGTTCCTCGCCGCGATCGACGCGCTGGTCCGCGAAGGCATCGAGCGCGGGCTTGCCGACGAAACGCACGTCGTCTACGTCTCGCCGCTGAAGGCGCTGTCGAACGACATCCAGCGCAACCTCGAGGCGCCGCTCGCGGGCATCGCCGCCGAGCTCGAAGCGCTCGGCCTCCCCGCCGTCGAGATTCGCATCCTGGTGCGCACGGGCGACACCCCGCAAGCCGAACGCCAGAGCATGCGCAAGCGCCCGCCGCACATCGTGGTCACCACGCCCGAGTCGCTCTACATCCTGCTCACGAGCAAGTCGGGGCGGAAGACGCTCGCGACCACGCGCACGGTGATCGTCGACGAAATCCACGCGCTCGCGCCGAACAAGCGCGGCGCGCACCTCGCGCTCTCGCTCGAGCGCCTCGCAGCGCTCGCCGGGCCCGGCCTCGTCCGCATCGGCCTCTCCGCGACCCAGAAGCCGGTCGCGGAGATCGCGCGGTTCCTGACCGGCGGCACACCTTGCGCCATCGTCGACACGGGGCACGTGCGCAAGCGCGACCTCGCGATCGAGCTGCCGCCGGCGCCGCTCGAGGCGGTGATGTCCGGCGAGGCGTGGCAGCAGGTGTACGACCGCCTCGCGGCGCTTGCGACCGAGCACCGCACGACGCTCGTGTTCGTCAATGCCCGGCGCCTCGCCGAGCGCGCGGCGCGCCATCTCTCGGACCGCCTCGGCGCCGACCAGGTGGCCGCCCACCACGGCAGCCTCGCGCGCGAGACGCGCCTCGACGCGGAACGGCGGCTGAAGCGGGGCGAGCTGAAGGTGCTCGTCGCGACCGCATCGCTCGAGCTGGGGATCGACATCGGCGACGTCGATCTCGTCTGCCAGCTCGGCTCGACGCGCCGGATCGCCGCGTTCCTGCAGCGCGTCGGACGCTCGGGCCACGCGGTCGGCGGCGTGCCGAAGGGATGCCTCTTCCCGCTATCGCGCGACGACCTCTGCGAGTGCGCCGCGCTCCTCGACGCCGTGCGGCGCGGCGAGCTCGACCGGATCGAAGTCCCGGCGCAGCCGCTCGACGTGCTCGCCCAGCAGATCGTCGCGGAGGTCGCGTCCCGGGAGTGGCGGGAGGAGGAGCTCTTCGCCCGCTATCGGCGCGCCTATCCGTTCCGCGCCCTCGAGCGCGAAGCGTTCACGCAGGTCGTACAGACGCTCGCCGAGGGGTTCCACACGCGCCGCGGCCGGCGCAGCGCCCACCTCCACCGCGACGCGGTCAACGGCGTGCTGCGCGGCCGGCGCGGCGCGGCGCTCACCGCGGTGACCTCGGGCGGCACCATCCCGGACACCGCGGACTACACGGTGATGCTCGAGCCGCAAGCGCAGGTGATCGGCTCGGTGAACGAGGACTTCGCGATCGAGAGCCTTGCGGGCGACGTCTTCCAGCTCGGCAACACTTCCTACCGCATCCTCCGGGTGGAGCGCGGCACCGTGCGCGTCGAGGATGCACACGGCGCGCCGCCTGGAATTCCGTTCTGGCTCGGCGAGGCGCCGGGGCGGACCGAAGAGCTGTCGCAATCGGTGTCGCGGCTGCGCGAGACCATCGCGGCGCGGCTCGAGGCCGGGGGACGCGAGGCCGCGATCGCGTGGCTGACGGACGAGATCGGCATCTCCCCGGTGGCCGCCGAGCAGATCGCGGACTATCTCGGCGCGGCCCACGCCGCGCTCGGGGCGCTGCCCTCCCTGAAGCTCGTCGCGCTCGAGCGCTTCTTCGACGAGTCGGGCGGCATGCAGCTCGTCGTGCACGCCCCGTTCGGCGGCCGCATCAATCGCGCCTGGGGGCTGGCGCTGCGCAAGCGCTTCTGCCGCCAGTTCAACTTCGAGCTGCAGGCCGCCGCGACCGAGGACGCGATCGTGCTGTCGCTCGCGACGAGCCACAGCTTCCCACTCGAGGAGGTCGGACGCTACCTGGCATCGAAGACGGTTCGCCCGCTCCTCGTCCAGGCGCTGCTCGACGCGCCGATGTTCGTCACCCGGTGGCGGTGGAACGCCGCCGTCGCGCTCGCGCTCCCGCGCTTCCGCGGCGGCCGCAAGCTCCCGCCGCAGCTCCAGCGCATGGCAGCCGAGGATCTGCTCGCGACCGTCTTTCCCGACCAGGTGGCCTGCGGGGAGAACCTGGTCGGCGACCGCGAGATCCCCGACCATCCGCTCGTCAACCAGACCATTGCCGATTGCCTGCACGAGGCGATGGACATCGACGGTCTGGAGCGGGTCCTCGCCGGGATCGAGCGCGGCGAGATCGGGGTGATCGCGCGCGATCTGACCGAGCCGTCGCCGCTCGCGCTCGAGATCCTCTCGGCGCGGCCCTACGCCTTCCTCGACGACGCGCCGCTCGAGGAGCGCCGCACGCAGGCGGTCATGGCGCGCCGCTGGCTCGACGCCGAGACCGCGGCCGACCTCGGCAAGCTGGACGCGGAGGCCATCCAGCGGGTCCGCGAGGAGATCTGGCCCGACCCGCGCAACGCCGACGAGCTCGCCGACGCGCTCGGAACGCTTGCCTTCCTGAGTGATGAGGAGATCGACGCCAGGCCGGATTGGCGGGGATTCGTGGACGAGCTCGCCGGCGCCCGGCGGGCGACACGCCTCGTGCTGGGATCGCGCTCGGTCCACGTCGCGGCCGAGCGCTTGCCCGAGCTCGACGCGGTGTTCCCGCGCGCGGCGCGGAGTCCGGAGATCGAGCCGCCCGCGGAGTACCGCAAGCCCTGGGCGCGCGAAGCGGCGCTCGTCGAGATGCTGCGCGATCGACTGCAAGGCCTCGGACCCGTGACGGCACGGGCGCTCGCCGCGCCGCTCGCGCTGTCGCCGGCGGAAATCGACGCCGCGCTGGCAAAGCTCGAAGCGGAGGGCTCGGTGCTGCGCGGCCGCTTCACGCCGGAGGCGGCCGAGCTCGAGTGGTGCGAGCGACGGCTGCTCGCGCGCATCCACCGGTACACGGTGAACCGGCTCCGGGCCGAGATCGAGCCGGTCGAGCCGCGCGACGTCCTGCGGTTCCTGTTCCGCTGGCAGCGCGTCGCGCCGGAGGCCCGCGTCGAGGGCGCGGACGCCGTGGCCGCGATCGTCTCGCAGCTCGAGGGCTTCGAGGCGCCCGCTGCCGCGTGGGAGACCGAGATCCTCCCGGCACGCGTGAACGAATACGACCCGGCGTGGCTGGACGAGCTGAGCCTCGCCGGCCGCGTCGTATGGACGCGCCTCTCGGCGGCGCGCCCGAACGGCGACCGCGCGCCGAGCCCGGTGCGCACGACGCCGATCACCCTCCTCGCCCGGCGCAATCTCGGCCTCTGGACGGCGCTCGCGAGCGCGGGCGACGGTGCGCCGCTCACTTCCCGTGCCCGCGAGGTCGCCGACTTCATCGGCGCGCACGGCGCGTCGTTCTTCGACGAGATCGTGGCGGGCACGGGGCTCCTCCGCACGCAGGTGGAGGAGGCGCTCGGCGAGCTCACCGCGCTCGGCGTGGTCAACGCCGACAGCTTCGGGGGCTTGCGCGCGCTGCTCGTGCCCGGCGACCGTCGCCCCACTTGGGGAGGGCGGGGCCCCTCCCCCGCCCAGGGGCCGCACAAGCGTCGCCGGCGCACGGCGCTCTTCGGCATCGAGGACGCCGGCCGGTGGGCGCTGGTCAGACGCCAGCCAAGATCTACCCTCCTCCCCGAGGAGGGTCCGAGCGCGAAGCGCGAGGGGGTGGTCCCCGATCCCGAGATCGTCGAGCACGTCGCGCGCACGCTCCTCAAGCGCTACGGCGTCGTGTTCTGGCGCCTGATAGCGCGCGAGGCCGAATGGCTGCCGCCGTGGCGGGCGCTCCTGCGGTGCTACCGCCGGCTCGAAGCGCGCGGCGAGATCCGGGGCGGACGGTTCGTGGCCGGCGTGTCGGGAGAGCAGTTCGCCCTCCCGGAGGCGATCGGCAGCCTCCGCGACGCGCGGCGCGCCGAGCGCACCGGCGCGCTCGTCTCCCTGAGCGGCGCCGATCCGTTGAATCTCGTCGGCATCCTGACGCCGGGCGCGCGCCTGCCTGCGCTCACCGGCAACCGCGTGCTCTACCGCGACGGCGTGCCGATCGCGCTGCTCGCCGGGAGTGAGGCACGCTTCCTCGAGACGCTCGCGCCGGAGGCGGAGTGGAGCGCGCGCAACGCGCTCGTTCGCCGACAGGTCCCGACGGTGCTCCACTTCCTCGGCTGAGCGAGCGAGACCACACTTGTAAAGACACTCGACACCGCGAGCGCACACGCGGTCGAGTCATTCGGCCGACAGCGTCGACACCCGGACGCCGCATGTCGCCGAGTGACGACATGCAGACGGCATATCGAAACCGCGGCAACCGTGGTATAGAAACGGTTTGTCGGTCGCGTCGTCGGCGCAGGTCGTTGCATGCCTCCTCCTGATTGCCCGTTCTGCGAGCACCAGAACCCCGCGGATGCGAAGTTCTGCAATGAATGCGGATCGCCGCTGCATCTGACGCCCTGCGGCGATTGCGGGGCGGTCAACAGCGTGGCGGACCCGCACTGCTGGCGATGCGGCGGTCTGCTCCTGCCGCTGGATTCGCCGGTGCCGGTCGAGCCTGTCGAGCGCAAGCTCGTGGTGCCCGAGCAGCTGCCGATGGAGCTGCTGCCCACCCAGCAGTTGCCCACCGAGCAGGAGCTCGAGCAGGAGCTCGTGGCGCTCGAGCAGGAAGTCCAGGCGCTCGAGCGGGCGCCGGCGTCCGCCGAGGCGCTCCCCCCGGTGTTCGAGCACGCGCCCCGAGGGTCGGGCACCCCCGGGCCCAAGGCAGCCGACCCGCAACCCCGGAGGACCGAGCAAGCGTTCCGGACCTCGAACATCCCCGAGCCGAGGTCGCTATTCGTCCCAGCGGACGACGCGCCGCGCGGCCGGCGTGCGCTCATCGCTACCGCGTTCGTCGTGGCGCTCGGGTCGGCGATTGCGGTCGGCGCGTATCTCCTCGATCGCCATCGCGGTTCACGCGAGACCGCGGCATCGGCTACGCCGCCGCCTCAAATCCGAGCCGAGCCAGCGACGGCACCGCGCGTTGCATCCGATGTCGCCGGGGCCTCCGTGGCGGCGCCCGAGCCCGCACCGCCCCCCGCGCCGAAAGCGGTCGACGCGCCGATCGAGCGGCGCGTTGCGAGCGACGCCGGCGAAGCGCCTGCGGTGCCCGCCCCGGTGGCTGCCCCTGAACCGCGCTGTCCTCCCGCGGTCGAGGCGATGGCCTTGTGCGAGTGGCTCGTCCGTGCGAACCGGCAGTAGGCTCCCGCTCGCGGCCTTCGTCGCGGCCTCGCTCTTCCTGCCCGGCGCGGCGCTCCATGCCGCCGCGCAGTTCAAGATGGTGACGGCGACGGAAGGGGCGGACTTCCAGGTCGGCCGCGATCTCGCCCGATTCATCGCGCCCACCGCCGATGTCCAGCTGGACGTGCTCGCGTCCGGAAGCTCGGCGGAGACCCTGCGCCGCCTGCGCTCCGAGCCCGGCGTCAAGCTCGCCACCGTGCAGTCGGACGTCTACCAGGCGGTTCTGGAGCAGGCCGCGCGCGGCAACGCCGCCGCCGGGAACCTGGTGCAGCCGCTGCGGGTGCTGGTGCCGCTGTACAAGGAGGAGCTACACCTCGTGGTTCGCGCCGACGCGCCGTTCAACGCCCTGCACGAGATCAAGGATGCGAGGATCAACGTCGGCCCACGTCGCAACGACACCGCCGCGACGATCGCCAACCTCTATCCCGCGCTGTTCGGCAAGCCCCTCGCCGACGCCCAGGCGAGCTACCTGCCGCACGAGGAAGCGCTGGTGAAGCTCGTAACCGACAGGACGATCGACGTGGTCGCGATCGTCGCCGGTCAGCCCGCGAAGCTCATCGCGGACATGAAGCCCGAAGCGCGGCAGTACATCAAGCTGCTCAAGCTGGATCCCGCGAACGCGGCGGGCCGGGCGGCGGCGCGGCGCTACTTGCCCGCGACCGTGCGCGCGGGGAGCTATCCGGCGCTCCTTGTTCAGGACATGCCGGCGCTCGCCGTGCGGGTCTACCTCGTCACGCAGGACTTCCGCGACCACTACACCGAGCATCGCCTGATCCTGCTCGGCCGCTCGCTCTGCCGGGACATCTCCGCCTTGCGCGCGAAAGGGCACGCCAAATGGCAGGAGGTCGAGCCGACGCTTGCCCAGCTCCCGCCCGGGATGAGCTACTACCAGCCGACCACGACCGAGCTCCATGATTGTCCGGTCAGGCGTCCGGCGCGGCCGAAGCCATAGGCGGCTTTACCCCACGCGGGGAACGCCTTAGGCTAGCGCCTCATCCGACCCTGCCCGCGGAGCGAACAATGGCGCGATCGGCGATCGACATCAGCCGCGTGGATCACATCGGCATCCGGGTGAGCGACCTGGACCGCGCGCTGGCGTTCTACCGTGTGCTCGGCTTCGAGCTGCATTGGAAGGACGCCACCGACGCGGTCGCGATCATCAGGAACGCCCGCGACGTCGAGCTCAACCTCGTCTACAACGCCCGCGACGACGCCGGCGGCAAGAACGTCCTGATGGACGTGGGCGAGAAATATCCCGGCTACACCCATGTCGCCCTCCGGGTCGAGTCGATCAAGGCGGCGATCGAGGCATTGCGGGCGAATGACATCCGGATCACCCAAGGCCCGGTCTCGTTCGGCCGGGATGGGCACGTGTCGGTGTTCGTGCGCGATCCCGACCTCACCGTCGTCGAGCTGCGGGGACGCGAGGAGGATCTGTCCTCGATCGGCGGCGTCACTGCCTACAAGCCGGAGAACTGACTGTTGTAGCGATGGGAGAGCGAGCGATGCCCAAAGCCAAGCGCAAGAACGTCGTTTCGGACAAGCTCCATTCGCGGATCAGGGACGGAAGATCGCTGTTCCCGCACGCCGTCGTCGTCGAAGGCCGGCGCCTGATCTGCCTGTCCGGGCAGCTGGCATGGGACAAGGACGGGAACACCGTCGGCAAGGGAGACATGCGGGCCCAGTTCCGCCAGGTGTGCGAGAACATCAAGGAGGCGCTGGCCGCCGCAGGCGCGGGCCTGGAGGACATCGTCAAGACCAACACCTACGTCACCAACATGGACGAGTTCTTCAAGTGCGTCGACATCCGGCACGAGTACTTCGGACCGGGCTGGCCGACCAGCACCACCGTCGAGGTGAGCCGGCTCGCGCATCCGGACATGATGGTCGAGATCGAAGCCATCGCCGTCGTGGAGTGAGGTGCAGGGGGCCGGCGCTGCGCGGGCAGCGCCGGGGCGTAAGGTCTCCGGCGAGCGCCGCGACCAATGCTCGTACGACCAACCCCCCAAAGGAGAATCTGCAATGCAACGCACCGCCCTCGTTCTGGCCGCGCTCCTCGGCGCGGCGGCGTTCGCCCCCGCGTTCGCCAGCACCAACGACCCGACCAGCCCGTTCTACCTGCTTCCGACGCAGAGCAACGGCACGACGCTGCACGCCGTCCAGGCGGGCGACACGACCGAACGGAAGTAACTTGGCGGCGCGCTAGGCGCGCCGCGCGCTTCGTGGTCGAATCCGGCCACGATGGAGCACGCGCCCTGGCTGTGGATCCCGGTCACCCTGTGGGCGGCGTTCGCGCAGACGCTGCGCAACACCGCGCAGCGCCACCTCACCGGCGAGCTCGGCACGCTGGGCGCGACGCTGGTGCGCTTTCTCTACGGCCTGCCGTTCGCGGTGGCGTGGGTCGCCGCGGTGCAGGCCTGGCGCGGCGAGCCGCTGCCGCTGCCGCCGGCCGCCTTCTACGCCTGGGTGACGCTCGGAGCGGTGAGCCAGATCGCCGCCACCGCATTCCTGCTGCGCGTCATGCAGGAGCGCAACTTCGCGCTCGGGGTGGCGTACTCGAAGACCGAGCTGATCCAGATCGCGATCTTCGGGCTCCTCGTGCTCGGCGACCGGGTGAGCGCGGCAACCGGTTTCGCGGTCGCCTGCGGTACGTTCGGCGTGCTGCTGCTCTCGCCCGCCGACAAGAAGCGGCCGCTGCGCGCTCTGGTCACCGGCTGGGCCACCCGGACGGCGTTGATCGGCCTCGCCTCGGGGACGAGCTTCGCGCTGTCGGTGATCGGCTACCGCGCCGCCGCGCTATCGCTGGAAGGTTCGTCCTTTCTCGTCGCAGCCGCGGTGACGCTGGCGATCGCGCAGCTCATCCAGACGCTGCTGCTCGGCGGCTGGCTCGCCTGGCGGAGCCTCCCCGTGGTCCGTGCGACGCTGCGGCTGTGGCGGCCGTCGCTGTTCGCCGGGTTCATGGGCGCGGCCGCATCCGCCGGCTGGTTCACCGCCTTTGCCATCGAGCCGGCGGCGCACGTGCGCACGCTCGGCCTGGTCGAGTTGCTGTTCGCTTACGTGGTGTCGCGCCGCATCTTCCGCGAGAAGCTCACTACGCTGGAGCTTTCGGGCATCGCGCTGCTGACGGTCGGCCTGGTGGTGGTGACCCTGGGCCGTTAGTCAGCGCGACCTCAGCGGCGCTCGTCGAAGACCACCAGCGTCCGCGCTTCGATGCTTTCGCGCGGCACGAACTCGCTCGGGCAGGCGGGATTCCGAAAACCGGTGTGCGGCATGAAGCGCGCGCGTCCATCCGCACGCGAGTCGTAGCACTTCAGCAGCAGGAACTCGTCGGGCCGCATCGCGGACACGTAGAACCACCGATGCTCGGGGTTGTAGCGCACCGATTGGATCTGGCCGCTATGGCGCGGCACCGTCAAGTCGTCCTCCCCGAAGTGATGGATTCCGGTCGGAACCAGGTCCTCGGGCGCGACGCTGCGCGCGTCGCACACCGTGAGGGGGTTGTCCAGCACCGGGCCGACAATCGGCCGCCACAGGTTGACGAAGGCGACGTGCCGGTCCCCCAGATCGGAGCGGCCGGCGGCATCCAGGATCTCCCGCTTGCGCTTCGGACCGGACTGCTCGGTGTAGTCGTTGTGGACCTGATCGACGGGCGTCCGCACGCCGTGCTCGCCGCGGGCCGCGCGCGCCGCGCTCCGCACGTTGTGATCGAACACCACGACGGCGAGCGCTCCCATGATCGTCTGCACCACGCTCTGCACCTCGGGGTAGTAGCGCTCTCGCACCGCCCTTTCGTCGTAGAACTCGGCGAACGCCGTGCGCCGTGAATGCAGCTCGAACCCGTGCTCGTCGAGCCGCAGGCGATCGGCGATCGGGCGCGCGTCCCGGATCGGGACCACGTGCTGGGCCGAGGCGGGGCGCACCGTGGCGAGTCCGCTCGCGGGCGGATAGACGCGGACCTCCACCGGGCCGTCACCCGGCGCGAGATAGGTCAGCTGCGCGTCTACGGCGGGAAGCTCGTTCGGGATCGGCGCTCGATTCGACGACGGCGTGAGTGACATGGCGGCTCCGGAGGCGTTTTCTGTTTGGAGGTCGCGTCTTGCGGCGTGCCGCTCAGTGCGGCGGATCCTCCGCGCCGACGCGCCCCAGCCCGGGAAGCCGCAACGCGGGTTCCGCGACGTCCACACCGAGGGAGAGCCCGAGCACGTTGATCTCCAGACCTTCTTCGGGCGCGACGATGACGCCGAGCAAACCGAAGAGCGACGCCTGAACGCCGGTGCCGCTCGGCGCGCGGCCGATCGCCGAGGAGAGCGGCTGGTAGTCCTTGCCGATCGCGTTCGACGGGAGGTCGAGCTGCAGGTCCGGGACGCTGCGGCCGATGTGGGCGACGAAGGTGTTGCTGTTCGGGCCCGGCCAGGTCCGGTACGCGTCGTCGTGCGGGTAGCTCTTCACGCCGGCTTCGACCTGGTCGATGAGCGCTTCGACGCCCTCGCCGCGCCGGTCGACCAGGAGGTCGGGCTGACTCCCGAACCACTGCGCGTCGGGGGCGGCGAAGTTCTGGCGCACGAACGGCGGACCGCCCCAGAAGACGACGTCGTAGCGCGTGTATGCGGCGGCGTCTTCGCGCTTGACCGCGATCCAGGAATGGACGGCGAACGCGCCGCGCCAGCCGAAGGTGCGCGCGGCGTACACCTGGATCACCGGACCGCGGTAGATCGCCGGGTCGGGGGCGAGCCCGGTCGGCTCGCGCGAGGCGGTCGACCAGGTCGCGGCGGCGGGCGTGTGCGTCGCAACGCTGATGGCGAGCGGGATGACGAACAGGGCGACGATCAGGAGCACGGTGCGTGTGAGCTTCATCGGGTCCGGAACGGTGGGGCGCGCACCGCGTCGACCGGCGCCAGCCTATGGTCGAGACGATACCGCATTACGGAATCGGCGGGATCGGCGACCACCGCAAGACGGTGCAGCGTCGTGATCACTTCCCCCGTACCAGGGTCTGGATCTTCGCGCCGAGCTTGACCACCTTCTTCAGCGTCGTGGTCTCGAGCCCGAGCATCTCCTCGGCCCACGCGGACAGAGCCTCCACGAGGGCGAGCGTCTCGCGCAGTCGCTTCTGCGTTGCGGGATCCTGTTTCGCGAAGCCCGGCTCCGCGACGCACTCGCGCAGCATCGCCACGGTCGGGTCGAACTCGCGCTCCTTGCGCTCGCGCACGATGACGCGCATCAGCTCCCACGGGTCCTGCGCGGTCTCGAAGTGATCGCGCCGGTCGCCCGGCAGATGCACGACCCGCACCAGGTCCCAGTTCTGCAGCTCTCTCAGGCTGTTGCTCACGTTGGAGCGGGCCACCTGGAGGATCTCGGCGATCTCTTCCGCATGCATCGGCCGGCCGAGGAAAAAGAGCAGCGCATGGATCTGCGAGACCGTGCGGTTTACGCCCCAGCGCGATCCCATCTCGCCCCAATGCAGCACGAATCGCCGGCCGGTCGGCGTCACCGCCTCCGTCAGCAACGCGTCCGCTGCCGTGACGTCAGCCGTCATGACCACGCGCTACGCGCACGGCCCAGCGGTTGATCACCGACAGCGTCGGTTCGTTCACGTTCGGCTCCTTTGATCGGTCGTTGACAGCAGGCTACTCCTGACATATATTTCTGTCAAGACAGAAATTAAAGAAAGGGCCGCCGTGAAGGTACTGGTGCTGGGAGGCGCCGGGTTCGTCGGGCGCCACGTCGCAGCGGAGCTGCTCGCGCGGGGACGACGCGTGGTCATCGGCACTCGCCGTCCCGGCCGCGCGGGACGGCGCCTGACCGCGACGGCCGTGCGCTGCGAGCGCCGCGAGGTGCACTTCGAGAGGCTGGCCGCGGCAGAGTCCTGGCCGCCCCTGCTCGCCGGCGTCGACGTTGTCGTGAATTGCGTGGGCATCCTTCGCGAGCGCGGCGCCGAGACCTATGACTCGGTCCACCACCGCGCGCCGGCGGCGCTCGCGTCCGCCTGCGCGCGCTCCGGTGCGAGGCTAATCCACGTCTCCGCGCTCGGGCTGCACGAAGGCGCGCGCAGCGGCTTCATCACCTCGAAGCTCGCCGGCGAGCGAGCCGTCGCGGCGAGCGGTGCCGACTACCTCATCGTGCGCCCCTCCCTGCTCGATGGCGAGGGCGGGTTCGGCGCGCGCTGGCTGCGCTGGCTGGCGCGCTGGCCGGTGCACCTCGTGCCGGCGGACGCGATCGGGCGCATCGCCGCGCTCCACGTGCACGACCTGGGCGAAGCGATCGCCGTCCTGTGCGAGTCCGGCGCGAACCTGTGCGGGCGCGAGGTCGAGGTGGGCGGTAGCGAGTCCTGGACGATGGCCGAGTACCTGGCGGTGCTGCGGAGCGAACGCTCGACGCGTCCCGTGATGAGCGTCGCTGTACCGCCCTGGCTGGCGCGCATCGCGAGCCATCTGTGCGATGCCGCGCACTTCTCTCCGTTCTCCTTCGGGCACCTCGAGCTCATGCGGCGCGACAATGCGCCACGCGCAAACGCGCTCCCCGCCCTGCTGGGTCGCGCACCGACGCCGCTGGCCGATCGGGCGCGGAAGCACAGTGCCGTCGGGCAGGTCACGCCGGCGCCGCCGGGCCTGCGGTAGTCGAACGCTGCGCCCTACCCGGTCGGCCGGTGCAGGTAGCGCCCGCGCGGCGGCCCGACGACGTTTCCGTCCTCGCACACGAGCTCCCCGCGCAGGAACGTCGCCTTGACGCGCGCGCCGAGCTCGAGGCCCTCGAACGGCGTGTAGCCCTGCGAGGACTCCGAATCGCCCGCGCGCGCGGTCCAGCTCTCGCGCGGATCGACGAGCGCGAGGTCGGCGTCCAGCCCCTCGGCGATGTCGCCCTTCGAATTGAGGCCGAACCGGCGCGCCGGGTTCCAGCTCGTGAGCCGCGCCATGTGGTTGTACGAGAGCCCCCGCTTCGAGCCTTCGGAAACGAGCGCGGGCAGCAGATACTCGGTGCCGCCGAAGCCCGACTTCGCCAGCCAGATGTTGCCGAAGTAGCGTTTGGCGACCTTCAGCTCGTGCCGGCAGCAGGCGTGGTCGCTCACCACCCAGTCGACCTTGCCCTCGAGCAGCTTCTCCCACAGGTACTCGACGTCCTCGCGCGGGCGGATCGGCGGATTGACCTTGGCGAGCACGCCGGTCTTCGCCTTGATGTCGAGCATCAGGTGGCCGATCGTCACCTCGCGGCGAAAGTCGATGTGCGGGAACACGTCCGCCATCTGCAGCGCTGCGCCGAGCGCTTTGCGCGAGGACAGGTGCAGCAGGTTCACGTTCGGCAGCGCGGTCTCGTTGGCGAGATAGGCGGCGATGAACACCGCGAGCCCCTCCGAGTGCGGCGGCCGCGCGGCGTGGTAGGCCGCGAGCCCCTTGAGCCGGCCCCCGGATTCCACAATCTTCGTGTAGGCCGTCATGATCTCGGCCGTCTCGCAGTGGAGCGACAGGCTGATCTGATCGGCCTTCCTCGGAAAGCGCTCGCGCGCCGCCTGCACCCCGCGCATCACGAACTCGAAGTGGGCGTAGTCGTAGCGCTCCTTCGGCCCGATCATCAGGAACTCGCGCTGGGCGTCCGAGCGCCCGTGCAGGCCGTGCGAGCCGTAGAACATGAAGATCTTGAACGAGGACACGCCGTGCTCGGCGACGAGCTCGGGGAGCTCGCGGATGTGCCCCGAGTCCATCGGCGCGAGGTGGTAGGCGTAGTCGACGTGATACCGCCCCTTGGAGAGCCTCAGCACCTCCGGGAAGAACCGGCGATAGGGCCCGCCCTTGTTGAGGTAGTACTGGCCGGTGCGGAAGTAGGTCAGGCAGGTCGTGACGCCGCCCTGCGCGGCGGCGCGGCTCTCGGTGACCGCGTCCTCGGCGAGCGGCGAGTAGATGCCGACGTGCATGTGCGCATCCACGACGCCAGGAAACGCGAGGCGGCCTTCGCCGTCGTACACCTCTTTCGCGCCGCTCGCGTCGATGTCCGGGGCGACCTTCGCGAACCGCCCGTCGCGGACGGCGATGTCGGCCTCGTGCACGGCGTTGCCCTGCGGACGCACCACCCGCACGTTCCTGACGACGAGGTCGTAGGGTCGCTTCATTTCGCCTCGCCGTCGTAGCGCTTGCCGAGCTCGAACATCTGCGGGGTGCCGACGACGGTGTTCAGGCCCTTGAAGTCGAGCATCCGGTCGCGGAACGCCGCGGTCGACCCGTCCCGGTTGATCCCCGCGAAGTACTCGCGTGCCATGAACGCGAACGCGCGCACCAGCCCGGCCGCGAAGATCACGATCGAGAAGCCGAGCGCATCGAGCTCCGGAGCCAGGAGGATCGGCGTCTTGCCGCCCTCGACCATATTGGCGAGGAGCGGCACGCGTCCCTTGAACCTCGCGGTCGTCGCTTTCATGTCCTCGACCGAGCGCGGCGCCTCGACGAATAGCACGTCGGCGCCTGCCTCCAGGAAGCGCTCGGCGCGCTCGAGCGCCGCGTCGAATCCCTCGACCGCGGCGACATCGGTGCGGGCGACGATCAGGGTCTCCGGAGACGAGCGCGCGTCGAGCGCCGCCTTGAGCTTGCCGACCATCTCCGCGGTGGCGATCACGCTCTTCCCGTCGAGATGGCCGCAGCGCTTGGGGGTCGTCTGGTCCTCGAGCTGGATCGCGGAAGCGCCGGCGCGCTCGAGGCTCCTCACGGTGCGCATGACGTTGAGCGCGTTGCCGTAGCCGGTGTCGGCGTCCACGATGATCGGGAGCGAGATCCGCTCGCGCATGTTCGCGAGCGTGTTCTCGACCTCGCTCGCGGTGACGAGACCGATGTCGGGCCGGCCGAGCCGAGTGTGCGCGAGGCTCGCGCCGGACAGATAGACCGCCTCGAAGCCCGCCTGCTCGGCGAGGAGCGCCGAGAGCGCGTCGTACACCCCGGGTGCGGGCAGGATTCGGGGGGCCTTCAAGCGTTCACGCAGTGTCATGGTGTTTCCCCAGGCGCTTTTCCAGATGCGGCAGCAGGCCGCCGTCGCGGACCATCTGCATGAGGTGCGGCGGGATCGGCTCGCAGGCGAGCGTCTCGCCCGTCGTTTCGTTCTCGATCCGCCCGGCCTCGGGATGCACCCGCAGCCGGTCGCCGGCCCGGATGCGTTTGGCGTCACGGCAGGCGAGCGCGGGCAGGCCCAGATTGAGCGCGTTGCGGTAGAAGAGCCCCGCGAACGACTCGGCGACGAGCGCCGCGACGCCCAGATGCTTGAGCGCCTGCGGCGCCTGCTCGCGCGACGAGCCGGCGCCGAAGTTGCGCCCGCCGACCACCACGTCCCCCGGCCGCACGCGGGCGGCGAACCCGGGGTCGACGGCTTCCAGGCAGTGCTTCGAGATCTCCTCGATGCCGAACTTCATGTACTTGCCCGGTGCGAGCGCGTCGGTGTCCACGTTGTCGCCGAGCACCCAGGCGCGCCCGCTCACTGCAGATACTCCCGCGGATCGACGATGCGACCAGCCACGGCGCTGGCAGCGACGGTGTACGGTGAGGCGAGATAGGCCTCGACGCTCGGATCGCCCATGCGGCCCTTGAAGTTCCGGGCGGTCGTCGAGATGACCTTGCTTCCGGGGGCGAAGCGCGCGCCGTACCCCGCGCAGACCCCGCAGGCGTTGGCGAGGAGTTGCGCTCCGGCCGCCTCGAGCGCGCCGAGCGTCCCCTCGGCCCGCGCCTGCTCCCGGTCGCGGAGCGAAGCAGGGGCGACCAGCAGCTCGATCGCGGACGTCCTCCCCTTCAGCACGCGCGCCGCCATCCTCAGGTCCTCGAGCTTGGCGCCCGTACACGCCCCGACGTAGGCGATGTCCAGCTTCGTCCCGCGATACTCCGCAGCCGGGCGCGCGTTCGCCGGAGTGTAGGGCGCGGCCACCTGCGGCTCGAGCGCGCCGGCGTCGAACTCGTGCCGCTCCAGCAACTCGGCGCCGTCGTCGGTGCGCCAAGGTGCTGCGTCCGTGTCTTCGATGCCCAATGCCCCGAGATAGGCCGCGGTGGTCTCGTCCGGTGCAATGAGCCCCGCCTGGCCGCCGAGCTCGGCGGTCATGTTGGCGAGCGTCATCCGCTCCTGCATCGGCAGCGCGCGGATCGCGTCACCGGCGTACTCCACCGCCTGGTAACGCCCGCCGTCCAGGCCGAAGCGGCCGCAGAGGAAGAGCATGACGTCCTTGGCGCTCACCCCGTCGTGAAAGCGGCCGTTCCACTGCATCAGGATCGTGTCCGGCACGCGGAGCCAGATCTCGCCGGTGACCACGACGCCGAGCATCTCGGTCGCC
>Ga0209342_10001956_pt1 | contig 22547 bp, 20 predicted proteins | sample RifCSP16_2_FD_184023 | JGI IMG/M metagenome (GOLD analysis project Ga0209342, IMG submission 184023) | Soil microbial communities from Rifle, Colorado - Rifle CSP2_sed 16_2 (SPAdes) (version 2) | ecosystem: Environmental > Terrestrial > Deep subsurface > Rock core/Sediment | place: Rifle... | reverse complement strand
CATTGCACTTCTTGCGGTAGCTGTTGACATGCTCGTTAAATCCTAGGACTTTCTCTCCGCTTTTGAACGGCGCCTGGATGCAGCAAAAAGTGCAATGGTAGGGACAGCCCAGGGTGGTGTAGAACGAGGCGTATGGCTCGCGCTTGGGTTGTCCGAAGCAGTGCCAGTTGTGTGCCCGGTACCGCTCCATGGGGAGTAGATCCCAGGCCAGCTCCGGCATCTCGTCGTCCAGATTCTCAAGGAGAGGAGCCGGGGGATTGCCTTGTATTGTCTGTCCCTCCCGGTACCAGAGGCTCCGCACTTTCTTAAGGTCTTCCGGGCGGCCCTCTTTGAGCGCCATAAGCAGGTCCAAAACGGTATAGGGACCTTCGCCTCCACACACGAAATCGGCCATCTGTTCGCGGAGCGTCCGCTCGGGAAGGGCAGCGACATGTCCCCCAATCAGAATAACCTTGGCATCTGGCTTGTATCCCTTAATGGCGGTACAGATGGTACTTGCCGCAGGCATATTCTGAGTTGACGCCGAAGGCTGGTTTCCGTACACGATAACAGCGCTGAGAACCGGGTCCAACTCAGCAAGGCGCTGGATGGTCGCAGCGACTGTCAAATCCTCCGCGTCGGCATCGAGGATGTGGACGGAAAATCCGCGGTTGCGGATGAATGTAGCAATCAGGCCAGCCCAAACAGGGGGCTCGATAGCGGCCAGACTAGGACCCAAGGATTGATATATCTCGCTACGGCTCGGAGCATTTATAAGCAATAAGTCTAGGCGACCATTTTGGGACATCACTCTCACTCCTATACAGTCATGTGCTTCTCACGACCCTTCAGTTATTCGCTATCGTTGCGGGTTTCGCCGGGCAGTGTCTTCTGTAGGTACGCCAAAGGGCACGCTGGGGGTGGGACAACCATCCAACAAGTTGGATCGCGTCGTCATTGCGCTGTAGATTGGCATAAATTCGGAGTGGTGCGGTGAACCGGGACGAAGCACGGCAGGAAAAAAGATTTTGTGGTTTCCGCCTGGGAGGAAAGGGTGCGCCTTGCGCCAGGCCCACGCGAGGACCGGCATTCGCCGGGCCGCCAGGCGCGCCCAGGAACGGAGCCAAAAAACTTTTGGGGGGCGGCGTTCTGGCGACTCATTGGTCACCCGCCGAGCTAAGTAAGACCACAACGCCCGGTTCACTATCTCCCGCGCGTCGTCCATGCTTATCCCATCCCGTAGTGCGAGTTCCTCGGAGAGGCAATCGCGGAAAACCTGGTACGAGGGAAGCCAGTTTGGGCTGGTGAGCCAGTCGTAGGCTGGCGGCGAAAGGTATCCCCGGTCGAGTAGTTGCCGTGCCAAATAGAGGCAATCCAACTCCTTCACTTTACCTCGGACTACCGCAAGGCAGGACGGCAGTAGCTCCACGGCAAAAAAACTATCTGGTAGCGTGGAAACCCTCTGGTACATCCCCCTAAGATCGTCTGTCCGACACACAGAGAACAGGGGAAGCGTGTAGCTTCTCAACTGATCCAGCAGCCGATCGCCGGCTTTTTCAGCCTCTACGGAAGGCTGCCTGTAGGGTCCGATCCCGCATATCTCCCCGCATGCTCCTGCGGAGTAAACGTCAACAATCGCCGCCGTGCCGTGGGCAGCAATATACTCTGGTTGGGCTTCAAGGAACCGGACGCAGCGCTCCAATCCTCCGGGCACTAGGAAGTCATAGTCGCGTAACACCACAGCGTAACTGGTAGGGACCAGATCAACCAGATTTCTAATACACTCGGCGGAGCTCAGACCGGGATACTCCCGGTAAACGATGTCCATCTTCCCTTTGAGTTGCTGGATCACCCCCTTGGTCCGCTCGACATGCTGAGGGTCGCTCGAATCGCCGATGCAGATACACCCTTGAAAACCAAGCTCTCGGTAGTAGGTCAGGAGGCGTATGAGGAAATAGGACCGGTTTATGGTAGGGATTAGTAGCGTAATCATCAGCACTATCTGCCCGCACGCAGCTTGCCCGCGTCCAGGATCCACGCCCGGCCACGCCAGCGGTCTTTGTCACCAATTTCTCTCAGGATCAAATCGCGGTAGGTAGTCGCTTCAGCCTCCTGGGGCCAAATCCGGCTGGTGCCAAAGGTCTTGAATGAGACTACCGCGTACTTCACGATCTCTTTCGATTCGATCAGACGATTCAATTCCGGATCTAAGTCGAAGTCACCGTGCTCGATCGCCCACCCCGCACTCTCCATATTGAAAGCCTTGGAGCTGGTTCCAGGCACTACCACGTAGCCTTCCTTAATTTCCCCGAGCGTACTAATGAAGTGAATCTGATACTGTCCTCGGACTGAAGGTGGCAAGGCGTCAACAAATGCCCCATTGTACGGAGTTTTATACGTATAGAACTCTTTGATTCCCAGCTCTTTTAGTGCCTGGCCAAGCCGGGCTGCCGCCATCCTGGCCGGCAGCACATCGTCCAAAAACACCCAAAGAGTCCAGACCGCACTCACGAATACCGCGGCCGCGGCCACCGACCAGAACACCATCCGTGCAGGAAAGGCCAGGAACTGATCGAGCTGGAACGCCGTGTGCGCTATCAAAAGCAGCAAGCCGACCAAGCCCGCATAGTAGAGGCGCCCAGCTTGAGCGCTGTGTGTGATTTCCCCAAACAGGGCCGGCGACAAGCTGAGGATGAAAATCGCGGCAGCTTCCCAGACGTCGCCAAGTCGATTCCCATCAAGAATGAGCAGCACGGCAAGAAGGGGCAAGCATGTCAGGTACAGGACGAAATGGACTGGTGTCATGCGACCGAAGAAACGGACAAGCCAGAGGAGACCCGCGCCGCGCATATCTTCTTTGATCGGTTTCCCAATGCTGGCGAAATACTTCTGGTACATAGGGAAGCGGTTCGTTTTCCAGCCTTGCGAATCCTGATAGTAGGCCCACAAGTTCATAAAGACATCCGGGTATGTTAAGAGAAGGACCGCAGCACCGATACCGAGGACAAGCCAGAGCTGTGACCAGAAGAAGAAGTCGGAACGAGTAATCGCCAAGGGCACCACCAAGTAGAGGACTGCGGCGACACAACATTTTGTAGCCACGGACGCATACTCCTGGGCACTCTGGATGTAGTGTTCCACACCGAATACCTTTCGCCTCTTGATCGCCCGATTCAGCCAGCCGGGTGCCCGCTCGAAATACATCGCCGTGACGATCCGCTTGTAGTTTAAGCGAATAGCGACGGCACCTAGCAGGAGCGCGACCGCGATACAGATGATGGCCGTGCTCATGCCTACCGAGAGAAACATATCCCCGCGGAATATCGACCCGGATCCCCAGAGGGCCTCGCGTTGGCCATAGACGAAAGCGCCGACAACGAGGGGTAAATACTTCCTCGAAGATCCCGATGAAAACAGCATAAGGCCGACAGCCGCCCCTGAGGCGAAGTACCACGCCAGTCTAACCAATGAGGTTCCAGACTCCGCCTGTTGCATCAAATAGACCGAGGCTAAGCAAACCATATTCGCCACGCATACGTGAGTCCCAAACAGGGCCAGCTGGTATGGCCAAATACAGGCGACCAGAAGCGCCCATGCCAGTAGCCCAACGCCCATGTTCCAATACGTACCGGCGACCAGAAAGACCAAAACCGCGGCGACCGAATTCGCCACAACACACAGAATGACGATGGGATAGTCACTGGTCCGATCACTCAGCGCACGCTGGATCGCCACCAGACCAAGGACAAACACATCCTTCATGCGAGTCCTCACGCCACCTTCAACAACCTTGTGCATCTCTGATGGCCAGCGCCACTGCTGTCCCACCGATGCTGCGGTGAACACTTGTTTCTCGTTGTCTGTATTGCCTGAGTAAAACGTGATCTCTCTGGTCAAGCGCGCGACCATCAAACCGACCATCGCGGTGACAACGCACACGGCAACGAACATTACGCTATCCAGAGGCAATACTCCCGCGTTCCGTAAGGAATTCTGTTGACACCAATTCGGAGCGAGCACCGCAGAACATCACGCGCCCACCGACAGCAAACCTTTCAATTAGTCCGCCGTGGGGGTGTCGGCCGGGGTCAACTCAAGCGCGAGCCGACTTTTTTTGACGGTGTAGTCGCTCTGGATGACGAGGCCGCAGGTCCCAATCGCAATCCTGCGGTGAGGATAATCGTCTCGTTCCTTCAGGCCGCGGTGCGACATGACGGAAATCACACATCGACCACAGTGTATATTGGCTCGCTGTATGGCCGCTGCGCGAATATGCCACGCTTCGCGTCAGCGTAGGTATCCAAAAATCGCATCCGTTTCGTCGTGCCCAGGCGATACCAGTCGTCGAGCCTAGTGAAGTGGGCCAGCCGCCCCGGATCAATAGCCCCTTCGACTGCCAGCCGCTCCGCTTCGGTGGTCCGGCGGCGAAGTCGGAACTCCACCGTCACTCTGACTCCGCCTCCCCGTCTCACCGTGCGGTGGGGAACTGCCGCGTCCATGAAATATACGCACCCATGCCTCTGCTTGAGAGGGTAGGGTTTGCACTCACCCAGTAGCTGTAATCCTTCATCGAAGTTGCTCATCTCGCGCACAAGCCGACTTTCGAACTCCTCAGGAGGCTCAAAATACTCGACCCCTGTTCGTTCTATATCCCCCAGCATGGGCATAGACACAATGACCTCGTCGCCAGGCTCACCGACCCACGCGTCCAGGTGGATTTTTGAGGATGAGTATTGTCTAGCTTCTACACTGGGATCGCTTGTCCCTTCTACGAGGCGCACCACTATTGGACAAGAGATGTTGCATATTAAATTATCGATGCCTAAACCCCGCACATAGGATGCGACGGCCTTGTGGAGCTGACTGAATTCGTCTTCGAACTCGTGTTTCGGCATAAGGATACCGTTTGGTGTTCGATTGGCGAATTCATCGATATTTGTTTCCAAAAAGGCCAGCAGAGTACTATCAGGTCGCAGGTCGGGTTCGCCGAGACAGGCCTGAATATAGCGCGTTGTCGCGCTTTTGATTTCTTCCCGCGCCGCTTGACTCATACGGATCTCGACCAGCAGATCGAACGCATGGAGAATGGCACCCGACTGAATCCTCTTTAACTCGCGAAACCAGCTAACTCGGCTCTGTTTACTGGTATTGGTCATAGCGTATTTCTCTTCCATCAACCGGATTCCGAACCATCCCATCAGGCCTCCGTGCGCCGATGTTCGGACTGATTCAAGTTCCAGAGTGGACGACGCGATCATGACGCTCTTTACTCCAGCACGAAATAGGACACCCGGGAAGCATGCGGGAATCTCTTCAGCCTTACCTGATTGAGCCCGAAAATCTCCAGGAGAGCGAGCGTCTCCCCAGGCGCATCAAGATCATTCAATTCGTCGAAGGCCACCACGCTTCCTTTGGTCAGGCGAGGGCGAACGAGCTCAAGGCACTTTTTAGTCGGTTCATAGATGTCAAAGTCAAAATAGGCGAGCGCCACAATCGTTTCCTGAGACTCCTCCAAGTACTTGGCAAACTCGATCGAACCATCCCCAACACGAAGTTCAAACTTTTTTATGTGCGCAAGGGGGTTCAACGCTTCGTGCAATTCCAAGATTCGCGTAAGATAGGTTTCATAGCCCTCGGTGACGGCCAATTGGCCCGCCTTCCAGTCTTTGTCTTTGTCGGAAGTCGATGGGAACCCGGTAAAAGTATCGAATCCGATGATTTTGCGATGACGATTGAAGGGTTCGTAAATACCCCGTAAGGCTGAAAACAAAGCTAAGTTATGACCCCATCGGGTGCCGAACTCAATGATCACACCTTGAACGTCCACGATTTGACGGTATAAAAAATCCATGAGGAGCATACGCGCCAGATGTTTGGAATCCAGGAACAACCCGAGATTTGGGAGGAGTTGGTCCTGGGGTATCGGACATTTGTGAAGAAGATCGATCAATTCTCCGCGCTTGGACTGCTCTTCCGCATTTTCGTAGGTTCTAAGATATAGATTTTTTTTCGCCATATTCGGACTTCCCTCTCCGTTTAGTCTTCCGTTCCCCGTGGATTCCAAACCACCGTGGTCCATCCATCATGGTATAAGCTTCCGATATTTCTCTGCACCTTTTGAATTCGCAGTACGGATCCGTTCATCTCTTTCAACCGCGTCAGATATCCCCGCAAATACCCTCTCTTCTCGGACCATCGCGCAGCCAGGTAATCGAACAACCGATCCCGGTCGTAAAGCTCGTAAATAGGTTCGACATGAACGCATATCCGGGGCCGGGCACGCAGCAAGAAATCCAAAAATGCCTCGTAGTCCGTGCCGAGCTGTTCCATCGCCCCAAAGGTTAGCACCGCGGAATTGGCCTCGATTCTGTACCCTTCATCCGGGCAGAACATGTCGAACCTCGCTCCGTCGATACGAACGCCTCGAGTTTTTGCTAGGGCCTGAATGATGTGCTGCGATGCGGGCGCCCAATCCACACCATGATACATTTTTGCCGGATACAGTTCCGCGATGGCCGCCAGATTATGAGCTGGTCCACACCCAAATTCATAGACATGCTCAACTTGCCTCAAAAAGGTTCCGGCTATCCACATCCTCAGGACAGCCAGGACATTACTTTCGAACCACGGGTCAGTGGGCAAGACGTATTGTCCAAAAAGTCTCATCACGGCTTTGCCTCTTCGGTAGTAATATGGAAGGAGTTGTTCAACTGCGTAACCGCTCTCGGCAAATGCTCGGAGATTTTCAGACCACCTCTCTTCCCAGGCTCCAATGCGATCCTTACCAGATACAGGCGTAGAGTGCAGCTTCTTCAATATCGCGAGCACTATATCATCCCGTGCTGCAGCATCCAGAATGCTGTATGAAAAATCGAGCGCATTGATCAACTGCCAGGCTTCCGAAGGTATCTGGTCCTCGGGGACTCCCAACATTCGGCTGAACCCATTTACGTCCAGCTTCTCTAAAGAAGGCCGCGTCCCAGACTCGGCTATGCACGTTTTCGGCATACTACTCTTCTGGATTTTCCACTATCGCGGGAATTGGAACTCCGCCCTTGTAGGCAATGACCCACGCCCAGTAGCGAACTCGCCCTTCAACCAGCTGATAGGGTGGCTTCTTAAAGGGAAGCGAATTTACGCGCACTTTAATGGGCTTCAGAATTTCTCCTGAAGCTACCTGCTCCGACAGATCCAAGGGACCGGGAACGATATTGAACCGATTCTCGATAGCTTCTTGTAAGGTTTTGTATATTTGCCGGCCATTTTCCTCAAGAACTTCGATCTCGTCGGTTGGGATACTGACGATCCTCGGCTGGAAAAGCTCGGATATCTTTCTGTGGTCGGCCGGATCAATTGTCCGGTCCAAGACTGCGGCATTTTCACGGAGATGAAGCTCATTGGAAGCTTTAGGGATCACTACAACGGACGGATTCTCCAACAGCCAATTGAGGAACAGCTGGGCTCCAGAGAGATCGTATTTTCTGCCAAGCACATCGAGGAGGTTCTTCCTCTGACCGTCGAGAATTTTGCCTCGCGACAGCGGGCTATACGCGAGAAGCGTCACCTGATGCTCGCTACACCACGGCAGAAGTTGGGTCTCGACGGTTCGCTCGAACACACTGTATTCGTGCTGAAGCGCGACCAAAGGCACATGGGAGAGACAGTCCTGTGCGCGCCGCGCTTCAGCCACAGAACAATTGCTCAAACCGATGTATCGTATCTTTCCAGCCTCGACCAGTTCCTCCATGGCCCGCATTGTTTCTTCGATTGGGACGCGAGGATCCGGCCAGTGTGTTTGATATAAGTCGATCCAATCGGTCTTGAGCCTTCGCAAGCTCGCCTCTGCGGACCGGATCACTAGGTCATATGCACTGTGCTCTGATGAACACTTGGTGGCGATAAACACTTTTTCACGGATACCGTGTACAGCTTTGCCGACAATTTCTTCTGAATGACCACCCCCATACCCCTCAGCCGTATCGATCAAACGCAATCCAAGATCAAAACCGAGTTTCAGGAGACGGATGAATTCGGCGTCACTCGAATCATCACGGGTGAAGTACCCACCGATTCCCATTGTGCCCTGGCCTACGGCCGGGATCTTGGTGTCGGTCGGCCCAAGAGCTCTGAGCTTCATTAACTTCCTATAGACGACCCAGTGACGTTCAGCATCGTGAGGATCCCTGCCCAGACCGAAGGGGGGCACGCGCCGAACGCTATTTCCAGCCTTCGATCACTCGGACAATACCAGCCACATCAAGACCCTCATAGGAATGCTGCCAATCCCTGTTTCCGTACTCATAACAATGCCGATCAGGAAGCGCGATTCGCTTTAAGGCTATCATCCTCTTGTGATCCGCAAGGATCTCAGCCACAAGGCTTCCAAGTCCCCCAACGATGGAGTTCTCCTCCAAGGTCACGATCCGTTCCACCCCTTGAAGGGAAGAGAGAAGCGATGGTTCATAGACAGGCTTCAGCCGGTATAAGTCGAGCACTCCGGCGCCGATACCTATTTCTGACAACCTATCGGATACCTCGAGGGCTTTGTGGACCATGATCCCGGTGCTGATGATCAGCAAGTCACGGCCCATTCTAATCTGCGCAAAGCCTGCTGAGAATGAATGGTGATCGTCATAGAGGACGGGGAGAACTCCCCTCTCTATTCGGATGTACGTTGGACCTACGGCCTTGTACCCCATTTGGACGCAGGCAGTCGATGCAACGGCGTCCGCGGGGTTCAGAATCGTTAGGTGAGGTAAGGTTCGAAGAATCGCCACATCCTGAGTCGCGTGATGGGTGGGACCGTCACTGCCGTACGAGTAGCCAGGACCGGAGCCAACAATGGTGACCGGGAGATTCATGCAACTCAGATCGTCCCTGATCTGCTCGAAACAGCGCATCGTCATAAAGGTCGAAATCCCATACACAAAGGGAATCTTTCCCCCGAGCGCCAGGCCAGCGGCGACGCTGATGATGTTCTGCTCCGCTATCCCCATATTGAAGTATTGCCCCTGGAGATCGTTCTTGAATCTCTCGAGACTAAAAGCACCCTGATCATCCGTCAAAACTATTACGTTTCGATCACTGGCCGCGATACGGTAGACTTCATCGAAGAACGCGTCTCGGATGTCGACATTTAAGTCGTGAGTCGGTTTGACGTCTACCCCGATCTCCATCATTCACCCACTAAGAGTTCCTTCCTTGCGATCTCGAGTTTTTTCCCCTTAGGAATATTGTGATGCCATTGGAGCTGGCCCTCCATGAAGGAAACACCCTTTCCTTTCACTGTACTCGCAATGATGACCAGCGGTCGCGGAGACCGGCGAGAGCGGATATTCTCCAAGGCTCGGAAGAGTTCCTCAAAAGCATGCCCGTTCACAACAGCGACATCCCATCCGAACGCTCTCCATTTTTCATCGAGAGGATCTAACCGAATACACTCTTCCGTATAGTTCAGGGTGATTTGTTGGTTGCGATCGATGATCGCAACAAGATTGCTCAATTCTTGATGGGCCGCAAACAGGGCGGCCTCCCAAACGGAACCCTCGTAACACTCGCCGTCTCCCAAGAGGACCACTGTCATGTAGTCTCGTCTGTCCATCTTCGCAGAGAGCGCCAACCCCACCCCAAGGCCCAATCCATGACCCAGCGACCCGGTGCTGACCTCTATCCCCGGGATCTTGTTGTCCACGTGTCCGCCAAGCCTGCTGCCGCCCTTTCCATAGGTCGCGAGTTCAGAGATGGGGAAGAAGCCGAAATCCGCGAGAACGGCGTAAAGTGCCTCCGCCGAGTGGCCTTTGCTGAGGATGAACCGATCCCGCTCTTCTAAGCGGAGGTTTCTAGGGTCAACCCGGAGAATTCCTCCATGGTAGAGGGCGAGCAGGATCTCAACACAAGAGAAAGAGCCCCCCATATGTCCCTTGCCAGCCGAGATGATCATCTCGAACACCTCATGGCGGACCCAGCGCGCCGTCCTTTTGAGTGTCTCAATATCCATCAGAACCGGCCGTTAAACATTGGCATTTTTTAGTCTGCCGGATAATAAATTATCAGCTCTTCCGCCAGGCATTAGCGAAACCACCGCCCTCTGTTCTGCCAATTGAACGTGATTATCCAACTAAACGACTCAGGGTTCGTTTCGCGTGAGGTCATGTTGGCATAGGGCTGCGGCAATACTCGCCAAACGTGTATCTCGTTTCTGCTAAAAGCTCGCGTTGCGCAGACCCTGGTGGGATCTTATCGTTTTCGGTGAGGCCCCACTGAAAGAGACAGAATGATACCGCCGATCTCGATTTCGTTCTGCTCGCCCTTTCCCTGGTGTTTGGCTGATCGGGGTCTTACTTGCCAACGAAAAACTCGTTCCGCCGATACACTTCGGCAATCTGGAGCAACTCTGTTGCCGCCAACATGTCCAGCTGGCTCGCAGCAACGTTTTCTTCCACCTGCTTCCTGCTTAACATTCCAGGGATGGTAGTAGAGACACTTGGATACGATAGGCAAAACCTTAAGGCGAATTGAGCGGGCGTCTGCCTTTCACGATCAACGAGCGCTGCCGAAAAGAGCCCATAACCTTCGGCCCACCGTCGGATTTGTTCGGGTGACCATGTCCTGCGGTGATCGAACGCGTCGAATCCATCGTCCGCTGAATACTGGCCGGTCAAGAAACCAAAGCAGAGGGGCGTCCTGACTATAACTCCCACATCCTGCTTGGCACATAGCGCCAATAGTCCGGTTTCCGCCGCGCGTTGATCTACCAAATTGAAGTTCACTTGAATGCACCTAAACCCCCACTTTGTTACGGCGACTAAACCGTCATCAGGAGAGCGCACCGAGATCCCAAAGGCGCGAATTTTCCCTTCAGTCTGCAGAGACTGCAACGTTGACAACACGCTGTCATCTTGACCCACAACATCCACCGATGGGCTGTGCAATTGGTAGAGGTCAATATACTCGGTCTGCAGCCTCCTTAGACTGACCTCTACCGCGGATCTTATATGCCTGGGTGAGAAGTCCTGCGTGCCTTTCGCATCCAGTAGACCAACCTTGGTGGCTATAATCACCTCCGGCCTAACCTTCTTCAGGGCTTGCCCAATCAGCTCTTCGCTATGCCCAAATCCATAGAAGTCTGACGTGTCATAAAAGGTTATACCCAGATCAAACGCCAGCTGTAAAGCCAGTTTGGACTCACTATCGTCTGTTGATCCATAAGCAACAGCGCCATTTACACTTCCGCCGATACCCCATCCACCGAAGCCTATTTCCGATACCTGAAGCCCCGTGCTACCGAGCCGTCTGTATTTCATGGTCGCTAGAAGTGCCCCTCAATTTGACGCTCGACGAGATTGTTCCAGTAAAGATATGCCCCCTTTTTGGTTCCATACCAGATAACGTCTCGGAACCAATCCTCCCAGGACAAAAAGATCTGGCCAGTGCGATTGATGTGATATGTGCACTCTCGGTTCTCAAGCGGAATTGGGACTCCCACCAAAACGGACTGGTAGAACTCCCCAATATTGTACGAAAGCGTAAGGTCGAGGTCTTCCGTTTGGCATGGCAGTTTGATAAGATTCTTGTTCAGCTCAATCGCCTCATGCAGCAGCAGTGCTGGTAGCTGCACATACTTTGACGCCAAGAAATGCGCCAGCATCTCTTCTGCTTCTTTGTAAAACCTGCCCAGCGCTCCTTCCACACACAGTTTGATCATGATGTACTCCTCGGCAGGCCACCAAATATTTAGCCACTCCTTTCGGTGACAGTACTCTGGTCCTCCTCTTTGTATCTCCCGCGCCTTCTCCGCGAAGAGGGAGCATATTTCAGAGATGATAGGCGCGGGGCCGAACTTACTTTCGAAAAAAGCTTCGATGAGTTCACGATAGCTGATAGAGCAAGTTTCATGGAGCACAATTAACGGTATCTGAAAGAGTTTGTTGAAGTGCAACAGCCCGCTCATCCAGCAGAATGCCCGGGTTCTGATCCAATCTTGTTCGGGCATTGTATTAGTCGCAATGACCAATTCTTGGAGTTCGGATATCTCCCCGTCCGAGTCCGTTAGCATGCCATGGTGGTTGATGATCTTCGATTGGACGGTAATCATCCCATACTTCTTTTGATACTCCGGGTCCCCCATTTCTGCATTGGGCAGGATAGAGAGGTTATTAAACTGAATCCGGTTATGCTGACCATTCTCAATAATGTGTGAAACACCGTCAGCGAACGATTCATACGTTTCACCAGGCAAGCCAAGGATCATATCAGTGTAGGTTTCGACTCGGTCGCGAGTAAACCGGCGCTGCAATATCTGGAACGACTCCGACGAAATGTTCTGTCGTTTGACGCTCTTAAGCGTGGCGGGATCAACAGACTGGAGGGCAATTGTCACTCCCTTATTTAGACCCGCGTCGTTAAGCAATTTCTGCACCTTGTAGGCGCGTTCGGTTGCATTTTTGGTGTTCTGAACCGAGAGTGCCCGAGGATAACCACATCTCTGCTTGACTTCAGCAACATATTCGACAATATCTAGGTCTCTTGGCAGAATACCGAAGTTAGCATCGCAGCAGAAGATAAACTCAATCTGCTGCCTTGCGAACCAGTCGATCTCTCGAAGCACCCTTTCCATATCGAAGGTATAGACTTTCGAAGCAACAGCTGACCCCCAATCACAAAACGTGCAAGAAAAAGGGCAACCCCGATTGGTCTCCCAAAGAACAAGCCATTTCTCTTGCGGATTAGCTTTCATCAATGACTCAAACATATTTTCCAAATAGGGAGAAGGCGCACCCGATAAATCGTCAAGACGAACTCTTGCATGGCACACAAACGAGCCGTCTCCACGAAGATAGCTGACAGATGGTAGATTATCCCAAGTTTTCACAGGAAAGCTTTCCAATATGTCACGAAACACTTGTTCGCCTCCGCCATGGCAGGCTATATCTACGAAGGGGTTATTTCTTAGAAACTCTTCAGCCTTATCTGGAACCTGGGGCCCGCCCAAAACGATAAGCGTATCTGGCTTCAGTTGCTTAATAGTTCTGGCAATTTCTAGCGAGATTCGAATGTTCCAGACATACGTGCTGAAGCCAACTACATCTGCGCCCGACAATTGTTCCACCGCCTGTTTTACAGGAACACGGGCGTATATAGGCGTCACAAATTCATACCTATCCGGGTCCTTGGCATGCTTCTCGACATAGGCCTGCAATAAACCAACCGAATAGGGAAGATAACTCTGGCCGGAAAAGCTGTTGTTGATTTGAACCAGCCCGACTCTTACTTTCTGACTGTGTTCTTTGGCATCCATATCCCGAGCTCTTTCCCCAGGAGACTTACGGACCGAATAGTCTTGTTGTAATCCAGGCACATCTACGGCAGCAACACGGTGAGCACGTAGACTCTCTCTACGTGTCTTAAGAGAGAATCAGAGATTGACTTTCGATTTTATTTTTCTCGTACCACTCTAGAGTTCTTCTTATCCCTTCATTCAATGGAACCTTTGGCCTCCATTTGTATTTTGTACGTGCCTTCTCGATATTCAGAGCGACTCTGACCTTAATGGTCGGCGCCGCGCTATCAAACTCAATGCCCAGTCGCTTTCCTGAAATCTCCATGATTTTCTCTACAAGGTCCCTTACGGAGACCAGCAAGCTGGACCCGACATTGATTACCTCGAAAGGCTTTTCTTGAGATTCAAGAACGATTTCGACAAAATCGACAAGATCAGATATATATAAAAGGTCGCGTTCTTCCGCCCCATCTCCCCAAACAGTAATCTTGCCATCGTTATCATCCATCACCTTCGCAATTGTTGCTCCGAACACATGGGACCTCTCCAAATCATATTTATCATGAGGCCCGTAGATATTAGAATGTCTTATCGCTGTGTATCTAGTGTCACTGATTCTTGAATAGAATTCGCACATTTTTTCTATGTATACCTTCGTCCATCCAATTCCAAAGTATTTATCTACGATGTCATCTTTAAAGTCTCCTTCTTTCACCGGCATCTCCTGACTTGGATACACGACGGTGCAACTAAAGAACACAACGTGCTTCACTTTACGGTCAAAACACGCCCGCAAAATTAGACTGTTCATAACAGCATTGTCTGTAACATGGATGTACGGCCTCGTTACGGTGTCTTTTGCGCCTGTGGTTACAGCCGCTGCCTGAATTACCACATCTTTGCCTTCTATCAAACGGTCCACTTGATCTTTATCGGTCAGATCAACCTTTACGAACCTAACTCTGTCGCCATTGGCAATAGACCCGGACGGGTGTGTTTTAAAGTAAGTCCCATACACCTCGACATCATGTCTGGCGCAAAATCGTTCGACTAGATTCCTACCAATGAAACCAGTTGCTCCACACACAAGCACCTTAGTCTTATTCATGTTGAGCCCTTCGCTTGACGTTTATAAGGTCTGTGGTCAAATACGGATTGCGGTTCATCGTTGCACTTATCAGCCAGTCAATTCGTTTAAGATACGACACAATTCTAGGATTTTCCCTTCTTCCAGGCCGGGATAGTTGCCAATGTACATGCCGTAAAAATGGACGTGATCTACATTAGGGTAATTCTGAAGATCATCGTGACTGACGATCGATTTCAAATAGGGTTGACGAAGTTGGTTTCCACCGCCTGCGGCGCCACATCGAAACTCAACCCCGTGTTCCTGGAGCGCCCCTATAACATTGTTCCACAGTTCATGATCTGGCCTTTTTAATATGACAGTGAAGGCATAGTTGCAATTCTCGGCCGTTTCAAAGTCCGTAAAGTATTTGTCGGGATTGAGATTGCCCAGGAATAGTTCAAGGTTCCTTGAGCGGATTGTTTTATTTTCATCCATCCGCTTGAGTTGCGAACACCCAATGACTGCGTTGATCTCGGTGTTCCGCATATTATAGGCAGGAAAGGCAAAGATAAAATCTGCGTTGAGATCTGGATATTTCATCGCATACGACTGCTTTAGCGCATGCGAGGTCGACTCTCGAACCATTCCATGAGAGCGAAGCATTCGGACAGTCTCGTACAAATTGCGGTCATTGGTTGAAACCATTCCACCTTCGATGGTGCTTAGATGGTGGGCATAATAGAAAGAGAAGTTGGACATCAGCCCAAAGGTCCCGAGCCTCTGTCCACGAAAGGTTGCCCCGTAGGACTCACAAACATCCTCGATGAGCGGAATGTTGCTTAGCTTCAGTTCATCGAGCAGGCGCTGATTCAGGGCGTTGTACCCCAGCACGTGGGTCAAAAAGACTGCCCGGGTCTTCGGGGTGATTTTCTGGAGCACCTGGTTAATATCCATTCCCAGCGTCCGGGGATTGATATCTACAAACACAGGTTTAAACCCACATTGAATTACGGACGCGATGTCAGATACCCAGGTGAGAGTCGGAACGATAATCTCCCCTAAACCAAAGGCCTCACGAAGAGCGGAAATCGTAATGAGGTTAGCGGAGGAACCTGAGTTCACGAAAACGCTGTACTTCGTACCTAGCCAAGCAGTCCATTCTCTCTCGAATGCTTCCACCTGCTCGGATTGGGTGAGAATCGGTTCTTCCTGCTTAAGGAAGTCAATCACCGCGTCCAGGTCGGCCCTCGAAATGTTGTTTCTCATTAGGGGCCAATCCAGGTTTGTCTTGTGAGGTAAAGGTTCGTTCAACATCGTCGTTAGAAAGGACCCTTGAACTCCAAGCTTTTCAGGTCGGCACGTTCCTGTGGCATCCAGCAAATCGTTCCACCCTGCGGCAAATCATATGCAGTAGAAGCAATTGTTCGAGCGTTGGGATAGAAATATGCTTCCAGACTGGGAGTGGTGGGGCATGTAACCGGGGCAAAACCCATACGGTGGACACGGACTTTGCATTTCTCCTGTGTTCGCTCGATCACCGGCGCAATAATCTCACCGCTAGCGCCGCAGGTCGTCCATCCACTGTCCACCACGCACAGCCGTCTGGTTTTATGCACAGACTCAACTATGGCATCGATATCCAGCGGACTTAACCAGATCGGGTCAATCACTTCAGCGTGAATGCCAACGGCTTCCAGATAGCGGCGGCCGGGAAGGGACTCGCTTCAGCAGCAGTGTGAATCGCGTAAACGTTCTTCTTGCATACGAAGATAACAGGGAGACTCTTGAGTGCGGCGAAATTCATGCTCTCGTGAAATACACCCTCGTCCGTCCCGCCGTCCCCGAAACAGCTGACGACGATCGAGTGCTTTCGCTTGAGCTTGAGGGCGTACGCGTAACCCACAGCATTAGGAATGGTCGTTCCGACCACTGCCGAAGTGCCCATCACGCCGTGAGCCACATCTACGAGATGCATCGAGCCGCCCTTCCCTCTGGCGCAACCGGTCACTATTCCGTACAGTTCGGCAATCATCTTCTTTACGTCGCCGCCCTTGGCCAGATAGCTGGCGTGGCTTCGGTAGGTGCCGAACACAACGTCATCCGGACGCAGCGCCTCGCAGACGCCTACAGCAACGGCCTCCTGTCCGATGGACAGGTGCACGGGCCTCTTGATCCTGTCCGTGGGATAGACCCTGGCAATTTCTTCCTCCACGCGCCGAATACGATAAAGGGATTTATAGAACTGCTCGTAGTTCATTACTGGTCCGGCAGTGAAAGGTGTTAACAAAGTGTTGCGATCTGGCCGGACATTTGCCGCCCAACCGGTTGCTCACCTTCATAAAACCGGCCGGGGTCAGACGCCGCCGGAGCGCACCGTTCGCATGGTTATTACACCTGTGGCTGCGCCGGCCTCACGCAAACTTTCGCTTGTCTTTCAACGCTTCGTAGTTCTCCAAATACCACCCCACCGTCCGGCGCATGCCGTCCGAAAGATCGTTGCCCACCTGCCAATTGTATTTCGTCGCCAGCTTGGTGGTGTTCAGATATTTTTCTTTCACGCCGACGTAGAGAACTTTGTTGAACACCAACTTGCCCGTGAAGCCCGCCACCCGGCGAATTGTCTCGGCCAGGTCGCCGATGGTAGTCCCCACGCCCGGCCCGACGTTGACAATGTCCCGGTCGCACAATGGAATCAAGTGCAGCAAAGCGCGGACGAACTCTTTGACGTAGATGAACTCGCGCACTTGCCAGCCGTCGCCCCATATTTCCACCTCCGGCAATCCTTCGCGTACCGCTCTGACAAACTTGCCGACAAGAGCGCCGCTCACGTGCGCCGTGTCGATGTGACAGTCGTCATACTCGCCGTATATCGTCGGCGGGATCAAATAACTGCCATTCAAGCGGTGCTGATCGTTATATGCCCTAATGCCGGTGAAGATCAGCCGTTTGGTGAACGCGTAGGAATACACACTGCCGTCAATCTCGCCATCCACAAATACGTCTTCGGTCAACGACGTAGCGCGGCTTGGATACGCGCACGACGAGCCAACGGCGATCAGCTTGGCGCGCGGCGTACATTTGCGCCAGGACTCCAACACGTTCATGTGGATCGAATTGTTGATGAAGAACTGCTCTGCCGTGTGCCGCGTCGGAAAGTCCGCGGCCCCTTGATAACTGGCCAGATGCACGATCACGTCGGCGGACCGGTAGCGGTCAAAGACCGCTTCCGCTTGCGCGGCGACAGTCAAGTCGTAATCACGTTTGGAAAAGACGGCGTGTTCAATCCCTCGCGCCGTCAATTCCTCCTGCAAGTGTTTGCCCACGAAGCCCGTGCCGCCGGTGATGAGAATCATTCGCTTTGTCTTACATCCCGCGTGGCCGTCGTGCCATCACGCTTCGGCCAATATCTGTTTAATGCGCGCCCCAATCTTTTCCTGCGAGGGGAAAAACGCTTTCTCCAGCACGCTGCTGGCCGGCACACAACTTTCGGGGAAGGTCAGGCGGTGGACGGGCGCTTTCAAATACTTGAACGCTTTCTCGGCGGCCAGCGCGCACACTTCGGCGGCGAACCCGCACACCGGGAAATCATAATCCACCGCCAATAGCCGCCCGGTTTTCTTCACCGATTCCAGAATCACATTCTCATCCAACGGTTTCAACGTCTGCGGATCGATCACCTCCACGTCGAGATCACCATGCTCACAGGCGTTGAGGGCGTCAATGGCGGCGATGGACGTCGCCACTACCGTCAATCGTTTGCCTTCGCGGATGATCTCGCCTTTGCCAATCGGCAGGGTGTACATCTCCGGCGGCACGTGGCCGGTGTTTTTGTAAAGCCAGCGATGCTCGATGAAAATAACCGGGTAATCTTCTTTCACCGCCGCCAGAAACAACCCTTTGACGTTGTAGGGCGTCGAAGGCATCATCACCTTGAGGCCGGGAATGTGCGCGAACATGGAATGCAGTGTGCCGGAATGTTGCGCCGCCGATCCCCAGCCCCTGCCGATCACGGCGCGAATGACCAACGGCACTTTCACTTGCCCCTGCGTCATATATCGCCACTTGGCAACGTAGTTCACGATCTGATCCATCGTCAGCATCATGAAGTCCACCCGCAAATGAACGTAAACAGGCCGCATGCCCGAAAGCGCCGCCCCGAGCGCCACGCCCGTCATCGCGTTTTCAGAAACCGGCGTGCCGATGATGCGCTCCGGATGGGTCATATCCATCATACTGCCAAATACGCCGAATTTGTCGTCGGCGTCCAGCCCGATGGCGAACACCGACGGATCGTAGATCATCGCCTGGTCAATCGCCTCGCGGATCGAATCCTTGAAACTGATGACGCGGTCGCCATCCACTTTGCTCTGGCTTTGGGGAATCCGGCTCCACGGCATGTCATACCTCTTTCGCCAAATCACGCTCGTCTGGGAACGGACTGGCCGCCGCGAACTTGACGGCGGCGTCGATTTGCGATTCGATCTCGGCAGCCAGTTGCCGAATTTCATCTCGCGTGATCAGTTTGTATTCGAGCATGGCCGCTTCCAGCTTCTTGATCGGGTCGTCCCGTTCGCGATCAACCGGGTTATACGACAAGTCGTCCGCCTCCACTCCCTGATGTTTCATCCAGCGTTTGGTGAGGCATTTAAGAAAAGCAGGTTTGCCTTCTTTACGGATGTAGGCTATCGCTTCGCCCCCCGCGCCGTAAACGGCCAACACGTCCGTGCCGTCGGCGCAAAAGACCGGCATGAATTCTTTCACCACTTTCTCTACCTCCACCGCCATGTGCGCCGACTTGGGCATGACGTTGGACAGCCCGTTGTCCTCGCACACGAATAGGACAGGCACTTGTCTCAGCGCCGCAAAATTGATGCTTTCCCAAAATACGCCGGAATCCGTCGCGCCGTCGCCGAAATGAGACACCGCAATTCGATCCTCCTTCCGCAGTTTGGCTGCCAGCGCCGACCCCACGCCTAACGCGATGCTTCCGCCCACAATGGCTGACGAGCCGGGCATGCCGTTCGCCACGTCCACCAGATGCATCGAACCGCCGTACCCGCGCGCACTGCCGGTCGTTCGCCCGTACAACTCGGCCATCAACTTCTTCATGTCCAGCCCCTTCGCCAGAGCCGGGCCGTGCGTGCGGTGGCCGAAGAACAACATGTCGGAGGGCTGGAGGTGCGCGCACACGCCTACCGGCACGGCTTCTTGCCCGATGTGCAAATGCACCGGAGTCACCATGACGTCCGTCGGATAAATCGGGATGATCCGTTCTTCGAACTGGCGAATCTCCCGCAATTTTCGCAGAAGCCAACAGCCGATCTCTTTGGTCACCGGCAGGGTATCCGGCATCAACACTCTCTCAATTTCCTTCCAATTCCACAAACGCGCGAACTGGGGGCTCAGCGCGCGCCGCGTCCTGTGCGGCCAAATCTTCTTCAGGATCAAAGAAGATAATCTGACTGCCGGAGAACTCGAATTGAACGGCACGGGCATCAACGCTTCGAGCTTCGCTCTAGCACGCCTGCGGAGATAGCTCCTGGGCAGGCAAAGTCGCTGGAAGTCGTGAACGATGTCGAAAGCCAGAAGAAAAAGCTGGAAGAAAGCGACATTGGGAATCCAGTCCTGGGTGGGGATTTTGGCCAAGAGCTAATCGCAAGCCAACTCGCGGATATGTTTTTCGATTCTGGCTCTGGGAGTTTTGAGGTTGGTCACACACCCATGGTAGGTCCGGCGCGTCCTCAGCTCCACCCACCAGGGCCGAGTAACCGCATCGCTCAAGCTTCCGCCGGATTGCGGCGCCGAGCATGGTGTCCTGACCAGCGACGTAAATCGGCTCGTCTTCTTTCAACGGCACCTTAAGAGTCAACGGTGAGTTCCTCGAAGGCTTGGATCGACTGATTCGATCGCGCCGTCTCCTCCGCGGAGTAGTCGTCCTCCGGGTCGAAGAAGATGATCTGACTGCCTGAGAACTCGAACCGGAACGGAACGCAGAGCAGCTTGCCGAGTCGCTCCCGAACCGTCTTCTGGTCGCGCGGATTGGCGAAGAGGAGCATGAACCCGCCCCCGCCGGCGCCGATGAGCTTACCCCCGAGGGCGCCGGCGGCGATCGCCTCGCTGTAGATCTCCTCGATTCGCGAGTTCGAGACGATCGGGCTCAAGTCCCGCTTTGCCTGCCACCCCTCGTGCAGCAGCTTGCCGAACCGGGCCAGGTCCTGCCCGGAGTTCAGGATGCTGATGCCCTCATCGACCATGTCGCACATCAGGCGCATCTGAACCTCTTTGCTGTCGACGTCCCGCACATAGCTCTGCGCGACATCCGAGGCCGTCCGCTTGATCCCCGTGAAAAACAGCATCAGGTGGGAGTTCAGCTCGTTGATCCGATCCGGGTGCAGTGTCATCGGCCGGATCGCGATCTTCCCGCTCGGCTCGAATCTGATGTGTTTGAACCCCCCGTAGGCCGCGAGGACCTGGTCCTGGGAGCCCACCGTCTCTTTCAAACGCTCCTGCTCGATGTAGATGCTCTCAGCGGCGAGCTGCTGCTTGCTCGGCATCTGGCCCTTCAGCGCGTAGAGCGCGTGCATCAGGCCGACCGTGAACGCCGAGCTGGATCCCAGGCCGCTGCGCGCTGGCAGATCGCCGTCGTGATGAATCTCCAGGCCGCGGTCGACGTTCAGGTAGCGCAGCACCTCCCTGACCGCCGGGTGGGTGATTTCGTCAAGGGTGTGGCAGTTCTCGATCTTCGAGTAGACGACTCGGATCCTGTGCTCGAAGAACGGCGGCAAGTACCGGCACGTGATGTAGCAGTACTTGTTGATGGTCGTGGCCAGGACCGCGCCGCCGTGGAGCCGATACCAGGCGGGGTAGTCGGTGCCGCCGCCGAAGAAGGAGATTCTGAACGGCGTTCGGCTGATGATCATCCCGCGCCCTCGAGATTGGATGTCAGATCACCCTTGACAAGCTTGTCAAGGGTAGATGTCAGTTGGTCGAACCTTCGAGATCCGAGATCCGTCATCCTCGACGCGAAGCTTATCGCCACCGCGCTACTCATCTCGCGTCGTGGCGAGAAGCGAGCCAATTCGGGGTCCGGGGCCAGGGGCCTGGGGCTTGTTCGGCCAGCCGTTGCGGACCCCTGCCCCCCTAGCCCCTGGCCCCCAGAACACTGAACGCCGGGATGCGAAGCTTATCGCCACGGCGCTAGACGTTCGAGTACTTCGTGTTTCGCAAGATGGTGTACCCTTTGATCAATTCGCGGATGCCCATGTCCAGCGAGTGCCGCGGCCTGAAGCCAGTTGCGTAGAGCCTGTCGCTGGACACGATGTAATCCCGCTTGTCAGGGTCCTCACCGGTCGGCGCTTCCGGGAACACGAATTCCGGAATGTGCTTCTGGATCTGGGCGCAGAGCTCGAGCTTCGAGAGATTGGCGTCATTCAATCCCGCGTTGTAGGGGCGGTCTTTCATCGTCTTGAAATGCTGGAGACCCCACAGGAATGCCGCCGCGACGTCACGGACGTGAATGTAGTTGCGCTTGAAATGGCCCTCGAAAACGACCACCGCCCGATCGGTCACCGCGCGATACACGAAATCGTTGACCAGCAGGTCCATGCGCATCCGTGGCGACATCCCGAACACGGTCGCCAGCCGATAGGAGATGGCGTTGCCGGCGTCGAGGACGGCCATCTCGGCTTCGGCCTTCGTTCGCCCATACAGCGTGAGCGGACGGAGCGGTGTCTCTTCGGTGCAGTACTTCCCGGGCTCCCCGATCCCGTACCCGCTGTTCGTCGTGGGGAACAGGATCCACTGCTCCGGCGAGCGCAATGAGAGCAAGAGCCTGATCGCATCCACGTTGGTGGAGCGGGCGGCGGTCTCGTCTCGCGCGCACAACGGCGCGCCCACCAGGGCCGCGAGCGGAATGATCACGTCCGCGTCCCCCAGGACGTCCTGGAGGGTGTTCTTGTCCCGGCAGTCGCCGCGGACCACAGCGAAGCGCTCGTCGGCGCAGCAGTCGACCAAGCTGTTCTGGCCGAACATGAAGCTGTCGAGGACCGTGACGCGGTGCCCCGCTTCCAGCAGCGCGCCGGTCAGGATGGAGCCGAGGTAGCCGGCCCCGCCCGTCACGAGGATGTTCATCGCAAGCGCTCCTTACTAGGCCTACTTGTTCGCCCAACCTCTGCACGCTTCTGTCACAATCGGGGTCCGGGGCCAGGGGCTCGGGGCCGG
>Ga0209342_10001955_pt1 | contig 22560 bp, 24 predicted proteins | sample RifCSP16_2_FD_184023 | JGI IMG/M metagenome (GOLD analysis project Ga0209342, IMG submission 184023) | Soil microbial communities from Rifle, Colorado - Rifle CSP2_sed 16_2 (SPAdes) (version 2) | ecosystem: Environmental > Terrestrial > Deep subsurface > Rock core/Sediment | place: Rifle... | reverse complement strand
CGGCGCTTCGCGATCGGTCCCTGCCCCTTCCTCGAGGGTCCACACCCGGTGCAGCAGGCCGCGCACCTGGGCTTCCAGCTCGGCAATCCGCTCCTCGAGGCTCGCCATTCGCCCCGTCTTCTACTCGGGCAGCCTGAGCTGCAGCAGGAGCGCGGGGTCGATCCGCGTCTGGCGGAGGTGGGCGGCGAAGTGGAGGTGCGGGCCTGTCGCTCGGCCGGAGGCGCCGACCCGGCCGATGATCTGGCCGCGTTCCACCCGGTCTCCGTCCGAAACGTCGGCCCGCTCCAGGTGAAAGTAGAGCGTGTAGAGGCCGAGACCGTGGTCGAGGACGACGAGACGCCCCGGGAAGAAGTACTCGGCCACCAGCGCCACGTGCCCCGCGTTGGCCCCCACCACGGGCGTGCCGGCGTCGGCCGAGTAGTCGAGCCCCGCGTGCGGAGCGCGCGGTTGGCCGTTGATGATCCGCCGGGCCCCGAACCCCTCGCCGGCGTCGGGGACGCCCACCGGCTTGGCAAAGCGCCCCCGCCAGTGCCGCTCGGGGGTGATCGTCGCGTAGAGCGTCCGGAGACGCTTGGACTCCTCCTCCACCCGCTGGAGGGTCGGCGCGTCCAGCTCCACCATCTCTCTGGGCAGCGTCAGGCGCTGAACGGGGAACTTGCGCGCTCTGATCTGGAGCCTGCCCGACGCCTTGAGGGGCCGGTCCCGCGCGTCCATGACGCCGACCCGCCACGTGGCCATGCCCGGCCGGGCCTCGAGATCGATCCCCGCCAGCGCCGCGTAGCCGTCCCCGTAGGGAAAGAACGTCAGCGGCTGGCCTGCCAGGCTCCCCTCTACCGCCTTGGCATCCGGGAGGCCGGTGACGAAGACCATCGCGACATCCCCCTGGCGGACCACCCGGGGCTCCCAGCGCACCGACAGGGCCTCGCGGGCCTGAGCCGGAGCCGCGGCCACGAGCAGGGCGAGGAGAAGTGCGAACGCCATAGGCCTATTGTACGAGGAGAGGCGCTGACGACGAAGAATCTAGGAGAGGAGGACTACGGATAGGGGCGGCCGTTGACAAAGAGCCGCGTCAAGAGCGGCGTGCCGTCGGCGGTGAGGGCGACCTCGGCCTCCATCTTCCCGCGCGGCGGGGTCCCCTTCCCCTCCCGCACGTAGTAGTGCTCGATCCCGTAAAAGACGTGCACCCCCTCGCGGCCCTGGCGCTGAAACGTGCCGACGATCAGACGCTGGCCGGAAGCCAGCCGAAGCTTTTCTTCGGAGAGGCTGGCGGCCGCCACCTCCCAGACCTCTCCCCGCGGAGCCAGGGCCACGTACACGCGGGCGCCCGGCCGGACGCCGGCGGGTGACGTCGCGAAGGCCGACGAGGGGATATCGGCGATCTTGTAGCCGAGGCGGATGTAGTCCCCCCGGAGCAGATCCCGCGGATCGTGCTGGACGACCTCGAGGCGCACCGTCACGGAGCGGGCGCGGGCGGTCTCGAGGCTCGCCGCCCAGCCGATCAGGACGAGGGCGTGGATGAGGACAGCCGCCCGGAAGACCCTGCGCCGCATCAAGTAAGCTCCCGGGCGGTCGCCTGCGCCGTCATCCGCCGCCGCATCCGCTCGAGCCCCCACCCCAGCAGCAGCACGAAGACGCCGGCGGAGAAAAAGAGCACGCTCGTCTGGAGCATGCCCCCGAAGAGGTCGATGTATCGGGCTATGGCGTGGACGCCGATGAAGACGACGCCCCAGTTGATCCAGGACCTTCGATCCCAGCGCGCGCCGTACAGAATGATCGCCAGGCAGGCGGCGAAGAGGAGGAACCAGTTGAGGAAGGCCAGGGTGCGGAAGACCTGCCACGGCGCGCCGAACCCAATGGCGACTTTCAGGGCGAAGAGGTAGAGAAGGAGCACGAGCAGCACTGCCAGGAACCCCAACCGGTTAGGGGGCGAATCCTGGGGCAGCCGGTAGGTGGCCACCGCGACAGCCAGGAGCGCCAGAGCCAGGAGCGCCAGCAGCGTGAAGGACACCGCGCCCGAGTGGGTCGCGTCCTCCTTCCGCCAGGAGAAACCGAGCGTCAGCAGCCCGCCGAAAAGGGCCATCAGGCCCAGTTGCTCGAGCAACTGGCGGAGCCGCCGGTACTCCCCGTCGCCGTGGATGACCCCGAGGCCAAAGAACACCATCCCCCCGGTCGCGAACGCCATCGGGAAGAAGAGGTCGTTCAGCCGCACCGCCTTGCCGAGCAGGGTGGTCGGGTCCTCGCTCGCCAGCCCGAACCAGGCCGCCACGCCCAGGAACCCCAGCCCGCCGAGCGCCATCGAGGGGAGCGCGTAGGCCGCCGGCAGCAGCAGCACCCACCAGAGGAGCCACGGGTCCGAGGGGTGGCCGGAGAGGTTGTAGATCTGGCCGATCAGCGCGATGCCGATCAGGAGGAGGCTGCCGCCGATCACCAAGAGCCCCTCGCCGAGCCTCGGGTGGTCGCGATCCCGAAGGGCGAGGCCGCTCCAGTGAGCGATCCCCATGAGCACGACGACACCACCCAGCTTGACCCACCGGTGGATCCCTTCCCAGTTGTGGGCGACCACCAGGGCGATCCCGCTGGCGATCAGGGCGCCCCCGATCAGGGAGAACAGGACGATCGGCCGGGAGAACCACGCGGCGTCGGCGGGGTAGCGCGCGAGGATCTGCTCGCCCTGCGCGGCCGAGATCAGATTGTCGCCGACCCAGTTCCGGATTTCGGCAGCCAGCCGGGTGGCGAAGCGGTCGGCCACCCCGCTAGTCCTTCGGTCCTTCGGGGCGCTGCTGGCGGAGGAACTGCTCGATCTCGGCCACGAGGTCCGAGGCGGGCGGGAGCTCTTCCGCGGGGGGAACCGGCTCGGGCTCCTCTTCTTCGGCGGCCTTGGCTTCCAGCTTCTTCACGTAGGCGGCGACCTTGGCGTTCTGGGAGACGATCTCCGCGAGGTTCTTCTCGAACTGCTTCGTCGCTTCTTCGAGGTCCGTCAGATCCACCCGGGCGTCCAGCAGTCCGAGGACGCGCTGGACCAGCGCCAGCGCCGCCTTGGGGTTCTCGATGCCCGAGACGTAGTGGGGGACGTTCGCCCAGAGGCTGGCCGTGGCCATCCCGTGCTCCCGGCAGGTCGTGTTCAGCACGCCGACGATCCCCGTCGGCCCCTCGTAGCGGGTCGGCCGGATCCCGAGGCGCCGTGCCAGCTCGGGGTCGGTCGCCGTCCCCACGAGCCGTACCGGTTTCGTGTGGGGCACTTCCGCCAGCAGCGCCCCCAGCGTGAGGACGAGGGAGACCTGGCAGGTGCTGGCCAGCTCCAGCACCATCGCGCAGTAGGTCTGCCACTTGAGGTGCGGCTCGATGGCCACACCGACGATCACGTCGCGCGCCAGCTCGGGCTCCTGGACGATCGAGAACTCCGTGGCCGGCCAGAGGATCTCCCGCTCCGTTTCAGAGCCGGCTTTGAACCGCACCTGGGGCCGCGCCAGGCCGAAATGGTAGAACTCCTCGGGATCGATCCGCGCGAACTTCTCGGCCGACCAGGCCCCGATCAGGAAGCGCGCCGCCGTGGTGGCTGCCTCGGCAGCGTCGTTCCACCCCTCGAAGGCCATGATCAGGATCGGCCGGCGCAGGTTGTCGGGGAGCGTCTCGATCACCAGCGGGCTCGTCATCGGGTCATGCCCCCGTCTGGACGGGATTGGCCGGGTCGGCTTCCCACTCGTACCAGGAGCCGGCGAAGTTGGCGGCGTCGGGGTAGTCCAGGAGCTTCAGCGCGAAGAGCCCGACCGCCGCCGAGACGCCCGCGTTGCAGTAGGTGATCACCCGCCGGTCGGGAGTGACCCCGGCGGCCTCGAACATCTTCCTGATCTCCGGCGGATTCTTCCACGTCCTGTCGGCGGCGTTGAAGAAGCGGGTGACCGGGACGTTCACGGCGCTGGGAATCCGCCCCTTGCGCTCGCCCCGCCCGATCTCGCCGGCGAACTCCCTCGGGTGCCGGCAGTCCACGAGCGCCGCTGTCCCGTTGCCCATGGCGGCCCTGACCTCGGCGGTTCCGACCCGCCAGCCGGGCTGGACGCGCGGCGTGAAGACGGCCGGCGGGTGTCGGGGGAGATCGGCCGTCACCGGCCGCCCCTCGGCCCGCCACTTCAGCCATCCGCCGTTGAGGATCGAGACGTCGCCGTGGCCGTAGTAGTTGAGCGCCCACCAGAGGCGCGGCGCGAGGCCGCCCGTGTCGTCGTACACCACCACCGCGTGGCCGTCGCCGATGCCCAGCCGCTCCATCAGGGCCTTGAAGCGCGCGGGACCGGCCAGGGTCATGTGGATGGGCGCCACCGGCTCGACGATGTCGTCGGTCCAATCGATGAACACCGCGCCGGGGATGTGGGTTTCCAGGTAGGCCTCGCGCTGGGCGAGGTACCACGGCTTGGGCTGGTCGGGCGGCTTGATGATCCCGCGGATATCCACCACCCGGAGCCGGGGATCGTCCAGGCGGGCCGCCAACCAGTCGGTCTCCACCAGGAGCGAATCACAGCGGGCGCGCATCACGTTCAGTCTAGCACGAAAAGGGGTTGACGCGTGCCGGGCGCGCGCGTAGCATAGCGAGGGATTCGTGAGCGGTTCACCCTCAGGGGAGGAAACTTCAATGCGAACCGGAATCACGCGAGCGCTGCTCCTCGGCGGCGTCCTGCTCGCTGCCTCTGCCTGCGCCACATCCGAAGAATGGGGCGAGTGGGGGAAGCATCCCACCCACTTCGCGTCGGGGGGGCACGCGATGTTCTCGTTCCGGAACACGGAAGGGTCGGCGCCGCGGGTCAGGCGCACCGAGATCGATCGGGCGCGGGCCGAGCAGTGGTGGGGCAAGGTCATCACGGTCTCCGCCGAACAGATCATCCAGCAGTAGCATGGGCGCCCGCTCGCTGCTGATCGCGCTCGTCCTCGTGGCGCTCGCCGGTGGGGCCGTGGCGGCTCCCCCGGAGGAGGCCATCGTCGCCCTCGACAAGTACACCACCGAGAAGGCCCGGACGCTCGCGACGACGTTCACCCCCCAGTTGCGTCAGATCTACAACCGGGTCTATCACTGCCGGCCCTGGCTGGACGTGCGAAAGGGGGGGCTCGGCTTCACCCGCGCCGTCGGGCAGCCCGGCGACGACCGCTTCCTGAATATCTGGGTCTGGGTGGAGCAGGAGATCACGCCGGAGTTCGCCGGCCTGGGCAGCGCCGCGCGGCGCGCGTCCGCGATGTTCTCCCGGCACGGCGTGGACCTTCTCCGGCACCTGGCCGCCGACGCCCGCGTCTTCGGCGACCCCGCGCTGGCGGGCTACTCCGTCATCCTCACCTGGCTCAAGCCCGACGGGCGAGTCGGCAACGAGGAGACCGCCGAGACGCTGGGCGTGTTCGCGGACAAATCCACCGTGCAGGCCTTCCTGGCCAAGCAGATCAGCGCCCGGGAGTTCGTGGAAAAGGCCACCATCGTCGCCTTCGACGGCAAGGACCGGCTGGGACAGCTTCCGCTGGAGGTCTGGGAGGACAACTTCGCAACGACCTTCAAGCTGAAGAATTACGAGCCCGAAGACAAGTCCCTCGGCTGCTGAGGCGCGTCAGTGCCGGGACAAATGACGAGCCAGACAAGGCCCGAGGGAGGAGCCGACCGGAGCGTACGCGGTTGTACGTGAGGATCGGCGACGACCGAGAACGCCGTATGGCGAAGTCAGTTGGCCCGGCACTCAGGCGAAGAGCCTGAGGGCCTGTCGCACGGACGCAAAGCCGATCTGCCGGTAGGGCAGGCTCCGCCGCGGGAACCAGCGCAGCTCCGACACATCGCTCCCGCGGCGGAGTCGTCCCCGCGCCAGCCTGACCCGGAACACCGCGGCCAGGATCGGGAAGCCGCCGGGGCCGTACGTTTCGGTGTAGAACGCCAGGAAGCGGGCCGACCGGATCCGCGCTCCGAGCTCCTCCCTGATCTCCCGCGCGAGCCCCCGCTCGGGCGTCTCTCCCGCCTCCACAAAGCCTCCCGGAAGGTCCCACGTTCCTTGATACGGCTCAGCCGCCCGGCGAGCCAGGAGAACTTTCTCCCCTCGAACGATCAGCGCCACGCTGGCGGGAATGGGATTGCCGTAGAACGTCCAGCCGCAGCGGCGGCAGCGCAGGCGGACGCGCCCTTCTTCGCGGACGCGACGGAGCCGCCCGCCACACGCCATGCAGAACCGGTAGCGCATCCCGGGAGAGGCTTCCCCTCACCCTGCCCCACTCATATGCCTTTCACCTCTTCTCCTCTCCCCACTGGGGAGAGGCAGGGTGAGGGGGAGAGGATCCAGGTAAGGGGGAAAGGGCGGCGCTGAGGCGCTGGGCGATCTCGAGGAGGGCGCGGCCCGCGGGGGTGTCGGCGTGCTCCGTCACGAAGGGGACGCCCACGTCAGCAGCGGCTGCGAGGCGAGGATCGAACGCGACCCGCCCCAGAAATGGAATCGCGAATTCGGCGGCCAGCGCCTCGCCCCCGGACCCCTCAAACAGCCCGGCCATATTCTCGACGAGCCCGAGGATCGGCGCCCCGGTCGCCCTGGCCACTGTGACCGACTTCTTGACCACCAGGTGGGAGACTTCCGTGGGAATGGTCACCAGCACCGTTCCCGACAGCGACGGCACGAGGCCGGCGACGGTGGAGAACCGGTCGGTGCCGGGCGGCAGGTCGAGCAGCAGGAGATCGAGCGGGCCCCAGGCCGTGTCGGCGAGGAACTCGCGGAGGGCGTTCGCCTCCATGTTGCCGCGCCAGACGTGGGCCTCCGCCTGGCTCGCCGCCTCCCAGGTCACGGGCGTTTCGTCCGACGGCAGGAACAGGTCCATGGACATCACCCTGATCCCCTGGGCGCTCCGCGGCGGCTCCACCCCGGCCTCGGTGATCTTGAGCCTCATGCCGCGGACGCCGAGCATCCGGGCGATGGAGGGACCGTTGAGATCGGCGTCCAGGACGCCGACGGCGGCGCCCTGGCGGGCAAACGCCGCGGCGAGGTTGGCCGTCAGCGAGGACTTCCCGACCCCGCCCTTGCCCGAGACGATCGCCACGACGCGGCGGACCGCCGCCAGCCGGGCCTTGAGCCGGCCCTGCTGCTCTTGCACCTGCTCCGCGATGTGGGAGCCGCCGTCGCCCACGATGTCCCGGTACTTTTTCATCTCGCCGCGACTCGCTCTTCGCCGCACGCCTCGCCCCGGAGCGCTTCGACCCCCTCTTTGAAGATCAGCGGCAGCATGGCCAGGGCGGCGACCGGGTCCGCCCACCACCAGCCGGCCAGGGCGTTCAGCCCCAGACCCAAGAGGAGCGTGATCGAGAGGTAGGAGCACACCAGCGTCTCCACGGCGTCGGCGGCCAGCGCCCGGCTCTGGAGTGCCCGGGCCACAGCGCGCTTTCGGAGAGCCAGGACGGGCATGACGATCGAGGAGCAGACGGCCAGGCCGATGCCCACCCAGCTCTCGGCCGGCGCCTCGCGGCTCCAGAGCTTGTGCGCCGATTCGTACAGCACGTACGCGCCCAGGGCGACGAAGGTGAGCCCGACGAACCTGAGGGCGGCCCGCTCCGCCTGCTCGACGTGGTCGTTATGAGCCCCCGCCACCTCGCGCCTGAGACGCCAGAGCACCATCAGGCCCGCGGCCGTCTCGATCACGCTGTCGAGGCCAAATCCCACCAGGGCGATGGAGCCGGCGAGGAGCCCGGCTCCGATGGCCACGACGGCCTCAACGCTGTTCCAGCCGATGGTGAACCACTCCAGCCGAATTCCTCGCTGAAGGAGAAAGTCCCGGGCGGCGCTCACTCGCGGCGGCTCCAGGCGGCGCGCGCCAGCACGGCCATCGTCGCCAGCGTGATGAGGAAGAAGATGCTCGCGCCGAGGCTCATCGGAACCTCTCCGCCGCCGGGGAGCGGAACGGAGCGAAGCTTGGGGGCGAGCGCGACGCGTCCGACCTCGAAGGCCCGGTAGGCCACCAGGAGGGTGAGGATCCGCGTGAACCAGAGGTATCCGACCCCCCGCGCGCCGCGGGCGATGAGCCAGGGGAAGACCACGATCAGGAGCGCCCCGATGATGAACCAGGCCACCATCGGTCCCGCGCCCGTTCGCCGAACCGCGACCCCCTGGCCGGCCAGGTAGACGGCGCCGATCATGTACAGGATGCCGTAGATGAAATACGCCCAGGCCGCCTGCCTGAACCGTTCTTCGCGCGTGGCCATGGCTTACCCCCGCGGGCGGAAGCGGGCGCCCCACTTCTGGCGCACCTCCGCCAGCATCTCCGTCGTGATCCGCGAGCGCCCGCTGGACCTGGCGTACGCCTCCACGGCCTTGACCACCATCCCCCGGGCGAAGGACGGGATCGCCTCCAGCCGGGCGTGGGCGCCCGCCTCCCACTGGAGCTCGTAGGACACCTCGAGGCCGAAGGTCTGCTCGGCCGGCAGGTCGATCAGGGCACCGCCGTGGGCGCCGGGCTGATAGGCACACGCCGGGTCTTCAGCGAGGTAATCGCCGTAGGTGGCGTAGGCCCGGCAGCGGCAGCCGCCGCAGATCTTCGAGAACTCGCAGGCTCCGCAGCGGCCGCCGAGCTTGGGCTCACGGAGATCGCTGAAGACGCCGGCCGAGTGCCAGAGGTCGACGAAGGAGCGCTCCCGGAGGCTCCCGGCGGACACCGGCATGTACGGGCACGGGGTCACGTCGCCCGATGGCGTGATCCGGCAGTAATACTTCCCCGCCGGGCAGGAGCCGTGGGCGTAGTTCCTGAGGAGCGGCGAGGTCGGATCGAGCTCCCAGATGATCCGGCGGAAATGAGGCGCACACTTGGCGCGCAAGAGGAGATCGCCCGCGCGCCCCGCAGGGACACTCCACGGGTCCTCCTGGGCCTCGAAGACGGTCTGCGGCGCACTACCAGCTCCGTTGCCGACGCCCTGGCACTTCGCCAGGTACGTCAGGATCTTCTCGTACTGCGCCGGCGTGATGTCGGTCAGGCTCTCCCCGCGCCCGGTGCGTACCAGGAAGAAGAAGTTCAGGACCCGGGCGCCGAGCTCCCGGGCCAGGTCGATCATGGCCGGGATCTCGTCGACGTTCCAGTCGGTGACTGACATGTGGAGGGAGAAGTCGATGCCTTCGGCGGCGAGGACTTTCGTCGCGCGCACCGCCCCCTCCCAGGCGCCGGGGAGGCGGCGGAAGGCGTCGTGCTTCCGGGCGTCCGTGGAGTCGAGGGAGAGGCTCGCCCCCTGGACCCCGTGCTCGCGCAGGAGGCGCGCCTGCTTCTCCCGGAGGAGCACCCCGTTCGTGCCGACGACGACGGTGAACCCGCGGGCGCGGCCCGCCGCCGCCAGGGTGAAGAGGTCTTTGCGGAGGAGCGGCTCGCCGCCCGTGAGGATCAGGAAGACGTTGGGGTTGACCTGGGCGATCTCGCCCATGATCCGGAGGCACTCTGGGGTGGAGAGCTCGCCCGAGGCATCGGCGCCCGGGAACGCCGACAGATAGCAGTGCGCGCACGTGAGATTGCAGCGCTGCGTCAGGTTCCACGAAACCGAGTAGGCTTTGTAGCTCACGGTATGGTGCCCCCTCACCCTGCCCTCTCCCCCTGCGAGGGGGAGAGGATCAAGGTGAGGGGGTGGCTATTCCTTTCGCTGGCGGATGTAGCCGGCGATGACCTCGTTCATGGTGTTGCGGGCCTGGCCGATCCCCTCCTCGCAGAGGGCAAGGTCGATCGTCGTGGCGGCCTTCTCCCGCGCGACCTTCTCGATCTCCTCCCGGGTCATGTCGCGCATGAAGCCGGCCGGGACGCGGTTGAGCCGGGCCGTCGCATCCGGAGTCCACGCGAACTCCCCCGTCTCACCGTTACCCCCGTTGCCGCCCGGCAGTTGCGCCGGCTCGAACGTGGTCCTGGCGATGAGGGTCTCCCAGCCGGCGCCGAGCTTGTCGCGCCCCACGGTCTCTTCGATCATCGGGAAGGCGAGGTCCTTGGTGATCACGGGGATCCGCTTGGAGCGGGCGTACTTCTCGATGCGGGCCTTCGCCCGGCGGCGGAGGTAGGCGTCGGTGACTTCCCGGAGGCCATCCCGGGCATCAGCGGCCCACTTCACCGTGATCCCGGGGAGCGTCTCCTCCTCTTCGACACCGCCCTGCTCAGCCGCGATGGCCTCCACGACCGCCCGGTCGATCAGCTGGAACTTGTCGGCCTCCGCCTTGCACACGGGGCAGCGCACCACCGGGTTGGGTCCCTTGACGGTGTAGCCGCAGACCGAGCAGATGGCGGTCACGCTTTGATTCTCGGCGCGGAGCTTCGCCACCGCGACGTCTTCCGCCAGGATCTGCATCTTCTCGGCCATCCGCGCCGGCATGAAGATCGCCATGGCCTCGTTGATCACCTTGGAGGTGATGACCGTGTGCCCCTGCTCGATGGCGTAGCGGAGCAGCGCGGTGCGCGCGACACCCTTGACCTGGGGCGGGACCCGGTTCATCCGCGCTTCCGCCTCTTCGGTCCAGGAGATGATTTCCTCCGCCTTGACGTCCAGGGGCGGATAGAACTTCCCGCCGGTGAGGAGCACGTTGCAGGGCGCCAGGCGCAGCAGGTTCTCGGTATTGGAGCCGAGATCCATCTCGTCCTCGTCCGAGTGCACGCCGATACGCCCCAGAATCAGCAGCCACGGCGCTCTGCGCCGGCAGTACTGGAGGACCTTCTCGAAGCACTTGCCGTCCAGCAGCGTGATGCCCATGTCCACGCCGTCCTCGCGGGCCAGCTTGCGGGCGATCTCCAGGTGGGACTGGTAGATCTTGGCCAGGCCGGTGTCGATGATCTCCTCATGGAGCTGCTCCTGCTCCTTGATTCTGAAGATCTTTGACGCCTTCTCCGAGAGGACGCCGACGATCCCGTTGAACATCGCGTAGTGCAGATAGGGGTCGTACACGGCCACGGCCTCCACCGGTCGGTTGAGGGCCTTGCCGAGCCCGATGGCCAGCTTGAGGCCGTTGAAGGACTGGGGGCTCCCGTCCAGGCCTACGACGATCGCGCCCGGGCGGTCGGGCTCGAGGGTCTTGACCACCAGGGTGTCCGTCTTCACCCGCCGGATGAAGCGCTCGGTCACCGACCCCAGCTGGCTGTCCTTCACCGCGCCCATGCCGAGGGCGCCAATGATCACCAGGTCGCAGCCGGAGCCCCGGACGTCCTCGATGAGCACCTTGTAGTGCTTGCCGTCGATCATCTTCCGCTCAAAGGAGAGGCCGGCCGCCTCGGCCTTCTGCGCCATCACGTCCAGGTAGGAGTCGGAGATGAGCTGGAGGCCCATCGCGATGAGGGAGTCGTGGATCTTCCGCTGCCGCTCCAGCTCCGTCTCGTCCTTGTACTCCTCGGGGAGCGTGTACTCCATCTGCTTGAACCGGTAGTCGTGGAGCCGCGCGGCGTACACGTGGCAGCCGGTGAGCCGCGAGCCGAACGCCCGGCCGAGCTCCACCCCCAGGTCGATGGCCCGGTTCGAGTGGTCCGAGTTGTCCACCGGGACGTAGATATGCTTGAACATTCGCGTCTCCTTATTTGATCTCGAAATCGACCGCGGCCGACCCGCCCCGAGGGATGGTGACTTCTCGCTGGAGCCGCCACTCCTCGTAAACGGGCCGCCCGTCCTTGTCCACGCCCTTCGGAGTGAAGCCTTCATGCCACATGGTGACCCGGTATTCCCCCGGGGGAATCCCGTCGATCTTGAAGTTCCCCTTTTCGTCCGCCACCGCGAAGTAGGGGTTGTCGTGCACCACGATCCAGCCGGACATGTGGGTGTGGGCATCGCACAGCACCTTCACCACGCCGGGCTGCCTGAGCTTGGACGTCACGTCCACGACCCGGCCCTTGACGGACAGGGCCGAGTTGAAGATCGTCTTGCCCCCGAGAATCCCGTGGGCGTTATGGAGGACCGGGTCGGAGTTCCTGATCCTGGCGGGAGCCCCCGCCATCAGGGCGGACACGTGCGGGGCGAAGACACAGCGGGCGTTATCCAGGATCAACTCCCCCTCGGCCTTCTTGCCCCTGGGCACGCCCTCGATGAGAACCACGCTTCCCCTGACGCCTCTCTCGAGGCCCAGGACGAGCGCCTCGTTGGAGACGGACTGCCCGCAGACGTCCTGGTTCTTCCTGACGGGAATGGGATCGAGCTTCGGCAGGGTTCCCCCGAACTTCACCGAGCCCGTGAGGCTGCCCCCGTCGGGCACGGGCACCACCTCGTAAGCCAGAGCCGCGGTGGGCATCCCCCACCCCGCGGCGAGAAACGCGCTGAGTGCGAGCCAAGTCTTGAGCACCGCCCCGCAGTATAGAGACGGGGCGGGACAAGTTCAAGCCCGGATTGTCTAGAGTCGCCCGAGGTTGTATTCCTTGAGCTTGTAGAGCAGGGCGCGGCGGCTGATCCCGAGGATTCGCGCCGCCTCGGTGCGGTTGCTTCCCGACTGGGCGAGCGCGCGGCGGATCAGCCGCACCTCCACGTCCCGGATCACGCGCGCCATCGTCTCCTTGAAGCCCTCGGTGGAGCCCGGCAGGCTCAGGGTCAGCTCGTCCCCGGGCGCCAGGATCTCCGGCGGGAGGTCGCGGGCCGTGATCGCCTCGCCCTCGCTCAGGAGCGCCGCCCGTTCGAGGGCGTGCTCCAGCTCCCGCACGTTGCCCGGCCACGGGTAGGCCAGCATTGCCCGGAGCGCCTCGGGAGAGAGCCGCTTGAGCGGCCCCCCGCCGTCCTGGGCGATGCGATCGAGGAAGTGATCCACGAACAGGGGAATGTCTTCCCGTCGCTCCCGAAGCGGCGGCAGAAAAAGGGGGAAGACGTTGAGGCGGAAGAAGAGGTCCTCCCGGAACGCCCCGTCCCGAACCTCCGCGGCGAGGTCGCGGTTCGTCGCGGCGATGACCCGCGCGTCCACGCGGAGCGTCTTGGTCCCCCCCACGCGCCGGATCTCCCCGTCCTGCAGCGCGCGCAGGAGCTTCGCCTGGAGCCCCGGGGCCAGCTCGGCCACCTCGTCCAGGAAGAGCGTGCCGCCGTGGGCTTCCTCGAAGAGGCCCTTCTTGGTGGCGATGGCGCCCGTGAAGGCGCCTTTCTCGTGGCCGAAGAGCTCGCTTTCCTGGAGGGCCTCGGGAATGGCCCCGCAGTCGATCACCACGAAGGGGCCGGCTTTCCGGGGGCTGTTGAAGTGGAGCGCCTTGGCCACCAGCTCCTTGCCGGTCCCGCTCTCCCCCTGGATGAGGACCACGCCCCGGGCCGCCGCGAACTTCTCGATCTGGGTGTAGACCTCCTGCATCTTGGCGCTCTTGCCCACCAAGCCGGCGAGGCCGAAGCGCTGCTCCACGGCCTGCCGCAGCTGGACGACCTCCCGCCGGAGGCGCACCCGCTCCAGCGCCTTGTTCACCACCTGGAGGATCTCGCTGGCCCGAAACGGCTTCGTCACGTAGTCATAGGCCCCCGCCCGCATGGCCTCGATGGCCGACTCGATGGTGCCGTGGGCCGTGATGAGGACCACCACGGTTTCGGGGTGGAGTTCCCGCGCCGCCTTGAGGATCTCGATCCCGTCGGTGTCGGGCAGCTTGAGGTCCGTGAGCACGAGCTCGAAGGGAGCGTCCCGGAGGCGATCGAGAGCCGCTTCCCCCGTCCCCGTCCCCTCGACCACGAACCCTTCGGCCCGGAGGAGCTTCGTCAGGAAGTGCACCATGTTCTCCTCGTCATCCACGACGAGGATCCGCTCGGGCGCCTCAGTCATAGCCCACCCGCGCGCTGACCAGCGGGACCGCCCCGCCGGCCGGCAGGACAATGCGGAACGTCGCCCCGCCCCCGGGCGGCAGCTCGACCACCAGGGCGCCGTGGAGCAGCTCGATGATGCTGTGGCAGATCGCCAGGCCGAGCCCTGCCCCTTCCCCCCGCCCTTTCGTCGAGAAGAACGGCTCGAAGATCCGCCCCAGATGCTCGCGGGGAATTCCCACCCCGGTGTCCGAGACCGCCAGCGTCACGATCCGCTCCCCGGGCTGGAACACGCGTCCCACGGCATGCTCGCCCTTCCACGCCTCCTCGCCGTTTTCGGCCCGCGTCGTCACCCGCACGGCGCCGCCGGCCGGGGAGGCCTGGGCCGCATTCAGCAGGATGTTGATCAGGACCTGCTGGAGCAGCGACTCGTCGGCCAGCACGGGGGGAAGCCCGGGGGCCAGGTCCTTCTCGGCAGTGAGGGAGGCGAAGTCCTTCTGGGAGAGCACGAAGACGAGCGATTTCTCCACCGCCTCGTTCAGATCCAGAGGCGCGATCTGCGACGGGCCCGGGCGCGCGTAGTCCAGCAGGCTGCGGAGAAGCCCGCGGAGGCGCGCGATCTCCCCCGCCAGCCGCTCGGTGCGGTCCAGGCACTCGGCCCGATCCTCGGCGCTCCCCCGGCACAGGAGCTGGAGGTCCAGCAGCCCGAGGACGGACGCCAGCGGGTTGCCGATCTCGTGGATCATCCCCGCCGCGAGCCGTCCGGTGGAGGCCAGCTTCTCGCTCTGCACGAGCTGGACCTGCGCGCGCTTCAGGTCCTCGTACGCGGCGCGGAGCTCCGCGGCGGTGCGCTCGAGAGCCCGGTTCTGCTCCAGGATGGTCCGGGAGGCCCGCCGGAAGGTGAAGGACAGCGTCGTGTAGAGCAGGACCAGCCCGAAGATCACCGCCCCCCAGACCGACAGCCGGAGGGTCTGGATCTTCTGATAGAAGGGATCCATCGGGCTGTAAATCTCGTAGGCGCCGATGACGCGGTTCGTGCCCTCCAGGAAGATCGGGATGTAGACCTCGAACAGCCGTTCGTACCCTGCCTGCCGCTCGGCCACGTGCTCCGATCCCTTGAGGTCCGAGAGCCCCACCACCGTCTCCCCCAGGAAAGCCTTCTGGAGCGACCGATTGTCTGGAAACGCCTTGCCTACGAAGTCCCGCCTCCGCGAGTGGTAGACGGTGGTGCCCGACCGGTCGTAGATCTTGATCGTCACCACGTGGGAGGTGGAGAAGTCCTCCCGGATCAGCCGGTCAAACGCCTCGTACTCCGCCCCGGTTCTCAGCCTGACAAAATCCTCTTTCGTGGTGATGAAACGCGCCAGGTTCTTGAAATAGTCGAGGGAGGCCAGGGTGGCCTGCTCCAGCATTTTCTGTTCGACCAGATAGGTGATGGCGGAGCCGAGGAGGAGGGCCACACCCACCCACAGGCCCGCGCTCAACAGGGAGAAGTTCTTGAACAGGCGAAGACGCATCCAAGGCCCCTTGCGTGTAACTGTAGCGCCTTTGGGCGCCCGGGTCTAATGCCGCGGCGGCGCCGTCGGGGCCCCCTCGGGCGCGCCGCCGGGCGCGCCGAGGCTCAGGATGTAGTCCCTGAGGGCCAGGATCTGCCGCTCCTCGTCTCCCTCCAGGATCTCCTCAGGTCCCGAGCTCTCGTCCGAGAAATAGGTCGGCATCTTGGTACCTGGAGCAAGTCGTTGCGGGTCCCGGAGCCAGCGGACGATCCAGTCGGGATTGAGCCTGTCGGCGGAGAGCCGGAGATCGGGCGCCCACTCCTCCGGAGACCCCTCGGGCGGCTCCCCGCCGATGTGGCACGATGCGCAGGACAGGAACTCCCGCGAGGCCAACCGGCGGCCCACCTCGATGCTCGCCGCCGGGATCAGGCCTCGAAAACGCAACCGCTCAGGCAGTGGCGGCGCCGCGTCATCCTTCAAATCTGAAATGAACTGCACGAGGGCGCGGGTCTCCGCCTCGGTGAGCCGAAAGCCCGGCATGCGCCCCGCGAGCCAGGGCCGGATCGTGGTCGGCCGCACAAGAAACTCTGAAAGCCACTCCGGCTTCAGCCTGTCCCCCGCTCCGCTGAGGTCGGGCCCGATGTCCTTCCTTCCCTCGGCGCCTTCGTCCCGGTGGCACCCCGCACAGCCGAGATCGGCGAAGAGCACGGCGCCCTTCGAGACGGCGCCGGCGTCGGGCGGCGGCTCCGCCCGAGGCGGGGCACCAGCAAAAAGAAAGGTGGTGATCGCCCGCGCCGCCGCCGCGTCCACGCCCAGGTTGGGCATGGGCGTCAGAGAATCGATGGCTTGAGGGTCCTCGATGAAGCGAGCCACCCAGCCGGGCCGAAGGCGCCGGGCGACGCCGTCGAGGTCGGGCGCAGCCCTTCCCCCCGTCCCTGCGCTCGTGTGGCAGGCGCGGCAGGCGTACTGCCTGAATACCTCACGCCCCCTCTGAGTTAGGGACGCCGGCGGCGTCGAGCCCGGCCCTGGCTCAGGAGCTTCATGCCGCCGACTCATCAGGTACTCCGCCAGACTTGCCACCTCTTCCTCCGACAGCCGGAAGTCGGGCATCCGCGACCTCCACAGCGGCTGATGGCCTGCAGGACGGATTGGATGCGGCGCCTTGAGGAACCGGACGAGCCAGGCCCGCTGGACCCGGCTGCCTTCGGCAGTCAGATCGGGGCCCACGGCCACAGGTTCGAGGTCACCGATCCTGTGGCAGACGGGGCAGCCCAACTCCTGGGCGAGGGCGCTGCCGGACAACGCTCCCGTGAGCGGTGGACCGTCAAGCGGCGACTTCATCGAGAGAGTGCGGACAAAGGCGACGAGATCCCGGAGCTGGGCCGGGGAAAGGGTCCGCCCCCAGGGCGGCATGAATCGCGAGCCCCGAATGGCTGCCCCGCCGTCGGCGATGACCCGGTAGAGGTGCTCGTCGCTCAGGCGTGCGAAATAGCGCGAGTCGGTCAGGTCTCGAGGCTGGTCGTCCTCCAGGAACGCCGCGTTGGGCCCGTCACCCCGGCCGCCCGACCCGTGGCAGACCGCGCAGTAGCGCCGGTAGAGCCGCTCGCCGCGCTCCGGGTCACCCCCGGTCGGCGCCCCGGCGGCCGGAGCGATCGCGAGGCCCAGCGCGAGAAGGCCGAGGACCAGACGGACCCTCAGCCTCCCCACCTTCGGGCGGTGGGGGAACGCGATCATCCCCCCGCCTCCAGGCTGCTCAGCGGGGCAGGACGATCAGAGTGCCTTCCATCGCGGGCTCGTGCTCCTTGCAGTGGATCTTGAAGATGCCCGGCGTGTCGGCGACGAAGGACACACGGGTGATCTCGCCCCGCTTCACCTCGAAATGGGCCGGATGGTACTTGTCGATGTGGGCGGTGTGTTTCGCCCCGTTGATCCCGACCATCTCCAGCGTCACGCGCTCTCCCTGCCTCACGACAACCGTGGCGGGAGACCACTGGTAGACCGAGACCTCCCAGCGACCGGTCGCGGCGTCCGGGGCCTTCTTGACGTACCCGCCCCCCTTGGGCAGCTCCACGGCCGGATACGGCTCCTTGTCCGCGGTGACGCCGCCCTTGGGCTCGATGGCCGCCATGTAGATCACGCGCTCCTCGGCGGCCTGGACTCCCAGGGTGAGGCCCAACAGCAGGACCCCGGTCATAGCAATCACCGACACCAGTGCAAGACCCCTCTTGTAGGACATGACTCTGCTCCTCCTTTTGCTCTCGACATTGAGACCCACTGCCGCCGTCGATGGGCAAAAGCCATGCCGACCGGAGCGGCCGGAGGGAAAACCCGTATCTGCTGGCCGGAGAAGAGATGTTCGGGGACGGCGAGGAGGGGAAAGAGGGCCAAGCAGCGCCGAGGCTGCGCAATAGCCTTCGCGGCCGCGCAACCGATTGCGCAGCGGACGACTAACCGGAGTACTGCTGCTCCGTGCCCATCTCCTTGTGGCAGCGCCGGCACCGGACCGCCTTCTTCGCGGCCGCGTGGGCGGCGCTCAGGTTGACAGGCGGCTTCGCCTCGTGGCGGTCGAATAGGTCGCCGTGCAGGCGCTTGCCGTCGGCACTGTGGCAGGCGATGCAGAAGCGGTTATCCCGCTCCAGATGGGAAAGGTGGGCCACGGCGGTGGTGCCTGACACCAGGGCATCGGCGCAGTATAGGGACGGGGCGGGGAGAGCGCAAGGGGGGGCCGGCGCGGGAGCCGGCCCCCCCGCGAGCGGGTTACTGCCGGACGAGGGTCAGCTCGGCCTCGAGCTGCATGTCGTTCGAGAGCTTGAGGAAGAGGAGCTGGGGGACCTGCATGCCGTGGTTGGTGAAGGCCGTCTTGAAGGTGGCCTTGATGCGGATCATATCGCTTGTGAACCCGAACCGCCGCAGGCTCTCCAGCTGCTCCAACGTCAGCTTCTGGTAGGTGACGCGGGCGTCGGCGACGGTCTCCACCGGCTTCCCCTTGATCGTCAGCACGCCCCGCAGCTTGGCGGGCGTCTCGCGCCCGGGCTCAAGCGCCCCGACGATCTCCACGCCCTTGAGCTCGAAGACAGCGTATTTATTGGCCTCCACCTCGGTGTCCAGGTAGCTCTTGCTGCGCATGTCGGCATCACGCTTATCGATCCCGGTCTTCAGCGTGGTGAGGTCCACGCGGACGCTGCCGGTGGCTCCCTGCGGGCGAGCCGGGTCCACTGTCACGCTGCCGCTGACGGCCTCGCCGGAGGTGGTCCCAACGATCGTCTCGAGCGGGGCATCGGTCTTGAAGGACGCGCGCGAGGTGTACAGAACCTTGAAGGAGATCGGGTCGGCCGCAGCCACGAGGGGCGCGAGAGAGACAGCGAGCGTTACCAATAGGACAGCCGCGACGGATCGGCTCATGTGATACCTCCCTTCAAAGAATTGAACTGTGACAGCAGGGTCGGTGAAGGTCATGGCGCCGGTGAGTTTGAGCATCGTCCGTCTGGCCATGTGGCGTCCCTCCTCTTCTTCGCGGTCGGCCTCTCCCCCGTAAACTTCCGTGACCCCGTAGCGGTTCCCGCGCCCCCGCGGCGACCACAACCCTATTGGGTGCGCCATAAAATGTCAAGTGCCTTCTCGATCGTTGCGGGTAGCTCGAATTTCTGCTAGAGATGATGAGGGGGATCGAGCGCGGCCATGGCCAGACCGAAGAAGACGGAGGACGGCGCGGCGCCCTTCTGCCCCGTCAAGGCCACCCTTTACCTGCTGGGGCGGAAGTGGACCCTCCTCCTGATCATGGAGCTGATGGGCGGGGTGAAGCGGTTCAACGAGCTTTCGCACGCGCTCGGGGGGGTCAACTCCCGGACCCTCCGGGAGCGGCTCAGGATCATGGAGAAGGAGCAGCTCGTCTCCCGCCGCGTTGTCTCTCACATCCCACCCTGGGTCGAATACTCCCTGACCCCCAAGGGCCGCGCCCTGTTCAAGGCCATGGACGATCTGTCGCATTGGGGGCGGCGCTGGATGAAACCGCCTCGACCGGCCGCCGGCAAGAGCCGCTAGGACCCCAGCTTGCGCCGGCAACTGCTGGTCTTGGTGCTCGGGAGCGCGCTCGTCGCGCTTTCGGCGCCGGGGGCGACGGCCGGGACGCTCTACGTCACGAACCGCGGGTCCGGCACGCTGGCAATCCTGGACGAATCCTCCCTCGCCGTTCGCGCGACGATCCCTGTCGGGGAGCGGCCGTGGGGGGTGGCGGTGACCGCCGACGGAAGGCGGGCCTGTGTCTCCTACGCGGGGGGCCTGGCCGTCGTCAACCTGGAGGCGCGCGTCGTCGAGCGGCGCGTGGCGCTTGGCGGCCAGGCGATGGGGGTGGCTCTCTCGCTGGACGGCGCCGTCTGCTACGTGGCGGTCCATCGGGCTGACGGCGACCGGCTGGTGGCGGTGGAGGTGGCGCGCGGCCGCCTCCGCGCCCAGGACTCGATCGGCGAGCGCGCCTTCGGCGTCTACCTCTCCCCCGACGGGCGAACGCTCTACGTGCCCGAGCACGACACCTTCACCATGTCCGTCCTCGACGCAGCGACGCTGGCCAAGCGCGGGACGATCGCGCTCACACCCCTCGGCGAGGGCGCCTTCGACAAGCCCCACTACCTTGCCATCTCCCCCGACGGCCGGATGCTCTACCTGCCCTTCCAGGGCCGCGCCCTCGTGGCGATCGACACGGCTGCCGGGACCATGACCACGCATCCGCTCGAGATCAATGCCCACCAGCACGGCATCGCCATCTCCGCCGACGGCCGCCGCCTCTACCTCGCGAACAACGTCTTCGGCGGGGCGGGCTCCCTCTCCGAGGTGGATACGACGACACTTCAGGAGCTGCGCCGGATTCCCGTGGGGAAGGACCACGAGCAGGTGGCTCTCAGCGCCGATGGCCGCCGGGCCTATCTCACCGGCGGCTTCGCCCTCGGAGGGCACGACGAGCTGACGGTCGTGGATCTCGCGACGGGCGCGGTCACCCGCGCGCCGACGGGAGGCACGCGCCCGTTCGCGATCCTCCGCGTGCCCTAGCAGAGCGAGTGGCCATCACTTGCCCTTGATGGATTCCAGCAGCGCGCGCGCTTCCTTCGAATCTTTAAGGGTCCAGTCGGCCGGGTTCCGCGGCTCCTTCTCGTCCAGCACGGCCTGGAGCTCGCGCCGCGCCTCGGGGGTTCGCCCCTTCTTGATCAGCGTCTTGGCGAGCCCGACCCGCATCCCGGTGTGCTTCGGGTCCAGCTCGATCCCCTTCCTGAACATCTCCTCGGCTTTGTTCAGATCCCCGCCGAGCAATCCCGGCACCTCGTAGTACACGTTGCCGGCGAGCGCGTAGACGGCGGTGAACTTCGGGTCGAGGCTCAGGACCGCCTGGATCTCCTCCTGAACCGTCGGGAGGAGAAAGAGAGAGCGCACCACGCCCTTCGTCTGCCCCCACCGTCCCGTGTTGGTGCCGTACCAGAAGTGGGCCGCCGCGCTCCTCGGGTCCAGCTCGATGGCCTTCTTGGCCGCCTCGCGCCCCTGGTCGTAGGCCTCGAGCTTCTGGTCGCGGTCGGCGGCGCGGATGTCACCCCAGATGAAGCAGACACGGGACAGCGCCAGGAGGTGCTCCACGCGTGGGTCGGCCTTCGCCGCCTGCGTCAGCCCCTCCCGGAGCCGGTCGAGTTTCGGCGGGTCCTCGTGGTAGCGCGTCGCGAAGCTCTCGAGCTCTGCCACGAGGGGCGATTGGGCCCACGAGGGGTTCACGGGCCCGAGGAGGAGCGCGGCGATCAGGAGTCCGCGGACGATCATGACGGTCACCTCCCCCGCAGGAGCTCAGAGGCGACCTGCGCCGCCCCGAGCAGCGGCGCTCGAGGGTTGAGGACCAGGCGAACCGGGATGGATCCCAGGAGCGAAGCATACCGTCCCTTGTCGGAGAACGCGGCGAGGAAACTCCCGCCGGCAAGCTTGGCCTGGATCTTGGGCGCGATCCCGCCGCCGACGTACACGCCGCCCACGGCCAGGGCTTTCAGGGCCAGATTCCCCGCTTCGGCCCCGTAGATGGAGACGAAGAGCTCCAGGGCCGTCACGCAGAGGGGATGCGCGCCCGCGAGGCCCACTTCGGAGACGACGGCGCTCGGATCGCCGCTCCGGATCCGGTCGCCGAGCCACTGGGGCTCCGGCGCCACGCCGGTGTCGCGCAGGAAACGGTAGATGTTGTAGAGCCCCGGACCCGACAGCACCCGCTCGTAGCTCACGTGGCCGAACTCCTTCTGGAGGAAGCGCAGGAGGTCCATCTCGAGGTCGTTCCGCGGGGCGAAATCGGCGTGGCCGCCCTCGGACGGGACAACCCGGTGGCGCGCGCCGTCCCAGACGAGGATGGCCTCCCCGAGGCCCGTGCCGGCGGCGATCAGGACCTTGTTCCCCTTCCGTGCCCTGCCCGCCTGGAGCGGCATCAGCACGCGGAGCGGCAGAATGAGGACGCCGTGAGCGGCGGCCTCGAGGTCGTTCAAGAGCTTGACTCGTGGAGCAGGAATGGCCCTAACGAGGCTCTTTTCGGCAACGTGCCACGGGAGGTTCGTGGTGACGCAGCGCCCGTCGACGACGGGCCCCGCCACGCCGAAGCACGCGGCCGCGATTCTGACGGAGGGACCCTCGCCGAGGAACCGGCGGACTACGGCCTCAAGGCTCTCGAACTCGCCGCTGGGGAACACGGCTCCCCGGACCAGGCGCGGGCCGCGGGCGCGCGCCTCGAAGAGGGCGAGCGCCGTTTTGGTCCCGCCGACATCCCCCGCGAGCAGCAGGCGCTTCCTGGAGCGTCCTGGCATGGCCGTCCCTAGTATACGGAAACGCGGGAAGCCGCGCGCCCTCCCCCGATCTCGAGCCACGCTCTCAGCGTCTCGGCCGCGCTCCAGGCCTGGGCGATGCAGCCGCGCGGGGCGAAGGGAGGATCGCCGTCAAAGATCTCCGCGCTGCTCCCCACCCCGTAGTCGCCCAGGTGGTGCGCCATCGGCAGGAGAAAAGCCTGGGCCGTTGCCGGGTCGCGGTACACGCGGAAGTGAGCCAGGGCGAACGGCCCGAGGAGCCACCCCCAGACGGTGCCCTGGTGATACGCGCCGTCCCGCTCGGCGGGGCCTCCAGCGTAGCGCCCCTTGTACTGCGGGTGGCCCGGCGCCAGGCTCCTCAGGCCGAAGGGGGTCAAGAGGTGGCGGGCGCAGGCCTCCACGACCATTCGCTGGCGCTCAGGGGAGAGCGGGCTTTCGGGGAGCGACACGGCGAAGATCTGATTGGGACGGAGCGCGTCGTCGTTCCCCTCGGGGCCGTCCACGACGTCGTAGCAGTAGCCGGCGGCCTCGTTCCAGAAGCGGTCGAAACCCGCTCTCGCGCGTTCGC
>Ga0209342_10001954_pt1 | contig 22561 bp, 31 predicted proteins | sample RifCSP16_2_FD_184023 | JGI IMG/M metagenome (GOLD analysis project Ga0209342, IMG submission 184023) | Soil microbial communities from Rifle, Colorado - Rifle CSP2_sed 16_2 (SPAdes) (version 2) | ecosystem: Environmental > Terrestrial > Deep subsurface > Rock core/Sediment | place: Rifle... | reverse complement strand
GAACACGATCCGCCGGGCCCCCACCTGCTGGATGCGATCGATGATCCGCAGCGCCGCCTTCGTCCCGACCGGTTGCTCGAAACCTTGCGGACCCCAGCAGTATGGGCATTCCTGATTGCAGTCGGATGTCACGTGGAAGTCCATCGTGACCACGGGCGGTGAGCCACCCATGGTCTGACCAGTCGGAAGCTTGGATCTACGCCCCACGATGCTGCTCCCGCCGCCGGGCGATCCAGGCCTCCGCTTGCCGGGAGTGATCGGCGTAGTGTTCGTAGGTGTTGCTGGCCAAGACCTCCCACGGCCTCCACTCCACGGGCATGCCCGGGAAGGCCGCCGCGTCATTCAGACTCTCCTCCGGGAGCCCTTGTAGCAGCTCCAGCAGCGCCTCAAACGCCTGGCTGGCCTGGGCCCTGACGGCGGTCAACTCCAGGGCGCGCATCTCCTGATGGATGCGTTCGTTGCGCACATCGGTCGGCAACTCCCAATAGGGGGAACCCCCGAAGCGGCGAGTCTCGAGCAGGGCGATCATTTCGCGCTCGTGCCAGAGGATGTGCGCCATCACCTCTTTGACCGACCACTCGCCGCAGAAACCGGCGAGCTGCATCTCCTCCGGGGCCACCTGCCCCACCAACTCATCCCAGTGTGCCCTGGATCGGCTCACCTGTGCAAGAAACTCGGATTTCGTGATGGGTTCTACCATTCAGAGGGCTCCTTCAACCTCATCCGAGGGATGGACGCAGCGGCAGCAGGTCGTGCAGATCGGCCCACCCATAGGCCACTTCAGTCAGCCTCTCGCCATCGATGGTGATCTGCTTTTCCTCCAGCCGCTTGCCTCCCAGCCGCTCATAGAACCCGCGGTTGGGATTCTCGACCAGCACCCACAACAGCATCGACCGCATCCCCTCCTGCAGCAGTCTCTCCGCCCGGCCGTCGTCGCTCTTGGCGACGTGGATGTAGTTGCGGTCGCGGTGCTCGGTAAGTGCACTGTGTCAATGGCGTTCACACAGTTCGTAGGACAGGTCACTCAGGATGCTGTCGGCAATGATCCCGCGGTAGGTCGTGCGCCACGAATCCACATGCACTCGCGCCACGGCACCGGCATCAGCGGGCACAGCCTCACGAATCAGCACGGCCGGCATCGATCCCAATCCACCGTGCCCATTATCAACCGATTCAGTTCGTCGGGGAGCCTCGGCCGCCGAAAGCCCGCTCCTGCGAACAGGGAGCTGGAGCCTCTTGAATCAATCGATGCTCAGGCTGTGCACAACAAATGCCCCGGCCGGAAATGGCCGGGGCATCGGTTTGATCGATTGAAAGAGCTGAGACTACGGGGTCGCGACCTGGGCGACGGGATAGCCCGCCTCCACCCACGCCCCCATGCCGCCCTTCAAGCTGCGGACATTGGTGTAGCCGTAGGACCACAGGATGGACATGGCGATCGTGCAGCGATGGCCTGTGCCGCAGTAGGTGACGATGGGCGCATCCAGGTTCGTCGGCCACTCCGCCTGGCGGGTGATGAAATCCTCCAGCGGGATGTTGAACTGCAACGGCGATTCGATGACGCCGTTCTCGGCCACTTCCGCCGCGGTCCGAACGTCGATCAGAATCAGGTCCGGATTCTCAACCAGTTCGGCCGCCAGCTGCTCAACCGTGATGGCTCCCCATCCCTCGGGGATGCTGCTGAACACGGAGTCGAGCAGCGCCACCATCGCCGGATCCGGTGAGGCGGCGTTGAGCGGCTCGGCCGCGGGCGGCAGGCCGGCAACAACCGGATAGCCGGCGGACACCCACCCGCCGAAGCTGTTTTCCTTCAGCGCGGTGACGTCGGTCCAGCCCAGCGCGCCCAGGCCGGTCATGGCGATGGTGCAGCGCCAGCCGCTCCCGCAGTAGCTGACGATCGGCGTCTCGAAGCTGGGCAGCAGGTCCAAGTTCTGCATCAGCTCACGCAACGGGATCAGCACGGTGCCTTCGATATGGCCGTTCTTCTCCACTTCGTCGGGCTGTCGTACGTCCAGCAGAAAGGGAGGGGCATCCGAAGCCTCTTGCTCGTTCAGCGCAGCCAGACCGATGGTGTTGTACTTGACCATGCCACCCAGGAAGGCGGTGTAGGCGGCATCCAGATCCGGGGCGCCGCCGACCTTGGGATAGCCCGCTTGCAGCCAGGCGGAGAGCCCGCCCTTCAGGCCGCGCACGTCGGTGTATCCATAGGTTCGCAGGATGGTCATGGCGATGGTGCTGCGATGGCCGGAGCCACAGTAGGTGACGATCGACTCGCTGGCGGCCGGCCACTCGGCCCGGCGGGAGACGAATTCCTCGATCGGGATGGCCAGGGCGTTCTCCGCCTCGATGGATCCGTTCTCGTCGATCTCAGCCTGAGTGCGGACGTCGATCAGGATCAGCTCGGGGTTCTCGGCCAGCTCGGTCGCCAGATCCTCCGCCGGGATGGCGCCCCACCCCTCCGGCAGGCCGCTGAGCATCTCATCGACCACCAGCAGCATGTTCGGATCGGGCTGAGCCGCATCCAGCGAAGCTGCCTGCGTGGGCAGGCCGGTGGTGACTTCGTAACCGGCTTCTTGGTATCCGCCGAAGCTGTTGTCTTTCAGGCTCAGCACGTCTTGCCAGCCCAACGTGCCGAGGGCGGTCATGGCGATGGTGCAGCGCCAGCCGCTGCCGCAGTAGCTGACGATGGGCTGGTCAAAGGCGGGCAGCAGGTCCAGGTGATCCCCTAGCTCGCGAACGGGAATGAGCACCGCTCCGGGGATATAGCCGTTCTCTTCCACCTCGCTGAGCTCGCGCACGTCCAGCAGGAAGGGCGCCGGATCCTGGGTCAGCATCTCGACGAACGGCTCCATGCGCAGGGCGTTATAGCCCTTCATTCCGGCCAGAAAGGTGTTGATGGCCGCATCCAGGTCGGCCTCGGTCGCCACGACCGGGGCCGCGGCGGGGTCTGGAGCTTTGACCTCCTCGACGGGGGCCGCTACCGGCTCCGCCGGAGCCGGCGTGGCGGCGGGCGCGCAGGCGCCCAGCAGCATACCCAGTGACAACAGTATCCCAACCATCCACTGACTTCGGTACTTCATCGGTTCCTCCTTAGAGTGTTTTCGGCGATCGTTCTGCGAGCCTGGATCGGCCCGGTTGGATTCCATCGTGCTGCGGTCTATGGGCTGGGCTCCTCCTCCTTCTCTGCAACCGGCGCCGGGACTCCCAGCACGATGACGCTCTGGTTGGCTGCCCATTCGCCGGGTTTCACCTTGTCGGCGGTCAGAAACAGCTCGCGGTTGCCGTGGCAGGCGTTGCATGACTCGGCCTGAGGGGTCTCCAGCTGAATGTTGTGCGGGGTGGCATACACCCAGGTGGGCAGGCTATCGAAGTTGGGGAGCAGATTCTCCCCGTAGTATTCGAAGTTGTCGGCGGCGATGGGTACGTGTCGCACCGGTACGAAGGCATAGGGCCGCTCGTAGCTTGGGCGCGGATTGCGGCCCAGGAAGAACCCCAGGTAGGTGGTTTCGGTGGAGAAGAAGGGGTTCCCGGTCGTCTCGCTGATGGCCACATGGCAGCCGTCGCAGTTGCTGTAACTCACCGAGTGGCATACCTGGCAGGATAGATCGGCGCCGTGCACGGCGTGCATTTCGATTCCGTCCTGCCCGGTGATCGTGGTTGGGTGGCACGACTCGCAGCCGGGATACTGCAGACCGGCATAGCGATGGTCGGCCGGCGGTGGCGCGGCTGCGTCCTCCGGCGCGGGGTGACATTCGGCACAATCAGTCGGCTGGCCGTGCATTTCCTGGGCGGCGTGGCAGTCGACGCAGTTCATACGCCCCTCCCGGAAGTGCACGTCGGCCAGAATCCCCTCGTGTTTGCCCAGGTACTCGTTCCCGACCCGGCTTCCGTGGCAGGCCGTGCAATTGCGCGTCATGGAGGGCGTTCGCTGGAAGAGGTGCCCGTCGATGAAGCCGCCGCCCACGCCGCTCGGCTGGCTGACGTGGCAGTCGCCGCAGGTGGTGTGGCAGCTGGCGCAGTGGTTGCCGAACATCTCCTCCAGCGCCGGGTGGTGCTCCGGCGCGCTGCGCTCGCCCAGGACGGTCCAGTACCCCGCTTGATTGACGTGCAGGCTGTCGGGTTGGGCTGACACGACGTCCGGGTGGCATTCGCCGCAGGTGGATTCGGGCGCCTCGCTGGGGTCGGCGATCATCTCCTCGTGGGCAGTCTCTTTGTCGGCGGAATACTGCCCGCCGTGACACTCGAGGCAGTCCAGTTGGGCGTGCACCGTGGCCTGGTAGGCCTCCGGATCGGCGATCAACACTCTTTCCCAGGGCTCCAACGGAGCCACGTCTCCCCCTCAACCCACTCCGGAGGACTCGCTGGGATGGACCTCAACCGGTCGGGCCGTGTCGATCAACTGCTGCTTGTCGATGTGGCAAGCCAGGCAGTCGTTTGGCGAGTGCCCATCAGCTTCCTGGATTTCGTTGCTCCCGGCCTCCGGCTCTGGGGTTAGCGGTGGCGGGGCCGCAACGTCCACGGCTCTGCTGGACAGGTCGGCCGAGACCCCGCAGCCCGCGAGCACGAGCAGCCCGAGGGCCAGGAACGCGGCAGCGCCAATTCTCGTCATGCGCACAGCATCCACCTGATTGTGATGGGTTTCACGATCGCATGGAGGCTATAGCAAACACTGAGGGGAATGTAGTGACAAAGATAACCCGTACCTATCGTTTCGCCTTATGCTGCCGATAAGCACAAGCTCTCGCAGCCTGACATCTGACACTTGATTTGCCTATCGAGATTGTGCCAGAATTCACAACAGGTCCGACCTTTGGATCCAGGACCTGTTCCTCGCCACCGCAGGATGCCGCCGGCGGACGGGAGGCGACATGCTCGACGCCCATCAACTGAATGTGTTCCTGACCGCCGCCGAGACTCTTAACTTCACCCGCGCGGCCCGCGAACTCAACATGACGCAGCCCAGCGTCAGCCAGCATGTGCAGGAGCTCGAGCGCCATTTCGGCACGGCCCTGTTCGATCGCTCCGGTCGAAAGGTGAGCCTGACCGATGCCGGGGCGGCGCTGCTCCCGCTGGCCCGCGAGATAGTGACCCTCTCTATCCGCATCGACGAGCGCATGCAATCGCTCAAGGGCGAGGTGTTCGGTCATCTGATTGTGGGCTGCACCACCACCCCCGGCCGCTACATCCTCCCCGGGCTGCTGGCGACCTTTCTGCAGCACCACCCCAAAGTCGAGGCCACCTGCTACGTGAGTTCGCGGCAGCGGGCGGTCGAGCTGTTGTGCAAGGGGCAGCTGCATCTGACCCTGGCCAGCGCCCGCGACTTCAGCCGCGACGTGGAGTTCCAGCGGTTCATGTCGGATCCGGTCGTTCTGATCGCGCCGCTGGATCACCCATGGGCGCTGCGCAGCGCCATCGAGCCGGAGGATTTACTGCGGGCCGACTTCATCCTGCGCGAGGACGGTTCGGGCACCCGCGCCACCGTGGCCGAGGGCCTGGCGGCATTGGACCTGTCCATCGACCGCCTGCGGACTGTGATCACCCTGGGCAGCTCCGAGGCGATCGCCCTGGCGGTGCAGGAGGGCATCGGTGTCGCCTTCGTCTCGCTGACCGTCGTCGAACGGCTGGTCCCCGGCCAGGTGGCGCCGGTGCTGGTGCACGGGCTTGACCTGGCCCAGGATATCTACGTCGGACGCTATCCGCGCCGCCCCGCCACCGCGGCCCAGGCGGCATTCTGGGATTTCGTCGTCGACCCCGATAATCTCGCGCTGCGGCCCTTCCGCTCCGATCGCAGGCTGCGCCTGGCCGGAACGCTCCCAATCGCAGTTCCCGAGGAAATCGCATGAGATCGCCTGTATCTCCCTTGCAGTTTCGGGGATTCCCCGCGCTCCCCGGACTGTGCCTCGGCCTGCTGGCGCTGTTCCTGACCACCGCGGCCCGGCCGATCGCCCAGGAGCCCACCCCCACCCCGCCCCCGCCCAAGGATTGCAGTCTCTGCCATCTGGACGTGGCCGACCACTGGTCCCGCAGCCCGCACGCCCACGCCTTCGACGATGCGACCTTCCAGGAGTGGTGGCAGGGAGCCGGCCAGCCGGGTGATTGCCTGGCCTGCCACACCACCGGCTATCTGGCCAGCACCGGCAACTTCCAGGATCCGGGTGTGAGCTGCGAGGGCTGTCATGGCCCTGGTCTGGCTGAGCACCCGCCCGCCATCATCCCGGTCAAGGCCGACACGGAGTACTGCGGGGTGTGCCATACCACCACCCTGAGCGAGTGGCGACAGACCGGCCACGCGATGGAAGACGTCGGCTGCTCGGATTGCCACGATCCGCACAGCCAGCAGCCGCTGTTCCCGGTTGCCGACGATCTGTGCATCAACTGCCACAAGCAGGACATGGGCGACTACCTGGAGGATCTGCACGTGCAGAAGGGCATCGGCTGCGTGGATTGTCACGCGCTGGTGGTCCCGCCCGAGGCACCTCCCGAGGACGGCATCGTCCCCACCGGGCACACCTTCACCATCTCGCCGGCCACCTGCGTCGCCTGCCACACTGACGCGCTGCATGCCGGCTTCGCGCTGCCCGGCTACGAGAACGGCGCCGGGGCGGCCGCCGGCGGCGAGACGGTGGCCACGCCGGAGCCGCAGCCGGCCACGCTGCTGAGCTCCGTCGACAGCTCCCTGTCCCCCGAGCAGCGCCTGCAGGCTTTGGAGACTTCCATCGCCAGCCGCAGCCTGACCTCGCTGATGCAGGGCAGCATCGTGGGGCTGGTGCTGGGCGGCAGCACCGCCTGGCTGGTGGCACACAACGTGCGGCGCGGCCACGCCGAGGCAGAGCATGACGAAGAAGCCTAGGCCCCTGCTCACCCGGCGCGATGCACTCACCATCGCCGGCACCACCGGGACGGCGCTGGCCTTCACCCAGCTCGTAATCCGGGGCCCGCTCTCGGCGGAGGCGATGCGCGGCATCGGGTCCCAGACCCATCCTGCCAGCGCGAGCGGTGCGCCCCATCAGTGGCGCATGGTGATCGACCTGGCCGAGTGCATCGGGTGCAACTATTGCGTGTGGGCTTGCCAGGCGGTGAACGACGTGCCCGACGAAGCCATGCGCTGGAACGTCGGGTTTCCCGAGCGAACCGAGAACGGCGTCGATTTCTACATGACCCGTCCCTGCTTGCACTGCCAGGAGGCCCCCTGCGTCAAGGTGTGCCCGGTCGGCGCCACCTGGGTGCGGGAAGACGGGATCGTGGCCATGGACTACGAGCGCTGTATCGGCTGCCGCTACTGTGAGGTGGCCTGCCCCTACGACTCCCGTCGCTTCAATTGGCGAACTCCTGCGAATCCCAATCCTCATCAGCCGACCTGGGGGGAAGCCGAGGTGGAGCGCCGGCCGCGCGGCGTGGTAGAGAAGTGCACCTTTTGCACTCACCGGGTCGATCGCGGCCTGTCCCAGGGCCTGACCCCGGGTGTAGACCGGGAGGCCACCCCCGCCTGCGTGGTGGCCTGTCCCGTGGGCGCACGGGCCTTTGGCGACGCGCTCGATCCGAGCAGTCCCGTAGCTCGCTACCTGGCCGAACATGCCACCTTCCGCCTGCGGGAGGAGTTCGGCACCGAACCCAAGGTGCACTACGTCCATCCGGAGAGGAGGACTACCTGAGATGGCGACCCTGCGGCGCCACCTGGCGGAACCCCTGAGCCTGTGGCTGGGCCTGCTGCTGGTCCTGGTCGCCGTGGGCGCCGTCGGAGGAATTCAGACCCTGCTCCACGGTCTGCAGGTCACCGGCCTTAACGACCACGTCCCCTGGGGGCTGTGGATTACCCACGACTTGTCGGCCATCGCGCTGGGCGCCGGCGCCTTTACCTTCTCGGCGGCGGTCTATCTGTTCCGGATCAAGTCCCTGGAGCCCATGGCCCGGCCGGCGGTGCTGGTCGGCTTCATCGGCTATACCTGCGCCATGCTGGCGCTGTTCCTGGATATCGGCCGCCCGGACCGCTTCTGGCACCCCCTGGTGTACTGGAACGTCCACTCGGTGCTCTGGGAAGTCACGCTGTGCGTGGTGCTGTACTCGGCCGTCCTGGTGATGGAAGTGCTTCCGCTGGTGCTCGAGAACCCGTTCTTCGGTCGCTGGCCGCGACTGCGCCGGGCGGGCCACCAGCTGCACCGGGCCACCCCCATCCTGGCGCTGCTGGGCATGGGACTGTCCCTGCTGCACCAATCCTCGCTGGGCGCCACCTACGGTGTGCTGAGCGGCCGAGCCATCTGGTTCAAGCCCTCCTTGCCGATCCTCTTCATTCTGTCGGCCGCGGCCGGCGGCGTGGGGCTCACGCTGTGGCTGACTATCCTCACCGGTAAGATCCTGCACCGCCGGTTGGTTCCCTACAGCGTGCAGCTCACCGTCTCGCGCTTTGTGGGCTACACCGTGCTGGCCTATCTGTATATCAAGCTGTGGGATTGGGCCGCCACCTCCTACTACAGCCACGCGCCCGGCACGGCCGATGCGCTGACGCGGCTGCAGGCCACCACCCCCTACTCGCTCACCTTCTGGTGGTGGGAGATCGTACTGGGGTTGATCGTGCCGGCCGGGATCCTGCTGGTGCAGCGCCTGCGGCGCGACGACCGGGCCATGCTGGTGGGATTGGGCTTGCTGGTCTTCGGGGTGATCGTGAACCGCTGGAATACCACGCTGTCCGGCTTGATCGCTCCCCCGCACTGGTCACCCGGCGTACTGGGAGGCGTGGTGACGGCCTCCTACACCCCCACCTGGGTTGAGCTGGCCGTGTCGGCCGGGATCATCGGTTATGCCTGGCTGGCTTTCACCTTGGCTGTGCGCTACCTGCGCATATACGAGCGCCCGTCAGCAGACCACGCCTGACCGGCGCCCTGCATGGCGGACTACGGGGTCGGCAGCCCAGCGGCCGGATAGCCTGCCTCCACCCACGCTCCCAGACCACCCCAAAGGCTGCGAACGTCGGAGTAGCCATAGGTTCTCAGGATGGTCATTACCATGCTGCCCCGATGTCCTGACCCGCTGTAGACGACGATAGGCGCATCCCGGTCTGCCGGCCACTCGTTCCGTCGGGCGACGATTTCCTCGATGGGGATGGTCAGGCTGTTCTCGCCTTCGATCCGCCCTTTCAGGTCGATCTCCGCCTGGGTGCGAGCATCAAACAGAATCAGTCCGGGGTTCTGTCCCAGTTCATTCGCCAGATCTTGGGCCGTGATCGCACCCCACGTTGATGGAAGACCGCTGAACATCGCATGGATCGCCTTCACCAGGGCCGGATCAGGATGCGCAGCGTCCAGCGGGACCCCCGCCGCCGGCAGGCCGGCGGCAACTTCGTTCCCGCCCTCTCGGTATCCACCAAAACTGTCGTCCTGTAGGCTGAGCACCTGCTGCCATCCCAGCATGCCCAGGGCAGTCATGGCGATCGTGCAGCGCCAGCCGCCACCGGAGTAGCTGACAACCGCCTGGTCGAATGCCGGCAGCATGTTCAGGTGGTCTGGCAACTCGCGCAGCGGGATGACGACTGCCCCGGGAATGTAGCCGTTGGCTTCCACTTCGCTGAGCTCGCGCACGTCGAGCAGGAAGGGCGCGGGATCCTGGGTGAGCATCTCGGCCAAATCACCCATGCGCAGGACGTTGTAGTCCTGCATGCCGGACAGGAAGCGATTGACGGCCGAATCCAGCTCGGCTCCGGCTGCTACGGCCGGGGCTGGCGTCGCGGCGGGCGAACAGGCACCCAGCAGCATGCCTAATGCCAACACCATCCGAGCGATCCACTGACTCACGTGCTTCATGGATTCCTCCTGGCCTCCGCCAACCGATCTCACAAGGAGATCAGGCCGACCGCGGCTACGCAGCACACCACCCCCAACGCCTGCGCACGGCGCAGCGGCTCGTGCTGGATGAGCACCGATAGCACTACCGTCGCCCCCGGAGCCATGGACGACAGCACCGCCCCCACGGCGATCCCCAACTGCTGCGCCGCCAGCAGGTAGAACAGGTTGCCGAAGCCGTCCAACACGCCGGCCAGCAGCGCCAGTGGACTGCTGCGCGGAGCAGGCAGGGCATGGCCGCCGGCCACCAGCACCACGCTCGAGAACAACAGAGCCGCCAGCTTGCCCACCGACAGCGGCAGGAACACCGGACCGGGATCGATCTGTGCTATCAGGATGAAGTAGCCGCCGAAACCGAGCCCGGCGGTCACGGCCTGCAAGAGAGTGGTTCGCCGCAGCGGTGCGGCCGGGCCTGTCGGGCGGGTGACCAGCCAGATGCCGGCCAGGCCCAGCAGCATCCCGGCGCCTTGGTTGACCCTGGGCAGGCCAGAAGTCAGCCCGCTCAGGATCACTGGCAAGCTGGCGCCGATGACGGTGGCAGTTGGGGCGATCACCGCCGCCGATCCCCGCGCCAGACCGGCGTACAACGCGGCCACGCCGACAGCCCCGGATAACCCGGCGGCCAGGGCCCACAGGGCCGAGGAGGTCGAGGGGAGGCCTTCGCCGCGCAGGATGCCAATGGGGACGAAGACCGCCAGCCCGGAGAGCGCCGCCAGCGCCACGACCTGGAAGTGGGAGATGCGCCGTGCCGCCAGCCCTCCGACGAAATCCCCGCCGCCCCAGGTCAACGCCGAGGCTAGCCCGCTGAGAGCGCCGAGGAGAGTTGAAGTAGGCAATCCGGCGAGGGCGGAGCTACGTGTGGCTGGCAGGGTGAGGCCTGCCCGCGGACCAACTGCCGAGCAGCCGCCAGCCCCAGGGCAGAGCCAGCGCGGCCAGCAGCAGCTTGAGCAGATCACCCAACAGAAAGGGGATGAGACCGAGCTGGAGAACCTGCCCCCAGCCGACGAAGGTGGACAACCAGGCGATCCCCGGCAGGTAGATCAGCAGGGTGCCGAGCAGCATGGCCAGCGCGGTGGTGTGAATTCGCCGGTCCCAGCCGCGCTCCGCCAGCCTGCCGACCAGCCAGGCGGCCACTACAAACCCCACCAGGTACCCCCCGGTTGGGCCAGCGAAGTGGGAGGCGCCGGCTCCCAGACCGGCGAACACGGGCAGGCCGGCGGCCCCCAGGGAGAGGTAGGTGAGCATACTCAGCGCGCCGCGCCGGCTCCCCAGCAGCGCCCCGACCAGCAGCACGCCGAAGGTCTGACCGGTCACCGGAACTGGTTGTAGGGGGATTTGGATTTGGGCCAGCAGCGCCAGCGCCACCGCGCCCCCGAAGGCCAGGAAGGCGTCCCTGCGCAGACCGGTGCCTTTCCAGGCCACATCCACCATCGCCTCTCGCGTTCCAATCATGAGTGCTCCTCCGCCCGCTCTAGGGCTGGGCCGTGCGGCCCATCGTGCCCAGGTGGGTGTGCTGGAATGAGTCCGGGTACTTCAGGCCGAAGCCCAGGACGCGATCGAGACTCGAGTGCGCCAGGATGATCAACCCGGCGAACTGAAAAGAGGGACTGCCGGTCCAGGCCCCGACCCCGTAGGCCGCGACCGCAATGGCCTTGAAATGGGTCAAGTTGTAGGTGAACGCCCCGATCCGAGGGTTGACCAGGTACCCCAGGGCGCCCAGGTCGGGGGCCAGGAATAGCAGTGCGAACCACCACCAGGCGATATCCAGGGACGAGAACAGGAACACCGCGAGTAGCGTCAGAAAGAGCTCTTCAATCCGCAGTAGGTTCTTCACGTGGAGGTTTCCAAGGCTCTCAGGAAGGGAAGGGACCCGGCCAAAGGGTCTTCATAGCCGGCGGGGGTGTATTCCCCGCTGCTGGAGTCCAGCTGGTAGTCTCCCAGATAGTCGGAGCGGGCGATGCGCTCCAGCATCTCCGCCAACCGTTCCACATCGGCCCCGGTGTTGTAGCAGCCGAAGCTCATCCGCACCATGCCCGGCATGTTCGATTTGTCGCCGGCCAGCAATTGGGTACGCCAGCTGACCGCTTGTTCGGCGTCGAGCTGCAGCAGATGCACCACATAGGGATGGGCGCAGAAGCAGCCGCTGCGCACACCAATCCCGGCCTCGTATCCCAGGATGGCCGCCACCAGGAAGTGGGAGACCCCCTGCAGGCTGAAGGGAATGACGCCCACCCGCTCCTCAACCCGCGCAGGATCGGATTCTCCGTAGACTCTGATTCCCTCGATGGCCCCCAGTCGCTTCAGTGCCAACCTCACCAGCTCCGCCTCGTGCTCGGCGATGGTGTCCATGCCCACTTGCATGAGCGCCTCGGCCGCGACGGCCATGGCCAGCGCGCCCACCACGTTGGGGCTGCCGGCCTCTTCCCGATCCGGCGTGCCTGACCAGTGCACCTCGTCCAGCGTGACCACCTCCACCGTTCCCCCTCCGCTGTATTCGGGCCCGCTCTGCAGGAAGACCTCCTGCGGGCCGATCAGGGCGCCGGTGCCGAAGGGCGCGTACATCTTGTGGGCCGAGAGCACCACGAAATCGAGGTGCTCCGGGTCGTCGTCGCTCCGCATATCCACCCGCCGGTGCGGGGCCAGTTGAGCTGCGTCCACCAGGATTCGGGCCCCATGAGCGTGGGCCCTGCGCGCCAGATCATGAACCGGCTGGATGAACCCGGTCACATTGGAGGCCCCGCTGACGGTCACTAGCGCCAGGCGGCCGGCGTACTGGGCCAGCTTTCGGTCGAAGTCCTCCAGGTCCAGCCGCCCCTCCGGGGTGGCCCCGACGTGTACCACCTGAGCCCGAGAGCGCCAGGGCAGGTCGTTGGAGTGATGCTCCATCACGGTGGTCAGCACCACCGAATCCGCGGGCAGCGGGAGGCGGTAGGAGAGCTTGTTCACCGCCTCGGTGGTGTTCTTGCCGAAGATCACGGTGTTGCTGCTCAGATCGGCCCCCACGAAGCGCCCGATGACCTCATGGGCCCGCTCGTAGACCGCCGTGCTCAGGCGCGACTTGAATCCGGTGCCGCGATGGACGCTCGAGTAGAAGGGCATGAACCGGGCGATCTCATCCACGACTTCCCGCAGCGAGGGCGTGCTGGCTGCGTTGTCGAGATTCACATAGGGGACCGTCCGGCCGTCCAACAGCGGCACCGGCTGATCGGCCCCCAGGATGCGATCGCGCAATGCGTTCGAGCGGATAGAGACGGATGCATTGACCATGGGCTCCGATACCTCTCAGTCTTTCTCAGCCCAATTCCATCTTGCCTTCGCCCATCCCTTGGGGAAGGGAAGCCCGGGATCAGTCAGGGTCTCCAGGGCTCGCCGGGCCCGCTTGCGAACCGCCGCGCTCGGGTCCCTCGCCAGCGGGCTGATCTGACGGGCTATCCGTGGCGACCGGTTCGGGCTCAGACGCCCGATGATGCACAGGCTGGTTAGCGCCCAACTCCGCACGGTAGCACTCGGGTCGTGCAAGAGCTGCTCCAGCGTATGAGAGCTCGGATCCACGGTCTCGTCGAAACCGGCCAGATGCCCCAGGACCATGGCCAGGTGCCAGCGGACCATGGCGACCGGATCGGCGATAGCCTGCCGCCGCAGTGCCGGCAGGTTCACCCGCACCCATTCCGGATGGCTGCGAGTCACCTTCTCCAGGGCGTCGGCGGCGTGACCACGCACGACCGGCTCTGGCGAGGAGAGCGCCGCCGTCAGATCCGGCCAGAGCTCCGGATTGGAGGCTACGAGCTCGGCGACCTCATTGGCCCGGCCGTCGGTGGTCAGATCCCCCTCGGACAGCCAGTGGATCAGCGTTCCCATAGGCCTTCACCGCCGGAAAGGGGGGATTCCCCCGGCCTGCTCGGTCAGCAAGTATAGCCCAGGGACTCCGCTCAAGACGCTTGTCTAGGGGGCGCTCTTGGGGCTGACGACGAGCAGATCGGTGCCAAACGGGTCCCGGACGGGGCAATAGCGCACCGGCTCGTACATCAAGGTGTCCGTCGGTTCGGGCCCTGCCCCCCCGGCCGCTATGAAGGCAGCCTGCAGCCGGTCGGCTTGCTCCGGGGTCTGCATCACGAAGGTCACCTCCGTGTTGCGCGGGCTTCCCTTCTCGCCCTGCAGCAGCGTCAACCATCCCGGTCCGATCGCCCAGCCGCGGGTCCCCTCCCCCTCGACATAGGCCGGCGGGCCCAGCACCCGGCTGTAGTAGTCCACCGCCCGCTCGAACTCCTCGTAGTACAGGGTGACTCCGAAGGTCCCTGTGAAGTCGAACCGCGGGGCCGGCCGGGGGTCTGTGAAGTAACTCTTGCGGTAGGTCACGTAGTCCATGCCACCCCTCCGGCGTTCGCCCGGCTCAGGGCTCCCTGGGAGGACACACGGCGGCCACCTGCCCTTCGCTCACTCGGACCAGGTCGGTCGGGGTGAGCTCGAATACCGCCCGGGGGTGTCCAGCCGCTGCCCAGACGGTCGGATACTGCAGCAGGTCCGCATCGACAATGGTCCTGAGCCGCACCGGATGTCCAAAGGGCGGGACGCCCCCAATGGCATACCCGCTGCGCTCTCGAACGTAGTCCGCCTTCGCCATGCCAACCGGTTCCGCGACGATCTCGCCGACCAGTCTCTCGTCCACCCGGTTCACACCGCTGGCGATGACCAGCACCGGCTCCCCGGAGTGCTCGCCTCGAAACACCAGCGACTTGCAGATCTGCTCGACCCCGCAGCCAATCGCCTGAGCCGCATCCCGTGCGGTACGGGTGGTGGCCTGCAGCTGGACAACTCGGCCGGAAAATCCCAATCCGGCGATGGCCTCCTGGAATCGGGCCGCGCTTTGGCTGAGGGGCTCGGTCATCTGCCCTTCCCCGGCCGGTCTTTGGTTCGATAGACGAATTTGAGGGCGGACCAATCCAGGTCGATCGCCGCCACCTTGACGTCCACCAATCCATGGGCCAGGCCGATCTCCCGCACGATGTTCTCGTTGAGATCGGACTTCAACCCCGAGGTTTGCTTGGGCCACGACACCCACAGCATGCCGCCCGGTTTGATGCGCTGCTTGGCGCGTGGAAAGGCCTCGGTCAGCTGGCCCCCATCGACCACAAACAGGTGGAGTACGTCCAGCCCGCTCGCCCGCCCAGCAAGCAGCACGACACCCTCGGGCAGCTTGCCCAGCAGGCGCAGGAAATGCCCGGGCGCATTGGCAATCGAAATCCGATAGCCTGGCCGGATGCCCAGCTTCTCAACCAGGGGCTTCCCGGAATACCCCGCCACTGCTGCGGGCTTGGTGGTCATTCCCCGCTTCCCTGCTCAAACACCAGGCTGCAGCAGGTGACCGCGCCCTCGGCCTTCTGCAGCTCGGAGACGTCCACCGTCTCGAGCTGTACACCCTGCCGGACAAGCCGCTCGGCCGTGTGCGGGTAGGATCGCGGGTAGATCAGGCTGTCTCCGACGAGCAGTCCATTGGCTGCGTAGGGTTCACGCCCATCGATTTCCAGCAACTGCTGGCCGCTGAAGGCCGCCCCATCCACCCAGTTCGGGTTGACGAGCACGCTCTCCGGGCCAACCTGCGACACGGCGGATTTCAGGTGCAGACAGTCCTTCACCGGGACCGGCGTCACCGAATACCCGAAGCCCTCCGCCAGGGAGCGCAGCTGGTCGAAGCCCTGGCCGTTCGTTCGTCCCGACATGCCCACATAGAGCTGCCTCCCAATTCGCAGCACGTCCCCGCCTTCCAAGGTGCCGGGCGGCTCGATGCTCTTCAGCACCCGGTGCTCGCCGAGAACCGGAGCGATGCGCGTCACTTCGGAACGTCGAGAGTCGGGGCCGGGCCGCGCCAGAATCCCGATTTCGTCCAGGATGACGGCGACGTCCTCCACGAAGACCGAGTCGGGCAAATCGGCCTCCGGCTCTAGAGAGATCAGCTGGCAGCCCAGCCCGGTCAGGAGGTCCTCGTAGTGGGGTGCTGCTGCCGAGCGATTTCGTAGTGGATCACCACCCGGGGAAGATGGGTCAGCACGCAGTGCGCGATGCTGGGGGAAACCTGGCGGGTGATTGCGGTCAACATTGCCACTTGTCCTGGCGGTCCTGTCGGTCCGGCGGCGTGGGTGAGAGCCCTTGAGCCGGTCAATCCCCCAGCAAGACCTGCAGCAGCTGCAGGCACACTCGGGCGGTCGCTTCCGTGCCTTTCAGCCTCGGATTCCAGGTCGACACCGATACGCCGCTGACCCTGCCTGTGCTTGCCAGGTGCTGGAAGGCCGCGGCCAGCTCCTCAGGGCCGGCGCCTCCGGCAGCTGGGTAGCTCATTGCCGGGGCATGGGCCGGATTGAGTACATCCGTGTCGAAGTGCACCAGAATGGGACCCTCCGGGATGGGAAAATCGAGCAAATGAGTCACCTGGGGAAGATGGGTGACTTGTGACTCGCTCACGGCCTCCGCTTCGCCCGGGTCGAGGTCCCGAGCGTCGGTCAGGACGATGCGTGCTTCCGACAGCGGCGGCAGCCCCACCGCCTGGAGCAGTGTCTGCTCGCCCCGGCCGACCAGCATCGCCAGCGGCATCCCTCCCAGAAAACCGCTCGGTGTGGTCTCCCAGGTGTTGAAGTCCCCGTGCGCATCGAACCAGATCAAGAGGGGGTCTATCCCGGCCCGATGCATCCCGGCCAGCGTGCCGATGGAGGCGCAGCAGTCGCCTGCGATGCTCACCGGGCGATCACCGGCCTGCAGGGCTCGTGTAACCCGGCCAGCAAGTTCCTCGTGCAGCACGGACATTCTGGCGCGCTGGTCTGGGCCGGGCGAGCCGCCGCGGTACACCTCCCAATCCGGGCCGGCGAGGGCTTCCAGTTCGGGCAGCGGGTCATCCAGGAAGTAGGGGGTGAGGATGAAACGATCCATCAAGGCGCCTCGTTCAGGTCCTGCCCCCACTCAGCCCGGAGCAGGTCCGGGACATGATCACGCCGGCTTCGTTCGGTGGCCCAGGAGATCACCTTGGGATCCCTGGCGACCGCGGTGCACATGTGCTTCGGCGACGGGATGATGGAGGCGCGGGCCAGATCGAGCCGGTCGGCATCCCAGCAGGTTTGCAGGACGACGTCCCCATGGACCAATCCATCGGTGTGGCGGGCGCAAGCCTGGTGGAGCAGCTCGAACTCCGCATCCGGCAGCTCATAGAATTCCCCCCGCAGCGCAGCCGCCAAATCGGCGCCCCGCAGGCCGTGGTCCGGGTCGATCCCGTCGTTGCGGCGGCAGGCATCGTGGAAGAGGGAGAAGAGCAGGACCAGATCGCGGCTGACCTGGGTGTGGTTCGCCACCAGCAGCCCGTTCTCGAACACCCTGGCCCAGTGCGCAATTCCGTGCAGGCCGTACCAGCCCAGGGAGTATTGGGCGCGGATTGCCTTGAGGAGGGGGCTGGCCTCAATCACGGTGAAGTCAAGCCCCCTTCGGGCCGGAGCTGCCCTCATCGGGAGTCCGGCCTTCAGGCCGAACGAGCCTGCCGATCCCCATAGCCAGCCAGCCGAGCAGGACGGCCAGCGTCGCCGGGAGATAGAACGGTCCAATCGAAAACCCGGCGAGCAAAGTCAGGGTTGTGGCTGCGAGGCTGGCCAGGGCGGCTGCGACCAGGTGGTGGCGCCAAGCGAACAGCCCAATCGAGGCGTAGAGGGCCGCGAACACGATCAAGATGAAGACCCCCCACTGCCCCTGGACCTGGTACCAGGAAACCTGCCTGGTGGTCTGCTCGGTAGTCTGGGCCCCGTCTGCTGTGGCGCTGGCGGTGATCTCTTGGACCGTCATGGGCGTGAGCAGCAGGTAGATTCCGGCTGCGATCGACCACAGGCCGGCTGCGAGCAAGAGAGTTCGTCCAATGCGACCTGCAGCTTGCATGATGCCAATCCTGGTCCGGCGGGAGGCTGGTGGGCTTTCAGTCGTCGAGGGGCGGAGTTGGGCGCTGGGCCGGCTGGAAATACCGTTTCATGGGCTCGAAGTAGTTGTCGACCCAACCCTGTTCGTACTGGCCACCATGAGCCGGCAAGTTGGTGTGACGAATGGTCAATCGGGTACCGCCCTCCGCCGGTTCAAACAGGACCTCGAGCCTGGAATCCGGCTCAGACTGCTCGAACTCGGCCGTCCGCCAGGATTGCACGATCCGTCGGGGCGGTTCCAGTTCGAGGTTGCGGCCTTGGATGTACCCGTCCCAGGCCGTGAAGCGCCCGCCGGGTTCGGCGCTCGTCTCCGCCGCGCCTCCCGTCATAGCGGAATGGCCGGCAGAATCAAGCCAGGCCTCGTAGAGCTCCGCGGCGGAGGCCGGAATCACGGCAGACATTTCGAATTGGAGTGCCATCCTGCTCCTCCCGTGACTATTCTAACTGCAGTGGAGTCCAGGCTGGGGCGGCCGGCCGGATGCCTACTGGAGCTCGTCAGCCGGACGGAGCACCCAGGCGCTGCCATGAAGTCTGAAGCCGATACGGGGATAGTAGCCCGTCGCCGCCGGGGCCGAGAGCAGAATGACCATGCAGCCCGATCCAAGCTGCTCCCGAGTGCGGCGGATCAGCTCGCGGCCGATGCCGGTCTGCTGGTAAGCCTGGTCCACGGCCAAGTCGGAAAGATAGCAGCAGTAGTTGAAGTCGGTGACCGATCGGGCGACCCCCACCAGCAGATCCTGCTCCCAGGCGGTGACCAGCAGGTCGGCATGCCGCAGCATACCGGCGAGGCAGTCCCGATCATCCACGGGCCTCCGCTCGGCGAGTGTGGACCGCCGAAGGACGTCGATGAACTGGTCCACGCTGATGCTCTCGCCCACAGCGTAGCGAACCACTGTTGATTCCTCGGGCGAGGCCTACCGGCTGCCTGCCGCCCGGAGCGGCGCCCCATGCCGGAATCGGCCGTTGCAGCCGCTCATCCTGTGGTGATCAGCACGGGGTCGCCGTCCTGCACGCCGCGCAGGGGAGAAGGATCGCCCTGCAGCTTCCCAACCACATTGACCGGGCTGGCTGCCCGTGGCTGCGGGCCTTGACTCACCGGGGTGGGACCGAAGAACAGGCAGAGCGCCTTTCCCGGCGGCCAATAGGCCACCTCGCCGACCTCCACATCCTGCCGCGCATCCGCCTGGGCGGTCGCGGAGACCGGGATCTCGAAGTAAATCTCGTCCCCCCACCGATTGACCGTGGCCTGGATGGGCAGGGCGGCCGCGATGCGGGCCGCAGTGTCGCTGTCGTTGAGCTCAGCCGACAACGTAACCTCACCGGCCGTGATGCTGATAAGTGACATGTCTCCAATCCTTCCAACCAGGCGCTCCAGGCGCTTGCCGAGCCAATGGACTTCGCTCAGCCGGCTGGCCTGTGCGGTCCAGAGATCCCTTGAGCGGTTGTCGTCCGATTCCGCCCGGCCTGCTTGGCCTGATACAGCGCCTGGTCTGCAGCCTGGATCAGCGACTGGCCGCTGGACAGCTCATCGCTGTATGCGGCGACTCCCACACTGATCGTCACCCGGGCAGGCACTCCCCCGCCGGGCTCGTTGGCTTGGCCCATCTCCGCCCCCTCGACCCGCTGCCGCAGGCGTTCGCCCAGTTCTGCCGCATCCGGCAGCGGCGTATGGGTAGCGATCACCAGGATCTCGTCACCGCCATAGCGGGCCACGACGTCCGTCTTTCGTACCGAATTCATAACAATCTGGCTCAGGGCCGCCAGAATACCGTCGCCGGCAGGGTGCCCGTGCTCGTCGTTGATCTTCTTGAAGTGATCGATGTCCAACAGCAGCACCGCCAGCGGGAATCCATATCGGCTGGCCCGCAGGACCTCTTCATCCAGTCTGCGGTCCAGATAGCGGCGGTTGTAGGTTCCGGTCAGGGCATCCGTGATGCTCTCCTGCTCCAGGGTGTAGATTCGACGGACGTCCAGGGCAGTCTCCAGGGAGAGGGTGCTGACCAGCAGGACGAATGCCGCGCCGAAGAAGAAGATCACCGGAACGAGGAGGTCGAGCGGCCCACGATAGCTGTCCCTGGCCACCGATCCATAGGTGAGGTATCCGGGGACGAACACAATGATCATGGCCGTCAGAAGCCCCCAGCGCCGGCGAATCCCACCCGCGGGCAGCTGCCTGGACATTCGCCGGACGAGGATCAGCGAAAAGACCAGCAGGCTGGTGCCTGCCACTACCATTCCATTCGCCAGGATCGTCATGCTATTCATTCGCGAGATGTGGAGCCCGGCTCAGGGGATCCCCACCGCACTCGGTTCTGGGAAGTAGCCCCAAACCAGGAACCAGACCAGGAAGAGCACCAGCGCCAGGCCGTAGCCGGCCAGGAAGAACCCGGCCAGGTCATGGGTGCGGGCCTGGGCTCGCCTCGAGAGCAGCACCCACAGCACAAGCAGCGCAGCGGCCGGCAGTCCCAGCGGCACCGTTGCGCCCTCGATGACCGCCACGAAGTAGGTGAATCCGTAGAGCACTGCCGACGGAGCAATCAGTCGCCAGTGGACTGCCGCCCCCTCGCCGGGAACACCTACCTGCAGGAGCAAGAGGACCGAGAAGCCGATGATCGCCAGGTGCCACAGGTAGTGCGACAGTACCTCATCATAGAAGTGCACCAGTTCGTGCACCGCACTGGAGCCGTTGCCCAGCAGGTTGGAGATGGAATTGGCCGAGAGATGCATCCCCTGGCCTTCGACCCACAGGGCGGCCAGGAGCAGAAAGGCGAGGACCGGCTTGGTGGCCCTGTTCTCGCCGGTCAGTCCCCGGAACAGCAGCCAGTAGAGCGGGATCAAGACCAAGGGCGTGAACAGGTCCAGCAGATCGGCCCAGTGCAGCAGCGGGTAGGGCGGGAAGGGTATGCCCAGCAGACCGGGCAGGATAATGAAGCCGGCAAACGCCAGCGCGAACGCGAAGACCAGCGAGGACCGGGTGACCACTGCTCAGCTCCCTGGCGGTCGGCTCACGCCGCCGCCGCTACTCGCGGATCATGACCAACAGCATCTTGGCTCTGCGGCTGGCCTGCACCGCATGGGGCCGGTTGGCCGGCAGCAGCAGTACCTGCCCATCACCCAACCGGTGCCGGTCGGCCGCTATGCTGATCTCAAGCTCGCCATCCACGGCAAGCACCAGCGCATCATAGGGCGTGGTGTGCTCGCTGAGGCCCTGGCCCGCGTCGAAGGCGAAGAGGGTGACGGTTCCAGCCGGTTTGCTCAGCAGGGTCCTGCTCACGATGGCTCCATCCTGGTACGCGATCAGGCCGGCCGGCGATTGGGGGCCGCCCTCGATGTCAGGCATTGGCTTTGCGCGCCAGGATGGAGGCCGAGACGATATAGTCTTCCAGGCGGCGGCCAGGCGCCCAATCGCGGATGAACTCCCGGCTGCTGTCCATCGGTACGATCTGGATCTCTTCGAATCCCGCATCCCCCAGCATCCGCTGCAGCTCTCCCACCGTGGCGGCCCCGCCGGCACAAGCGGAATACAGCAGCAGGTCTTCCCGGATGTCGGCGGGCAGCTCGGCCGTGGCAACCACGTCCGATACCGCCAGCCGGCCGCCCGGTCTCAGCACCCGCAAAGCCTCCCGGAACACGCTCGGCTTGTCGGTGGATAGGTTGATCACGCAGTTCGAGATGATCACGTCGATTGAGCTGTCGGGGACGGGCAGGTGCTCGATCTCCCCCAGGTGAAACTCCACATTGCCGTAGGCGGCCTGGGCAGCGTTGGCCCGCGCCTTGGCGATCATCTCAGGGGTCATGTCCACACCAATGACCCTGCCTTCCGGCCCGACTTGACGGGCCGCCAGGAAACAGTCGAATCCGGCTCCGCTCCCCAGATCGAGGACCACCTCGCCCCGCCGCAGGGCGGCGATGGCCTGTGGATTGCCGCATCCTAGCCCCAGATTGGCCCCCTCGGGGACCGTCAGCAGCTCCGTTTCACTGTATCCGAGGCGCACGGATGGATTCAGTGAGATGGAGGCGTCCGGCGAACAGCACGAACCCGGGGAACAGCCACAGTCATCTGTCACGCCCTGGGCGATGCCCGCGTACCGGGCTCGCACTGCACCTCGAACTTGCTCGTCGCTCTTCGTTTTCATTCCGGCTCCTGAGTCTTCGCCCGGATTCTACCGGGATCGGCTTCCGGCACTACTCCCTCCGCACCAGGGACCGAAGCTCTTCGATCTCTGCGGATCGCTGAACCTCCGTAAAGAGCTTCAGCAGTTCCACCGGCGGGACCATCGCCTTGCGAGATCGCAGGTCCAGCCAGCTTCCTTCGATGTCCAGCGCGGCCGCCTTTTCCCCGCTCGACTTGAGGATGTCGTGATGGACCTTCCAGCGCGAGCCGTCCTGCGACAGCCCGGTCAGTCGGATCGTCACGACGAGCGAGTCCTCAATCGTCACCTCGCGATAGAAGCGCGACTCCTGCCGGAGGATCACCGGGCCGAAGCCCAGTTCGGAGAACCGGACAGGCGGGAAGCCATTCATCTCCATCCAGCGGACCCGGGTATCGACCGCATAGTCGTCATACACGGAGTGGCGGACATGGCCGTTGGGATCCAGGTCCGCCCACTTCACGCCGTACGTTCTCGAGAAATCCTGCTCCGCCATTCCTGTGATGCGGCCGGCCGCGGCCTCAGGGCGTGGCCGCCGCGCCGGCCGCCCCCAGGATGATCCCCACGGCCATGTCGACCACGTTTCCACGCATGGCGAATTTCCGGAAGTCCTTGGCATTCCCACTCCTCCTCT
>Ga0209342_10001952_pt1 | contig 22562 bp, 48 predicted proteins | sample RifCSP16_2_FD_184023 | JGI IMG/M metagenome (GOLD analysis project Ga0209342, IMG submission 184023) | Soil microbial communities from Rifle, Colorado - Rifle CSP2_sed 16_2 (SPAdes) (version 2) | ecosystem: Environmental > Terrestrial > Deep subsurface > Rock core/Sediment | place: Rifle... | reverse complement strand
TTATATATAGGAGAGCTTGTTGAAGTTGTAGAGCTAATTAAAGTTGTTGAATTGTAAAGATATATCGTTATATTTCTTAGATTTGAGTCGGTAGCTGTGACATTTGCTAATATATTCATTCTTGAATAAACTGAGCCAGAGGTTTCGGTTGGAGAGACGAACTGTATTAGGGGCTTTGTTGTGTCTATTGTTACTTGTCTTGTTTCAGTATCATAAGAATTTCCTACAAAATCATAAGCAGTCGCATTAAAGTAATATAGTCCATCCGAGAGATTTGTAAAATTGCTAAATAAAGCAGACGGCGCTGCTGAAACATTCCAAATTATTGCTTCTTCGTAAGTATTAAGACTGAAATATACCCATTCCGCCCGTAACCATGTGCAATTAGTTTGACCCATATCCACCCATACTCCAGAAGAATTTTGAGAATAATAATTATATGTCATTCTTCCATGAGTAGCATTGTAAGTCTGATTTTGACTAGAAAATAATTTAAGGCTCAAATTATTCTGTAAATAAGTTGATGAAAGATTAATTGTTACATTGAAATTAGGAACAGCAGATTCCAAACATCCATTAATCTCAGAATACCAATACCAAACCCACTGTGCTGAATTAATATTTGGCCGTACAGAATAATTGAAATAATCTGTCTTTGTTCCTGTTCCTTGGTTATATATAGCTCCTAGTGTGGCTATATTTCCATCTATAACCCTATTAATATTCCATGTACCAGTAGTATTTATATTGTAACTCCCACTATAATCCAAACCACAATTTCCATCTCTATTATTATTAGCATTGACTGTTTCTTGATAACATAATCCTGAATTAGAAGCATTTGCAATAGAATTATTATAAAATCCCGTTGAATTATAGAGATTTATTGTTATGTTCTTTAAGTTTAGACTTGCATTTCCAGTTACATTAACTAAGATATTATTTCTGCCCAATAAACTGCCTGATGTTTCCGTTGGAGAAACAAATGAAGCGGATATTAATTGACTTGTTGTAGATAAACCAGTACTTCCAGTGGCTCCAGAATTTCCATTGCTTCCATATACTCCAGTACAACCAATCCCGGCACCAAAACCGCCTCCACCGCCTCCACCGCCTCCACCGCCTAATAAATTCTTTGAAGAACTATCAGATAGAAATACATAATTCAAATTAATAGAACCGCCATTACCGCCTCCACCGCCTCCACCGCCTCCACCACCACTTGCACAAACATTTGAAGTATAAGAAAAACAAGTTGCAGCATAACTAACTGAACTACCTGCACCCCCGTTTGTCCCAGATGTTCCTGCCAAATTAATACTACTCGTTAAATTTAAATCGTATGCGGTTATATAAAGGTTAATCCCAGGTTTACCTGCATTTCCACCAGCACCACCACTTCCTCCTGCTACTCTTTGTCCATAAGCATTACCTGATGCATCAGCACCATTGTTACCATATGCATTACCGCCTACCCCGCTTGTTGCAGATGGAGTACAACTTGGAGCAAATATTACTCCAGCACCACCTGAACCGCCTGAAGAAGTACCACCAGCATTACCATTGGTTGCACCTTGAGTACTTCTTGTTACTGATGCTCCACCTGTGCCCCCAGGAGTGCCACCAGCACCACCAGTTCCACCATATCCAACATAAGATAGTGTAGCATTATAAATATTTGCAGAACCGCCTGCACCGCCTCCACCAAATCCAAGAGCACTGCCAGAACCACCGTTTACAGTTGATGGAGCATTAGCATTGCCGCCATCACCACCTCCCCCAATACCTGGATTTGAAAAAGCAACGCCATAACAAGTAAAACTACTTGCAGTAGTACCCATTATGTTATTTAAGCTTACAGCACCAGCAATCTGTGTTCTATTTGCTTTGATGCAAAGAACAGCACCAGTAGTATTTTGGGTTGATAAAGTCATTCCGCTTCCCAATTCAAAATTAGTAAAGTTATATGCTCTATTTAACATAAGATAGAGCGTATTTCCAGAAACTGTGTAATCGACATTAACAACAAGATTTCCATAGGATTTTGTGCCACTAGTAAAGACCAAATCACCATCAGCTCCGGCATTATAATAACTCTGGAGACTAGCAGAACCAAAACTAGCCAAGCTAAATAAAAATATTCCTGCAAATATCATCAAAAATATTTTTTTATACATATTGTTTTATTGAGCACTCCAACTCATTTATGAATCTACCAAGTTTGCTTTCATAAATCCTGCCTTGTTCCCATTGTTCTTTGTGACATAATTCATGCTTTAGAACTGACTCATATCTAGAATCATTTTGAGGAATATATATTTTAATAATTCCAGTATCTCCATTTATTATAAACTCTCCACCTTTAGTAAAATATTTGTTCTCTCCTTGGAAAGTAGAATTTATGACAGGAGATATAAAAAATAGAATGTTAACTAAGAAAAGCGATATAACTAGAAATAACATAATTTTTTTATCTTCCATAGCATACCTCTTCTGGTTTATATGGCGTAATAAATTGACCTACTTTATATAGAATAGTCCCTTCCTTGTAAGCAGTTTTATGATATCCTTCTATTTTACCACCTGAACCTACAATTAATATGCTTATTGGTTTTGAGATACAAGTCTGAGTTATAGTTTGGGTTGTAGTTACTTCTGTTTCGTAGCTCAAACCAATCTTCTCGATGATATACCCTTGATTAAGATAAACAATGCCCATAAGACTCAACCACATTGCAATGAAGACTAGTGCAATAATAAATCTTGATTCTCCTTTTTTCTTCATTTTAAATTCTCCTCAATAAATCTTTTAGTAATATTGTTGCCAAAACAAGAGATAATGCTGGCGTTACTATATAAACAAACCAATAGAGAAAAGCTCCATGAATGCCCAAACCTTGCCCAAGCAATGCCATTATGTAATCGCCGCCACTATTTGTCAGCGTTAATCCTGAAAGTAATTCTCCAGTCCTAGCAACTGCATAAGGCGGAGCTATTATGTCTATGGCAAAGAATAACAGAGTTAATCCAATAGCTTCTATAAACGGCATGAATTTATTTGTGATAAATCCTTTAAGCAATACTTGGAAAATAAGGAAAATGCCTATATTGAAAATAAGAAAATTTGTGAATGGATTTGTAGAAACAAAATTAGGAATTACATATTGAAACCAAATAAAAGAAAGGATGGTTGCACCTAGGATATACTTCAATTCGTTTTTTGTTATCTTTAACATTTTACATATACCTCTTTAAAATTACGAACGCCGTATATGCCTGTCCTATTGCCAGCAAAAATGCTATTGGTATTCCTGCAACACTAGAGTTTATTGTCACATTCGGAAATAAACTTCCAACTAAGCCAATAAGGAATGCTGCGCTAATAATAGCAACAGCTACAACATTATTTCGATGAACTAGCCATGCCATATTTTTTCACCTCCATTGTTATTTATCATTATTTTTCACCTATTTTAGTAGTGATATTACCTTAAATAAGAAGAACGCCAAGATTATTAAACTTATCATGCCCTCCAAAAAGTCGTTCTTTAGTATATGGAAAAACGCAAATTTCTCTATGAATGAAGATTTAGGTTGAGTTGTAGTTGTCGAAGTCTGATTAACTGGAATGTAAGTCTGATTTGAGCATGAATAGAAATTGCAGTTATCATTTGGATTTCTGCCAACATAAGAACCATCTGGGCATAACTGGGCATCTTGAATGCAGAAAGCGGTAGATTTGCTTAATATTCCAATAGATACATTTATTGTAGGTAAATTCTTTGTAATTCCATCTTGGAAGGTATAATATCCCTCAAACTTGCAACTGCCATTTATTGAAGGTGCTGTAAATTGCATCTGCTTTGAAGTTTGAATGGAAGATGACATCATCTCATTTACATTTGAAGGAGAGCATCCGCCAGTTATAGTATCTCTCCAAGATACGAAAGAGCCGTCTACCATAGAGTAATTAACCATAAACTGCTCTCCCGGATTAACGGATGTCGGCAGAGTTCTATCTAGGGTATAAGCTGAAGCTGTGGAAACTAAGAAAATAAATAGAAATATAGACGCTATCTTGCGCATGTTATCTCCTTAAGACACCGCAAATATGTGTCTGGTATTTAGTCTGGATTATCATGGTACTATTGAAAATACCTCCTTCAATGATTCAGGTATTATTGTAAACAAATCTGGTACGAAATTTTTAACTACAAAATATATCCCTACCATTATGGCAACAATAACTAGGATTGCATAAATCTCTTCTTTCTCAAATTTTCCATCAGATGCAAAACTAAAAAGCATTATAAGTACAATAGAAATTAAAAGCAAGATAAGTCCGAAGCCCGTCTTTATAATAGGAATGTCTGGGAAAGCCGCATGCAGAAGAACATTTAGAATTGTAACAAGAGCAAAGCTAAGAAAAATTATTGTTGCATAAGATTTTACATCGTATTTTCCCATTTATTCCACCCCAAATATAGCTTTAGTTGACCAGTCAGTTAATATAATTAATAAAAACATTGAAATAAATGAGGCTATGTAAGTTGTTACAGGTCCGAAGAAGCTAATGTATCCTGCTATAAATCCAGCGACTGGACTAGTTAATAGAAGCAAGACTAGAGCAATCGTGGCATATCTTCCTGCCTTTCTTTTTAATGCTGTTCCTGTGTCCATCTTATTTACTCCGACTTATGCTGTTTAATAACCAAATTCCCAAAACTATTATCGAGATTATGATGAACCATGTTGGAAGCCCAAATATAGAATTTATCATTACTAGCATTAGAATAAATCCTAATATTGCTAATTCGGGGATTCTTATAAATAGACCAAAGAATGTAAGAACAGCTGCGAAAATTATCCCTCCAGAGCTAAATAGACTAGCTAATGCTGTGCCAGTAAAAAAACCAGTAGCCATTTATTTATCTCCCTTGTCTATTAAATCAAGAACTATGTGTGGTAAAGACACCATAAGAGCTCCTTTCACCATTCCATTTGCAAAATCTTTCCCATAGTCGTGAAATTCTTCTTCTTTTTCTTCTTCTTTTTCTTTTTTCATTTTTATTTCCTCAAAAATATTATTAGTATAAAAAATAATGCCAAACCAGCGATTATAAATCCGTCTGTTGTTTTATTGCCAGTTATAGAAATAAAAGCAAGACTTTTTATAAAATTATTTATTCCTAACTCTGGTTCTGCAGTACAAATACCGACGCTATTTTCATCGTGGGCTTGTAGCTTCTTCAGCAATGGGTCTGAAGGATTTGCCGAAATTATGTTTCCTGCTGCAGCACCTACAATCGCTCCACCTACTGCAGTAGCACCAGTGAATAATGCTGGACAACTAATAACTGCTAATGGCAATCCAACTTCAACAAATACTCCTGTTGCTGTTAAAAGATTACCTCCAATACATCCCAATATCCCTACTCCTATCCCAAGACCTGCTCCTGTTAATGCACTGCTTGTAATCGTATCTACTTTATTAAAAAATGATGTGGTCTTTGCTACATCTAATGTTCCATCTCCTCTTAAAGAACTTATAGTTACACAAGATGTTGAATAATTTACTTTTGGCAGACATTCTGTAGATTGTAAACATGATGAAGTAAATAATACATCATTTGTTGCACTAGAAATTTCATCTTCAGTTAAAGATACTTTTTTCATTCCAGATAATCCTGTTTGGTTGATTATTTGGTCTGTTGTAATAGTTGGAGTTACATTCTTCAAAACTACATCAACAGTGGAGGTTATCTGGCAAGTATTTGTTAAAGTTAATTTTGTTCCGTAACAATCCCCTATATCTGCTCCATCGCAGAATACATCAATATCTCCTAGTCCTAAAAATCCACTTCCACATGAAACTGGATAATTTTGGTCGTAGTCGAACATAACTCCTTTTCCTTTTGTTCCTGCCTCATTAGTATATCCTCCAAGACATTGAGTATATAATCCCCAGAAAGATGTAAGTGGCTGTGCCTTCAAGTCATATTCTCCAGCGTTTGGATAAGTTACAAATGCTGTTTCTGGATTAATTGTTAAGGTTATAGTGGTTGATTCACCTGAGTCTAATTGCACTGATTTAGTTGCTACAAAATTCTCTGCTGGATTACAATTTGGTGTTGGAAGAACTACGCTAAATAAATCTATTGGAAATGAAGAATATAATTGTGCAACATTCTTAGCATAATTAGGAGAATAAAATCCTGCTTCTACATTAATAGTTCCTGCTTTATCTCCGAAGTTCTTTAATGTCAATGTGAAAGTATCTGGAGTTCCAAGTACATAATTATTCGGCATTACTTGATTTGTTACTCTTATATCTGAAACTCCCGTTGGTGCTGTAACATTTGTAGCACATGTAGAATCATTAGTCCAATTAGTCCATGAACCACAATTACTATTTTGAAGAGCACAAGTTCTAGATTGTCCATTATTACATTCTTTTGCCCCATAAGAAGGACAAGTCCATTAGCAAGTTCCACATTCGGCAGCCGTTGCAACACATCTCTTATCTGCACATCCAATAGGTTTTGTTCCAGTACATTCAGAAGGACTAGTTACCCAGTTATTAGGAGTTGACGTTGTGCAACTTTGAGAAAGAACAGGACTACCACCAGTGCATCCACTAGGAGATGATGATGTAACAGTCCTAGTTTGAACTCCATTATTGCAAGTGCCCCAAGCCGAATATGCGAATGAAGTACATGTTACAGGAATATTACTTTGGCAGGTTGATAGAGAACTATATAATGTTGCCCCTCCGTAAGTTCCTATTTGAGAGCAAGTTCTTGTCTCTCCAGAATAATGCCTCTTTTCACAAGTAGAACCACTCACATACCAGCAATCTCTATAAACATTATCGGAGCAGTAACCAAATGAATTTTTATTGTAAGGAATTGCACTTTCTGTTACTCCGTCTGCCGTGCAATAATATCCGCCTTGTGTTTTTCCAGAAGCAACACAAGTTGCAGTTTTCTTTATTGAATCTGCGCCAACCCAACTTTGGCAATTAGAATTTGATGTTGGTTCTGGATGTGCCACACAATATAATTCTATAATTCCACCAGAGCCAAGCCATATGCCTTCGTTTCCATTAAAATTATCTTTATATTCCATATAAGGCGTTCCATAATTTGGTACGAAAACATCAAGAAGTCCGTGTCCGCTAGTACAAAGACTGGGAACATTTATGAATATTGATTGCGGAGTTGTCGCAGTCCAAGTCTGCCTTGGAGTTCTATCCGCATTCTGCGAGTCTCCAACGACGGAAAATTGGGTTATTCCAAAAGTATGCCTGAACCAACTAAGAAAATCAAATGATGCATTATTCTCTACTACTAAAGTTGATTTTCCATCTATAGTTGTGGAATAATCCGCAGAAACAAAACTAATAGTGAACATCAATAATAAAAATACTGGAAAACTTTTCCAAATAACTCCACTAAACATTTTTGAGTTTATTGATTTTCTATTCATTTTAATTTACCTTCCATAGCAATTTTGCCACACCATAACTAACTGCAAAGCCTAATATTATTGATACGAACAATGTTAAAGATGTTACTGTTGTGAATCCAAGCAGGCTAGTAACTGTCCCAATTATTAAGGAGTCATTTAACCAAGGCAAAACTGACGGAACTACTTTTCCTTGGAACCAGAAGAATAGAACATCAGATAATCCAAAGAACCATAAAATAACGGGAGTTGCAATTACGCCAATAGTTTCAGAAAGGTCTTTTTTATAGAAGAAATAATATCCTGCTCCAAATGCGACAATTATTGCAAGATTTAATTTGAGAAATAGCGACCACCAATCTCCTCCGAACACTCCATTCGTATATTGGTCTGTAGTTCCGAACATTCCTGAATTCATAGAAATAATATCAAAGAGAGCTATGACTGCTACGAGAACTATTCCTAACATCAATCCTGTTTTATATTTTTTATCCATCAGATTCTAAAATGGCAAAATCAAAGGGTAAGGGGCTACTTTGACATAGCCCCTTTCCATTGAAAAATTTATCTTCGAAATCTTGCAATCTCTAATTAGAGTGCTACGTTGAATTTGTCTGCAGCGAATGCAGCAACATAAGCGACTATAACAGTGTGTATTGCTAGACCGACTAACACGCCCCATGACTGTAGAACAAGTCCTACAACCAATACATAGAATACTGCGGCTCCCCACAATATTACTGAAGCAAGTCGTCCAATTCTGCCCTTAGCAGATGGGAAGTTCATTGTATCTACAAGCCAGTTTCCGACAAGAAGGATTAAATAAGCTGAAATAAAAACAGCTAGTAATCCCATGCCAAGGAAGTCGCCAATAGGTATAATTCCACCAATCCAACCAAGAACTTTCTGCCCTAATGTCCCAGATACCGCAGATACTGGTCCAACTGCACTATAGAGTCCTGAAACTGGATAGCTCAAGAAACTAAGAATGTAGTTGACAACCAATAAAGCCGCTGTTACTATGACTGCAGGCATGAATTGTCTCTGTAAATTGTCTTTAAGTTTTGCCATTATTTAACCTCCCTTATACAGATGGCTGTATTGTATTTAATACTATGATTTTCTAATAAATTATTGAAATTGTCTAATGACATATTTCTAATTTCGTGTTCCCATAACCTTAAAACTTTAAATCCTCTCTCAATAAGTTCTGAAGTTCTTATATGGTCAATTTCTTTTCCTATAGGATATTTATGCCAATAATTACCATCACATTCTATAACTAAACTCATGGAAGGAATGAGAATATCACATTGATAGCTATGCTCTATTTCTTTCATATATTGATGCGTATAAAATTGTATTCCTAATTGCTTCAAGAAATTCTGAATTTTTACTTCTATAGATGTATCTCTCATAGGCACTATTTGTAATGCTCTAGCTTCTTTCATTTTTTTGATTGTTTCTTCACTATAAATCTCTATCTTTCCTTTATTCCAAGGAGTAAATCCTTTCATTCGCATAGAATGATTATTTCTTAATTGCTTTGTTCTTTCTTTTCCATACATTTCTTCATAGGTCTTCCCTTTCTTAGTAGAAACGTCTCCTTTCAAGAAAGCATTTTTTGGAATTAATCCTGTTTTTATTCCCTTATTTGTTGGAGGCACACCTTTTCTTCTTAAAGATAGGGTTTTTTTTAATTCAGCTGCTTTGTCTTTACCTAGTCTTTCTTCCCAAGTTTTTCCTTTGTTGAATGAGATATTACCTTTCTTAAAAGCAGTTGATGGAACTAACCCTGTTTTCAATCCTTTATTCCAAGCAACCTTTGGAGTTTGTTTTATTTTTGTCATCTAATCAACGGGCATCAATATAAGCACCAGCCACACCTCCGATAAAGATTACAATAATATAATTAAGGAATTGCCCTGATAAGAATGAAGGCCAGCCAGATATTGAAGAGAGAGATGTAGAAATCCAATCTATAAAAGTTGCGAAAAATCCTATAAAACTTCCCGTGCTTTGAGCATATAACAGAAGTATAACTCCGAATAGAGCCCCTAAAATCATTCCATTGCGATATTTATCTATAGCCATATTAGTACTCCTGTGCGACATATTTTGCTAGTTCTGCCGCCCTCTTTGAAACTTTTGGATTTGTCCTTTTATTAAAGACTTGAAGTGCCCTTAATGTCCCTACTGCCGCTTTCTCGCCTTTATTTCTTACAACTCTTCCAAGAATAGCCTTCTGTTCAGTTTCTGATTTCTTGAAGAAGCCAGCACCTCCCAAAGTCCCCGGATGCTTTATCTCTACAACCTTTTCACCTTTTCCGGGGGCACCCCTGTCTTTCATGTGGAAGTCAGAACTATCTACGAAAGAACCTTTTATTCTGGTTCCATCTCTTGTGTAGGGTTTTCTGTAATACCCTTTCTTATGAACTTTTATTTCTCTCATTTTATCTCCTAAATGAATAGCACCGCTGAGTTTGCTATAATGTGGAAGTATATTGCCTTTTCGCCATCTTTGAAGTAAGTTACGAGCAATAGTGAAATTAATGCCATAACGAACACCAACCCTAATATCGGAATGTTTGCTATTCCCTTGCTTGTAAGGTGGAATAACATAAATCCTAATGATATTACTCCTATCAATCCAATCAATTTTGGATTTCCTAAATTTCTCCAGTTGATTTCAACATCAAGCAGGCTTGCAAAGACATCGTAAATCACAATAAAGAAGAAAAATGTTTCTGCAATCGGAACTGCAAATCCAAATGTGACATTATTGAAAAAAGGCGAAGTTGCCAAGACGGGCGTTGTGGCTCCTAAAAGTTTAAGGACCTGATTAATCCCAGGGATTACTACAAAGGTACCAACTAATAGCAGTCCGACGTACGCGAAAGCCCCAATGGCTATGGAGCCAAGGAGAGAGTCATTCTCCTTCCTATAAGGTATAGACCTTTTCGGGTCTACTAGCAGGAATACTGCTGAAGCCAAAGCAAATATTGAATATATTGTTCCTAGAGTGGGATTGATGTTTGTAGCTGCAAACTGAAAGTATATAACTAGTATTAGGAGCAATCCTATTTCGAAGTTCTTTATCTTGTTTGTCATATGTCATTTTTTGTTCAGTTTGTTCAGTATGAAAATAAAAAAATAAACGGGGTTGAGGAATACCCCTTACCACTTGGCTGAGTATTAAAGTGCCAAGTAACTTCATTCCGCCTGAACTTTGCCTATGCTATTTAAGCATATGTTAATGTCCCTGTACTTGAGTCAGCAGCACCTACATCGGTCAAGGTGTTGATGTTCTCTGTGCCTTCGTGGAATCCAGCCTTCCCCTTTCCTGCGAAGTTAGGGTCGGTGTATCCTTGCGTGTCCATAACGGTAACAACTGCTGTGTCACCACTGGATGGCGCAATCGATTGGCTAAATACTAAGGTTCCTTTCAAAGTTCTTATGCCTTCTGTCGACAATATAGTGTTATCTTGGAAGCAGATTTTCTTTCTTCCAGCACTACTTGTCAATCTCTGTGGGCATGTCGCCTTTGACAATCCTCCAAGATTTACATCTTGAACGGCTGTCTGGTTGACATCTACAACAATAACTGGCTTGTTAGTAGAAGCGGCAGATGATGTTGTTGTGTACAATACATCAAAAGCAACTGTCTGACCCTGACCAGCTGTTATGTTGGTAGTTAAGTCAACAGGGTTTCTAACTGTGCTGATTGTTGCGGTGCTCACAGCGTTAAGGGCAAGGTTCAAAGTCTTCGCTGCTTCTCCTGAAGCTATCGAAAACTCTTTGTAAACTGGGTAGTATCCAGCATTACTGAAAGCAATAAGTTCATAATCGCCAATATAATTGACGCTGAATGAGCCTACGCCAGCAGATGTTGTTCCACCAGTTATATAGTTCCCAGCCTTATCAAAGACATAATAAGAAACGTTTGCATTAGTATCCGAAGAAGCTAACGCATCCTTAGTATTCAAAGTAACAGTGGACAACAAAGTCGCAGGATAGAGTGTTTCTTTAGGAGCCGTTGTAGTGCTCGTACTTGTTGGTGCTTTTGTCCCTAAATCAATAGTTCCATTGGCGACAAGAACGACTGCAATAACACCTAAAACAACCCACATCCACGTATTGTTTGCCATGTATTTTTGAAGTTTTTTGTCTTTTAGCGCTCTCCAAACATAAAGATTGCTATTCCCCGGATTTTTACTCCTCGGGTTTAGTTGACCGACATTAGAGCACAGTCGTATCATATGTCGGGATAAAGAACTGGATTTCAACGATGTACAAGACGGTATGCTTGTAAATTATCTAGATACTTAAAGTATTTAAATATATCTGTTATTCTGCATTAACTCCAACATAGTAATAAAATTTGGACAAGGTTTATATATCGCCCAAGATAGTTGTAATTATCCAGTCAATAAATCAAGATGAATTTCACAGCAAGTTTTTTGAGCCGATTTGGCAGGGAAATACGAGATAGCTTAGGCAATACCATCCAGACCATTTCTTATTCACCGCAGATTTTAAACTACAGATACCATCGCCCATCTATAATTTTCAGTATTCTCGAAGGGACAAAAAAAATGAAAGAGCCAGTAATAAAAGAAATAAAAAACTTGGCTGATGTTGATAAATTAGGATACATATTAGTTAGTGTTCCGATTAGCTATGGAACTGGGTGGGTTAGAGGTCAAAAAACAATTATGAAATTATTTAAGAAAGGCACAGTCGGATTGTTGCCTTCAAGCAAAATTAATGTTATGCCTAGGGCTGTTGGACAAGTTCATTCTGTTCAAGTTGATGAAGCAAATTTGTTGATAAGATTAATTGGACCAAAGGCAAGTCCGACTGGAATTGGACCTTGGCTTCCATTGGGAGATGAATAATGAAAATCAAAAAAGCAACAGAACAAGAGAGAGAATTTAGATTGTTTTTTACAAATGAAGAAGGCGAGGAAGATGATTATACTATTACTTTTAAATATAATGAGGAAAATAAAAATTGGATAACCAATCTTTCAGGAGAATATGAAGAAAAAGAATTAGAAGCTGTTAAAATGATTCTTAAAGAACTTAATACAATGCACAAAGAAAGAATAGAAATAAACTTGGAGAGCAAGAAGTGAAAATTCATCATCCAAGAACAATAAATGAAGCAATAAGCCAAATACAAGAATTTTTTGAAGAAGATATGTGGAGCAAGTTTTATCCAGAGATAAAGATTCCAGCTATTAGAAATGGCAAAAAGATTATATTAAAGTTTTATCGGAAAGATGTTTTTAAGAATGAGAAGCAGTTTATTGAATATTTAAAAGGGCATTTTGATATATTAAAAAAACAGATAAAAAGAATTCAAAGGAGAAAAAGATGATAATAGACCGCCCACTTGATTTTCTAGGAAATTCTAAAGGAAAAGAAGTTTTAATAAAACTAAAATCAAATGAAAATATTATTGCAAAATTATTAGTTTTTGATATTAACATAAATTTAGTTATCAAGAAAAATAAGATTACAAAGTTCATAAAGGGGGACAACATTATTTCAGTTGAAGAAATAGATGGTTAATGGAAAGATTTGCCCCACTTGTAAATATAGGGCAATAGTTGAAGGCAGGTATGAAGATTTTCCTAATTTAGATAAAGCCCTTACATATATAAGAAAGAATTGGAATGGCAGAACTTCTTGTGCAGAGATTAGACTATTTAGTCATAATAATAATTGTCTTGTAAACTGGGAGGAAGAATGCTAGGATTTGCAAAACAAGATTATGTAGATGAGGGATTTATGTCTATTAGCGGAGAGGTTAAACAACTTGCTGAAATTGTTGAAAAGAGAAAAAATGATACAAAAATTCTAACTGACAGCATTGTAGAATTGAGAGAGAAAATATCTAAGATTGAACAGCCTAAAAAGAATACAGAAATATCTGAGATTAAAGATGTAATATTTAGGCTATTCTCTTTAGTTGAGAAGTTAGTTAGAGAACCGCCAAAACCAAAAACCCCCTCTGAGGAGATTGCTGAAATACGAAGTGAATTTGAGGGACATAATCAGGAAGCCGCTTTACAGAAACAGAATAGTGTAACTGGTAACTCTGGGCACGAAATAAATCCAGTAATGGAGGAGAATTTGAAAGAGTTTTCTGTTGTAAAAAACTCACACGACGATTCTCCTCCTCTTCCTGACATAAAAAGTTTTTATGGTTATTGCTTGAGCTGCAAAATGCTAAAGAAAATATTAAATCCAGAACGAGTTAAAAATTCAAAATGGGATATAATGAGAGGTCCTTGCGAGACTTGCAAAACAATGCTGATAACGAGGGAAGTGAAATAATGAAAATCTATTTACTTGCCCTATTATTTATTTTTATAAGTTCTGTTAGTGCAACCCCTCAAGTATTTTTTACTTCTGTAAACTTAACTATAAATGATACCAGCTATCATCTTTGGGGAGAGGGATTGGATGCAAAAGATAATTTTGTGGCACCAATAAACTATGAAAAATATAATATTCCTATAACTATCGCAAGAGAGATGTATGAAAATGAATCTGACAACGCAATTCTTATGAGGGCTCTTGCTGATAATATTAATATGTCAAATAAATGGGAGGATTGCGTTTCTGACATGAATGAGTTATCAACAAATCTCTCTATATGTGAGATAGACAGAGGTTACAAGCAAAATAATACAGCATGCCAGAATGACCTTTATGCCTGCAATTCAGATAAAGGAGTTTTGAACCAGAGAATAACTACCCTAAATGAAGAATTGAGCAATGTTAAAACTCATAGAATGATATTGATTGTTCTAGTTATTATTCTTGGAATTGCAGTTTATTTTTATCATAATAAATTTTCTATAAATAAAGTAAAGTCTCCTTATGCAGGTCTTCCTACAGGAGCTAGAATATAATGGATTACGAAAGACAAGACATAAAATTGGAGGCAAAATATCCATATCTCATTTTTGGGGATGGATATATCGCACAAATAACAAGCATTGTTGCTGGGAAGGATGTTTCTGGAGAAGAGGTATATAAGATGATTATTATTCCAACATCAGAATTGGCAAAGAGGCATAACATCACTTTGAGCCAGCTCGGAGTAGACATGACAATAAATGTAGAATATCCAGTAGACATGATACATCAGCTTTCAAGCGACCCAGCTTTCCCGGTTTATTTTTCTTTTCTAAATTTCAAGGCTGAAGAATGTATAGGAACAAAATATTTGACTGGAAAAATAAATGCCGACACAATTATAAGCCTTAAAAGAATAATCAATCAGATTAAGGCGGAAAATGCTTATTTGAGAGAACAGCTTGATAAAGCCAAATCAAATATTCAGAGATTCATAAAGGAGGATATAATGGGACCGGCATCAGAAATTGGACTGCAAATGGCACAACAGAATATGATGCAGACTGGCCCAGTTAGAAATCAATGACGAATAGAATAGAAATGAAAGATTATTGGGAAGAAAAAGAAATAATTATAGGAATATCCACAAGCAATTCTGATTTAATTGCAATCGGAGAAGTCATTGATAAACAAGTGATAAGATTTATTCATCTTAATAAAAATAAATTGCTGAAAGCTCTTGAAGAATTAGGGGTAACAAATGGCTGAAGATATAAACAGAGCCGATTATGGAATACAAGAAGAAGAGATGGATTTTGATAGAGATAAGCAGATGTTTAAGGGTAAAATAAATGATAATTATGAGACAATTTTAAACGAGCCAGTCAACAAGCCGCTTGCAGAATTTGAGAAAGAATTCCATAAAATAGATACTGAAGTTTATGAGAGGTTCTCGGAACTCAACCAATATTTGAGTGCGTTCACTAGGCAACTGGATGAAAATCCTGTCTATGAAAATATGGAAATAGTGCAGATGATGAGAGAGGTGCTTATAAGATATAAAGTATGGGCAACAGCTCTAAGACAGCATGCGTTTCTATCAAAAGATAAAATACGAGAAATCCATAATATAGTTAAAAACTATTATATTCCGGCACAGGAACTTGAAATGATTAAAGAAAATCTTGATGTTGGAATTACAAGAAAATTAGACAATGAATTAGTAATTGTTTTTAGTAAGAATAAAAATATTAGTTACAAAGTTGGAGATAGAGTTAGAATATTAAGAGAAGGAGATGATAAAAATGATTAATCTGAATCCAGCCCCGCTAAGAGGCGAAAGAGATGAAAGCGGAGGGAAAAGAGTTGAGACTTCTAACTTAAAAGATTATGTTTCTATAAACGATAATTACGCAAGAGTTCTTGGGAAGAGCTGGCTTCCAATGGGACAGTCTGATAAGAGAAAGATGGAGATAGAAGATATCCCGATTATGACAACCTCAGATGGAACTATTGTTTGTATTCCTAAACTTCCTGAGATGGGAGTTATTTCTTGTGTGGGCTTAACTGGAACTGGAAAAACACTTTCTTCAGGTCGTATCATCGACGAGATATTTTATTCATGGCAGGATTATGTTGCAGTTATGAACGATAGCCAAGAAGAAACTTATAGCTGGACTGAACCTTGCAACAATCCAGATTTCATTCACGAATTAAAGAAATTAAATCAGAAGCCAATTCCCTTGCCGGTTATTTATCTATTCCCTAATTTTCTAGATTTTCAACCAGATGATAAAGTATTACACGATAAGAATAGCATAACAATTTCTGTTCCTATGCGTGAAGTTATGCAGAACATTCAGAAATATATTCCAGATTTGGGCAATAGCGAAAAGTATTTGCTAAGCAAGAAAGAGGAATTGCTTGAAGCAGAGAGTGAAGAGCAGATTTTTGAAATAATAAAGAGCATAAATACTGGAACTAAAGGCATGGCTGAATCTGAACATAAGATTACAAGCAGTTTTAGAACTCTTATCGACGAAGGAATTCTCAATCTTAATAATCCTTCTGTTCCAGCTTATCTGACTATAATAGACAAAAAGAGAAAAGAAGAGATTTATACTGGAAATCCATTCACGGCAATAATGAAATCTGAGTGCATACCTTCTTTTATAACTTCGGATTTATACAATAGGAAGTTCAAAGATGCAATCTTTTCTTATTACATCAATGCTTTGTTCGAGGAAAGCCTGAAAGGAGAGATGAAAGGCAAGAGAGTATGGCTGTATTTTGACGAACTTACAAAGGTTGTTCACTCAAATCCTGAATATAATTCGCCAGAAACTGAAAGAGCCTTGACAAATATCGCTTCAAGAGGCCGCAACAATGGGTGCAGTATCCTCTATTGTACCCAGCGCTATAATGAGATTCCTAAGCCAATTAGGTCCCAAACTAAGTTTTCAATTCTGTTCCGACACAAAAGTAAAGAAGAAACTAAAATTATTGCAGATGATTTTGCATTGAGCCGTTCTATTCAAGATGAAATACTTTCTCTAAAAAAATTTGAAGTTATCGTCGCTACTACTGAACATTTTGTATGCTACAAAGAAAATAAAAGATGGACTGATGTCGGTCCGATAAAAGGAAAAATAATTCCAGCGCTTCATCGTAACAGATTTTTACACAAAAAGAGGAGTGACAATTAATGGATAAAAAATTATTATTCTCTGATGGTAAATTTATCCCAGTAAATTTTACTTACGCATGTATACTGAGAAGAAAGATACCCTTATATAGGATTTATTTGGGAGGTTTTCCATGATTAAAAGTGCCCGCCGTCTTGAGATGGACAATATAATCAGGATGGGTTCTTCGAAAGGAATAACTCCTTACTTTGAGAGTATGCTTCTGCGTGGACAGCCAAGAATATACAATAAATATGGATGCATAAAGATTAGATTTACAAAAGATTTATGGAAAGATGTTTATTACCTGCTCTCGATGTTCTGGCATTTTGGAATTGAATGCTCTGAAATAAAAAAGATGAAAGAAGGGCTTGAAGTTGGAAAAGGTTTTGTTATTGAAGAAGCATTTGAAGCTACTCTGAAAAAAATAGGGGCAATTATGTTTGAAGATAATGAAGAATATGCAGAGAGAATTAAACATCTTTGGGAGAATAAAAGATGAATAGAGAATATGAATATCCAGCAAGAAAGATAACATTAGAGCAAGCTGTTGAACTTGAGAGAGATAAAGATGTCATCATAGTTAGAGATAAGCCCGGAAAAGAGATTATGCTCTACAAGAATAATCATTTCTATTTTAATATGGATGGAAGTTATGTTTACATAGGAACTTTGAGAGGTGAAAATGGGAAGTAAATCAAGACCAAGATTTTTGAATAAATCAATAGAATGTATTAAATGCAAAAAGAGAACTTTCCCAGTTACTTCTACAATGGAATGCAGAGAATGTAATTCTCATAAATTCTTTGTTGAATATCAGAAAGAGGGAAAGAAATGATAAAGAAATGTATTTTATGCAAGAGAGAATTTGATACTTATGATAAACTTAGAAAGGGTAGGAATTTAGGAAGAAAATATAAACGCTCCCGCAGGTGCATAACTTGCTCAAAGAAATGCTCTGCTGATTGGTTTCATTTAAGCAAGAGAACAAAAGCCATGATTAGAAAGGAGATGAGAAATGAAATATAGAAAAGATAGCAAGAGGGAAAATGACTAAGATTGGTTATGGGATGATAGTTGGTGGAGCATTTATTATTCTAGCTTCAGTTATTAAATGGATGTTTCTGTTTCCGTTTATGACTGCTCTGGCATTTGGAATTTCTATTGGTATGCTTATAATGTTTCTAGGATATGCTTATAATTGGATGAGAAAAACTGACAAGGATATAGACAAACTTGAGGAAAGAATAGATGCTATTGTATCTTGGTGGATGAAAATGGAAAAGGACGACGTTATCAGCAGGGCAAAGGGAGAGGATGATGGGATTTAAAGATATTTTATTAACTTTGGAATATGAGTTCATGTCAGGCGTAGAATCATTAAAGAGAACTGATAGCTGGATGTACCTTGTTTCCTTATTAGCTATTGTTTTCGCAGTTACTGATAAAATGATACTTCTTGTAATCTGCTTGTTATCGTTAATTATAATTCAAATGAAGAGAGATTATGATACTGGAAAAGTCAAGGCTTATCAGAGAGAGAAATACAAAAATCAAATCTTGGATAATGAAGGAAATGAGACAGCGCAAGATTATCGATAGAATCCAAGTGGCTGTTGGTGGAAGATTGGTAGAAGTAACCGTAGTAGAAGCAGAAAATAAATGTTTGAATAGTGTCTTTGATACAATACAGAGAGCATATGCTAAATTTATTGACAAAGATGGAAATAAAGATAAAGAATATTGGGTTAAATATTATAAGAGTGATAAATGGCAAAATTATATTAAAAGATGGAGAGAGAAGAACATAGAGAGTATAAAAGCAAAAGCCAAAATATATAGGAGACGACCAGAAGTTATGGATATGCATAGAAGGTATGCGAGAATACGCAGGGCTAACACAAAAGTTTTGGTTGAAAAAGCTAAAAAGATTATAGAAGAAGAAAAGAGGATAGAGGAAGAGAGAAGAATGGAGGAAGAAAATGGTCAGCAATAGGGATTTATCTGATTATATAGCATGGGAAAAAAACAGAAATTCCTTTTTTACTAATTTGAAGAAGAGTATGAATGCTTCTTATATAATTGTTCTTCTTGGAATAATCATCTTCGCTTTCGTTGCTATACAGACTGCAAATGTTAATAAAAATATAATCTATCTAGGATTAGTTCTTGTTATAGTTGCTGTTCTTTGGAGAAGCAGGAAAACTGATAAAGAGCCAATCCCAGAGCCAATTATAAAAGTTCTGGCTATGCTTAATATGGAAAGATGCGTCAGCAAAGAATATCCTACAGGTACAATAGTAACTATTCTACCTTATTGCAAGATGAGATATGAAGGTGATTGGGGCGCTCCATTCAAACCTTGGAAGTGGGAAGTGGGAATAAGAGTTACATATCCAGATTTGAGAAAAGAAGAATTGCTTGTTATCTTACACCCTTATGATGGCTACGTTACTGGCAAGGTTAAAATGCCTGCAGGGTATACTGGAGAGCAGAGCCACGACTTGAAAGTATTATTGCCTACTCAGTTTGCATTGAAAGATGATAAACCAAAGAGTGAGGGATGAAAACTATGAGAAATCCTAAAAAATATTGGAGCGAAAGAGAAAAGTTTGATATGCCAGACGAATGTTATACACCTGAGATAGCGATTAGACCTTTATTGCCTTATCTAAAGAAAGAATGGTTAATATGGGATTGTGCTTTTGGTTCAGGCAGATTAGCAGAGCATTTAAAGAAATTTGGATTTTCAGTTATAGGAGATTCATCAAACTTTCTTGAGCAACAAGGGGCAGAAGAAGTAGATTGTATTATAACAAACCCGCCTTATTCTATCAAAGATAAGTTTTTAGAACATGCCTTTGAGATAGGAAAACCCTTTGCTTTTTTACTTCCATTAACAACTTTAGAAGGTATTAAAAGAGGAAAAATGTTTAAAGATAATGGAATACAGATTATAATTCCAAATAGGAGAATTAATTTTGAGATTCCATCTGGTAAAAAATCTTCTTGGTTTGCTACTGCTTGGTTTTGTTGGAAACTTAATCTACCTAAAGACTTGATGTTTGTTGAACTAAACTCGGATGGAAACAAATGAAGAAATCAAAAGTTATTTGTATACATTGTGATTATGCGAAAGAAATAGACTGGATAAAGAAGAAAGTTGTAGTTTGTGATAAGTGCGGCTCTACTTCTTGGAAGAGTGGAAAGAAGAAACTTCCTAGTAAGCATGATGTTATTGAAAAAATGAGGCAGGAAGATATTTGGGATAAGGAATTTGTTGACAAACAATTTGAATGACAGACGAAAGATATGAAACTTGCGTGGAATGTGGTGCAGTCTTAGTTATGAATGTATTAACTGGAAGCATTTTCTGTAAAATTTGCGGATGGTCGCCGAAGAGAAGTTCGGACACCGAAAATCCAAGTTATATAGGTTAAAATTTAAAACCATTTCAAGTAGATTAAACCACCAGCCATCCCCAAGCTAATATCCCAGAATATATCTAAACCACTCTCTTTCTTGAAGAATGGCTGTCCTACGACTATTTCAAATGCCTCCCATAAAACTAATAAGAGAAATAAATGAGATAAATAATTAAGGAAGTATTTCATCAATAAAAATCCAGTTATTAGATGGACTATTGTCCAGACATTAATGAAGATAAATTTATTATCAATCAGTTTTGTATTCAAAAAGTCAGTTATCTGGTTTATTGCCATAGTTATATAGGGGTTTGTATTTTAAAAATCTTGTTATTGCCTTATACTCTCTTATAATCCTATTATATTTTATAAGCATGCGCAAATTGATTAACGAGAAGATAACTAAGATAGCATACATCAAACCACCGCTAAAGAGAAGAATATCCCCAATAGAGAGAGCATAATCTCCAATAGGTATTATGTCTGTAAGATAGAAATGTTTTACATCTTCTTTATTGTCAAATCCAAAATGTTGGTCATCCTCTCCATAAGAATTATAGACGGGCATCTTACCCCCGTTTGCAGATACTGCAGTTTGGTTAAGAACTGCTCCAATTAAAACAAAAAGGAAAGCGCTCACTATTACAATAATAAAGATGCTCAAGAACCTAATTGTTTTTAAAAGTCCGTTGATATCCTCCAAACTATTTTGTTTAGTTTTATTCAACATCATGCTCTTTTGCATATCTTTTGTCAAAGAAAGATATATTTAATTTATTTTTAACATATCTACTTGGCTCATAAAGGCAGTCAAATCCATTACAGCTTAAACATTTAAGTGAAGGGTCTGGATTGCTAAAAGATGTTGAGGTCTTATCTTCCAAAGACTTTTTCCATAAACATTTGTTATCAGTTATCTCTTTATTCAACATCATACTCCCCTACATATCTCTTATCAAAATAAGGTTTATATTTATATTTCTTTAATACATAAATATCCTTTTTCTGTTTTATCATTCTGCCCAATAATACTATATCTCCTTCTATTTCCTTTCTTGTTCCGTGTTCCTTTTGTTTTCTTATATACCAAAAAGGTATATTTAATTTATCTGCGATTGTAATTGCATAAGCTATGCTATTCAAATCATTTCTTGCGTCGGCTATTATTCCATCAAGTCTCATTTCTCTCCTTTTATTCTCGCCTTTAATTTATTAAGAACATATTTTGTTTCATCATCATGCTTATACTCGTCAATTATCTTCAATATCCTTTTCTGCTCTGCGGCTTTGCCTTGCTCTTTTGCTTTCATAAAGCATCTATTTCCAACTTTGGATATCATATCTAGGACTTTGCTTATTTTTAATTTATCAAATGTGTTTCCAAAATATGCTTCCAAATATCTTACTTCCTGTTCAATCATTCGGAACTCCCCAGAATTTCATTTTCAAATTGAATAGAAATTCTTTCAATTTCTCTTTCCCAGTCTGCTCTTGAAATAATCATAACACCCTTATTAGAAAATTCATTATAAATTTGCCAAAGTGCATAATTTAATCTTTTATTCATTTCCCATCACCTTTTATTTTCGCCTTTAATTCATCCCAATCTTTTAAATTAATTGCAATCTTTCCAGACTTGAAATGTTTATAAAGAAAATCCATCAATATCTCCAATATCCTTTTTTGCTCTTCGGCTTTGCCCTTTTCTTTTGCTTCCATAAAATATTTATCAATTACTTCGCTTGTTGGAAACACCTTATCTTTTAACCCTAATTCTTTCATTTCTCTAATCATTTTCAAAGTTGAGAATACTTCTTGTTCTGTCATTCAGCTTCCCCCAGAATTTCATTTTCTTTTACCAATCTTTCTGCACAATCTTGACTAAATGCACACATTTCACAATAGCATTTAGATTTCTCAATCAATTCCTTAACTTCTTTAAGGGTTTTGATTTTTGTGATTAATTCCCAATATACATTATCTCCACCATCGGTATTATATCTTTCTGAAGCTTCTTTCTCAACCTTTCTAATCTCATTGTTAATACTTTTTATCGTCATTCTTCCCCCTTACTTTTCAAATAATAAGCTTTCTTATAAGCTTTAGATTTATCA
>Ga0209342_10001951_pt1 | contig 22577 bp, 18 predicted proteins | sample RifCSP16_2_FD_184023 | JGI IMG/M metagenome (GOLD analysis project Ga0209342, IMG submission 184023) | Soil microbial communities from Rifle, Colorado - Rifle CSP2_sed 16_2 (SPAdes) (version 2) | ecosystem: Environmental > Terrestrial > Deep subsurface > Rock core/Sediment | place: Rifle... | reverse complement strand
TAGTGTAGTGCGTCAGCCAGATGGAACATTATTCTGGGTGTGCCACTGGCTCTGCCAGTGTCGTGTTTTCCACGTTCTTCCAGCACTGGCAAAGCCAGTGGCACACAAACAACGGCCAAAAATACGATCCAAGAACTCTGACGCACTACACTAGGGTTTCGATTTCAGCGGCAGATTGACGGTATTCTCTTGATCCGGTTTCACCTCGACCGCGAGGCCGGATTCATCCGGGTTGCCATACTGGAAAGGAATGATCCAAGGTTTGTCCGCCTTGGTCTTGTCGATGGCGGTGATCCGAATTTTGTGAAAACCCACCAAGGCTCCCTTGTGGCCCGCGGTCCTGATCGAGAATCGGCCGTCTTCACTGATGGTGCCCGTCCCCATCGGGCCCGCGGTCCCTTTCGAGCTATCCGGAATAAAACCGATCTCGCCCAAGGTTAGCGGCTTGCCGTCGAGCATTACTTGGCCCGTAACAACCGCCAACGGAGGCAAGCCGCTATCCTGGTCGCACCCGCCGGCCGACACGAGCAATCCGCACGAGCCGACCAATGCGATGACGCCGATCCAATTCCACTTGCGCAACATATTGAATTCTACCTTGATGTTCGAATTTAACTCAAGAAAACGAATCCAGCCGAACCTCAATGGGGGGTGTGTATACATATCATGGGTGTGGACATTGCAATTCCTTCTGCATCCGCCCTGCGTCTGGGCCGCCCACGGCGAGCGGCCCAGACGCGCGGGCTCCCCCCATCCACTAACTTTTTACCGAGTCCGGCGTCGCGGCAATGCCAGACCAAGACCAAGTATCAGGGCGAAGATGCCGGGTTCCGGCACGCCCCGCGAGCCTTCGAGAGGACGATGGTCGCCCCAGTTGGCCGCCAGAATCGAGGCGTCCAGGGCATTGACCGCGCCGTCGCCGTTGAAGTCGCCGTCCTCCCAGTCCGCGCCCTCGGTCACGCCCCAGTTGGTCGCCAGGAACCCGGCGTCAACGGCGTCGACGATCTGGTTGCCGTCGGCGTCGCCGGGGATCTGGACCGGGTTGAACAGATCGAGATACACCATGCCAAGGCCGGTGAAATAGAGGTCATTCTGATACGTGGCGCCGCTGACGGAGGATCCCCAGGTGCCTTCATCGGTCATGGCGACACCGCCCAGGTAGAGCCCGCCGATCGTATCGGCGCCGGTGAAATCCAAGCTCATCACGGCGTCAAGTGCAATGCGGAGCGCGGCCTCGTCAGCCAACATCGTATTGCTATCGGTGCTCAGCGTGCCGCCGGAGACAATCGTGTCGCCGGTATAGGCATTATTGCCCGTTAGGGTCAGAATGCCGTCGCCCAGCTTGGTCAATCCGCCGCCGGTGGACGTGGCGTCTTCGACCAAGGCCAGGTTGAGGGTGACGTCGAAAGTGTTCGTGTCGATCACCGCGCCGCCGGCCAGCACGTTGAGCGTTACGGCGCCGGTGCCCGCCAAGAGCGAGGTGTAGGGGACGATGAAGTCGCTGCTGGCGCTCGTCGCTTTGAGCGTGCCGCCGTTGAAATTCACGGTGGAAATCGTTCCCGAGGGGTTCGAATCATGGATCTCGCCCTGGACGATGCCGGGACAAGCGAGCGTACCGCCGTTGAGGTTCAGGATACCGCTCCCCAAGGCGCCGGCGCCGACGTCGGCGTCGCCCAGCAAGACGGCATTGACGACGGTCGTCGTGCCGGCGTTCTGGCTGTAGACGCCGATGCCGCCGTCATATCCGATTTGCAGCGTTGTGGCGGTAACCTGGGCATTCGTCGCGTTCACGTTCACGGTGCCGTAGGTATAATCCGTGATGGTCCCGCCCCACTGCTGACCCAGGCAAAGGGTTCCCGCGGACAGTTCGGGAGCGCCGACGCCGGTCAGGGTAATCTCGGAGACGCCGCCGTAGGTGCCGACGTTCATCTGTCCCGTCACCGCGAACGAGCTGTCGTCGTGCAACGTGATCGTGGCTTCCGACAGCCCCGCCACGCCGTTATCATAGGCGAGATCGGAACTGGCCGCTTGGATCGTGGAGTTGTCGTGGAGATTGACGAACGCCTTGCTGCCGCCAGTGGAGATATTCATCCACGAACTGAAACTGATCAGGGAATCATCGCTGAGCGTCAAATCCACGCGAGAATCCGCTGTCATGCCGCCCATCCATCCGTGGACGCCGTGGAATTGCGGAGAGCAAAAAACTTCGTCCACCAGGGCGCCGTACATGTTGATGGCCGCGTCGGCGCCTCCCGCGCCGACGTGGGTGACGTTGTTCACGGTGAAGGTTGACTCGCCCGACATCTCCAACGTTGCGTTTCCGCCGACGCCATTGCCGAGATAGAAGCGATCATCCTCGCCGGCCAGCCAAACGTTCGACGAGATCGAAGCGTTTTCCGACATGGTTATCGTGCTCGTGGCGTTCCATCCCGTCAAGAACCAGTCGGCTCCGACGCCCCCGGTCGTCACGGTCGAGTTTCCCGACATCGTCAAGTCGCAGTCGGAAGCATTGTCGACTCCGAGGCGGAACCAGCCGTGCGCAACGATGGACGACGTTCCCGACATGTCCATCGTCGCGGCGCCGGACCGGGTTCCAAACCAAGCATGGGCGCCGACTTCGATGTCCGAGGAGCCCGTCATCGTGAGATCCAGATTGGCATGATCGAAGTCGCCGGCAAAGAGATCTCCCGAGCAATAATAGTAGGCGTCGTTGGCCATGGTCCAAACGGCCGAGGCGTTGGTGCTGTGTCCAACGTGTCCCCAGCCGGTGGTCAGAAACCGCGAACTGCCCGACATGTCCAACTCGGCGTGGCCGCCGCCCCAGATTCCCACGTGAGACGAGTTGTTGGAATTGAAAACGGCGTTGTCCGACATCGTCAAATAACCGGTTCCGCCGCTGGAGCCGACGTACGACCACGATGTGCTGGTGAAGTTCGAGTATCCCTGCATGTCCAGCGTGCCCGTATTGCCGACGCCGTCCCCGAAATGGGCCGTGGCGGTGCTCGAGAAGGTGGCCGGCGCAAGCAGAGTGCCGGTCATCGTCAGAGTCCCGGTTCCGCCCGATCGGCCGACGTGAACCAGATCGCAGGCGACCGTGCCCCCAGACTGATCGAGCCGGGCCGCGGCCGTATTTCCCAGATAGATGGCGCCGACGGGACTCCATGAATGGAGGTCGTCGACCAACGCCAAGCCGTTCGTTTGGAAATACGCCACATCGCCGGTTCCTGGAATGAAGAGGGAACCCCAATTGGCCGGCTCGGTGACGTATCCCGAAGCCGGATCAACGAGAGTCCAATAGTAGTCGGAAGCCGACGCGGGCACGGCAAGCAACAAACCTGCCAGCAACGCAAGAACAACAATCCTCGGAAGTGAGTTCATGACCTGCATCCTCATGAGATGGTGCGTGTGGTGAAACATCCGGGTAACATTCCGACTCCAGGACAAACATGCCTAATGAAGAGCGATCGCGCGCACCCCAAGCGCCGCGCCCCCATGTGCTGTGATTTTCGAACGAATCTTCGCTGAAGAAACAGGAAGAACGAAATAGAACCGGTGGATATTTTCGCCGGATGGTCAAGACGTTTGCGAGCCGGTTTGCACCGGTGAAATGCTCGCGTCAAAACCATCACGGCGTTTAATACGCACTGTTATGCGATTAGAGACGTATAATCACAATGGCGGATATTCCGAAAATGCAAAAGCAACGCTTTAATTATGTTTTTGCACTTCGCGCTATCGCCCTTTCATTGCGTCAGTCGGCGAGTCGCTCCGTCCGCGACGAATGATGGAAGAGAGTAAAAAAGACGGAATAATGAGCACGAAAGCGGTTTTTTCTTGGCTTTACGACCAATCGCAAACGCTTAGTTCGTCCCTTTGTCGCGGCCCCATTGGCGGATCCGTTCGTTGGTACGCATTGAACAAAATTTGGGTCCGCACATACTGCAATAGTGCGTGTCGTTTGTTTCGCGCACCGTTTCCTCGCGCATGCGGCGCGCCGTTTCCGGGTCGAGGGCCAGGCGGAACTGCTCTTCCCAGTCGAAGGCGTAACGCGCCTTACTCAAGGCGTCGTCACGATTTCGGGCCCCGGGGATGCCTCGCGCCACGTCGGCGGCGTGCGCGGCGATCTTGTGGGCGATCACGCCAATGCGAACATCGTCCAGGTTCGGCAGGCCCAGGTGCTCCTTCGGCGTCACGTAGCAGAGCATCGAAGCCCCGTACCACGCCGCCATCGCCCCGCCGATCGCGCTGGTGATGTGGTCGTAGCCCGGCGCAATGTCCGTCACCACGGGCCCCAGCACATAGAACGGCGCCCCGTGGCACCACTCCTGCTGCCGACGAATGTTCATCTCAATCTGGTCCATCGGCACGTGGCCGGGCCCCTCGACCATCGCCTGGCAACCGTGGGCCCACGCCCGGCTGGTCAATTCGCCCATTACCCGCAGCTCGGCGAATTGGGCTTCGTCGCTGGCGTCGGCCAGACAGCCCGGCCGCAGCGCGTCGCCCAAGCTCCACGTGACGTCCCAGTGCCGCATGATTTCGCACAGTGCGTCAAACTGCGTGTAAAACGGATTTTCGAGCCCGTGGACCGTCATCCATCGGGCCACGAGCGACCCTCCGCGGCTGACGATGCCCGTCACGCGGCGCTCGGCCAACGGAAGATGTTCCCGAAGCACGGCACAATGGATCGTCATATAGTCCACGCCCTGCCGGGCCTGCTGTTCGACGACGTCCAAGAAGTCGGCGGGCCGCATGTCAAGAATGTCGTCTAGTTGCTCGGTCACCTGATAGATCGGCACGGTGCCCACCGGCACGGTCGCCGCGTCGATGATCCGCTGACGGGTCTCGTTGATCCGCTCGCCGGTCGACAAGTCCATCACCGTGTCGGCCCCATGGCCCACGGCGCAAGCCAACTTACGCAGTTCGCATTCCGTGTCGCTCGACAAGGGTGAATTGCCGATGTTGGCGTTGATTTTGACCCGCGCCACCGTGCCGATGCCGATCGGCCGCAGCGTCCCGCCCAGGTGGACCTGATTGGCCGGAATGACCATGCGGCCCTCGGCCACCTCGCGGCAAACCTGGCGTGGATCGAGCTGCTCGGCCCTGGCCACTTCTTCCATCTCGGGCGTCACCGTGCCCGCCCGCGCTTGCTCGATCTGCGTCATCTGTCCGTGAATCTCCTGAGGCAAAGTTGGGTGTCAACGGCCCATCCTAACGCGCGAGGGGTTGCTGTCAATTGCCACGGCCCCCTCAAACGTGTGGATTGCGGACATGCGATTCTGCAGAACGCTTCACACTGCAACCCCCAGGCTAACTCGTCTCAAGGCCGCTCCGACGCCCACCCGATCCGGCTAAGTGAGGCCGTTCGGGAATTGACGCTTAAGGCGAAATTCGAGCCCCATGCTGCCATCGTTTATGTATTTACCGAACCATAATTTCCGGTGCTTTCTCATCCTCCTTGCCGCGATGGGATTCCCGGCAAGCCACGCCTGGGCCGACGCGGTCTGGGACGATCCGCCGGCGCCGGTCACGGCGGAATTCTCCCCCTTGGATCTGGACCGGGCCATTTTACGAGGTCAGAAGCCCGACACGTTCGACCCCCTCGAAGCCGATCGTCCCGACTTCACCGAATCGCCCAACACGATCGACCGAGGCCGACTGCAACTCGAAAGTGGTTGGACCTATTTCCACGACCAAACCGGCGGTCTTGAATTCGACGCGCACCGACTGCCCGAACTGTTGCTGCGTTACGGCCTGACCGAGAAGCTCGAACTGCGTCTCGTCTGGTCGGGCTACATGTCCTATTGTCAGCACGGTCCTCAACCGGGGGAAACACTCCTTTTGGACGGCGTTACGGACATGGACGTCGGCTGCAAACTGAAGATCAGCAAGCAGTCGGGCTGGCGGCCCGAGTCGGCGTTGATCGCCTGCGTGACGGCCCCCGTCGGCGCCACCGCCTGGACCAGCAGTCGAGTCGATACCTATCTGACTTACAATTACGGCTGGGACATCACCGAGCAGATCTTTATCGGCGGCAGCACGGGCACGTGGTGGACCGGCTACCAGGGCGACCATATTACCACCATGTATCAGTCGGCCACGCTGGGTATGGGACTCACCGAGCGGCTGGGCGCCTTCTTCGAATGGTACGTCCTCATTTTTGACGGCGGCCAGGACAACCGGCCCGACCATTTCCTCGACACGGGCATCACCTATCTCGTGACCGAGGATTTTCAGCTCGACTGGCGAATCGGCGCCGGGTTGAGCGAGTCGGCCGAGGATCTTTTCACGGGCGCTGGGTTCGCGGTTCGTTGGTAGCCGATTTTGCCTGGTTTTCCCATTCGGAACACGCCGCAGACTCGTTCTAAAGCTCAAGATCGGCACAGCCCCTACCCGATACTGTCAGAGGCTTGCACCTAGGTAGTGAATTTTTGTAGGGTGGGCACCGCCCACCACAAAATGTTGTGTTTTGGTGGGCGGTGCCCACCCTACATTCAGCGGATGAGGAAATCTCCATGAGTGGCTATCAAGCCTTGCGGGTTTCAAAACACGAAGAATCACGCGGCCGGTCTCGGGAACGCGGCGATTCACTCGGCGATCCGAACGATCTGCCCGTGGTGTTGGCCCGAGTCGCCGATTTTCGTTCCCCGGTGGACAAACCCGAGGTTGATTTGGAACTCGCTTTTGACGACCCGCCGCTCGATTTCGAACCCGACGCGACGGAAACCGCCCCGCCCGACCGATCGCGGCTCGCCGTGGCGGCTTTCGTATTGGTGGCCGGGCTGATCGGTTTCGGCCTGGGCCGTGTGACGTGTCCGGCAACCGTGGCTGACGCGGATCCCGGACTTGCGGCGACCGCGGCTTTCACCCCGCCGACCTGGGAACGCCAAACCTGGACGGCGCCCGAACCGCGTGTCATTTCGTCGGAAACGAACGCCATCGCGTCCGAGCCGACATCACAACCGACGTTCCAGCCGGGGCCGATTGTGACTCCGACGGAACAGACGCCGCCGTCGTCGGACCCCTCGTGGACGCCGACGCCGATCACAACACCCCCGGCCGAGGCCAACCGAGCCGGCGACCGACCGATGCTTGTCCCGGCGGAACCGGGCGATTCGGAACCGCCGTGGTTCGGTTCGTCCGGACCGAGCGAGAAGCCGGCCGACGCGGCCGGGCGATCGACGTGGATCGCCAATCAGAGCATGTCCTTGTCAACCGGCCCGAACGGCTCTCGGCCCGAGCCGCGTCCGGCGGGGCAAGATCCTTACTCGGCCGCGCGAGTGGCTCTTCGCCAGACCGCCGCGTCGCAAGCCGGCGTCCCACCGTGTGCGCCGAACGACACACCGCCCACCAGCCGGCCGTTCGTCGGTTCCGCCTTGCCGGACGGCCCCAATCCAGTGCCCGTGGCCGAGCCGGGCGGCTATCAGCCGGCACCGTCAAACGGTCCACTGTCGGCCGGCTCGCGGGGCGTGCCGGTTTTATCTCAAGGCATTTCGAGCAACAACTATCCGACCACCCCTTATCCGACGACGTCCCCGCGTTCGGCCATCGAGAATAGCGTACAGGTGACCCGATGAGCAAATTGGACGAAGCACTTTTCAAGGCGTACAGACAAAGCCCCGCGCGGCCGGCGGCATCCCAGTCTTCGGAACCAACGCCGGCGGCCGAGGCGACCGTCCGACGCGAGGAGCGTTCTGCTCGGGCGTCGCGCGCCGCGGCGACAAGTCCGCCGGGATTGCCGTTGGAATCGCCGGGGCGGCCGATAGCCCCGCCGTCGCATCGTCGCGGATCGGCCGCCGTCGTCCAGCCGCCCACCGTTGCAGCCGCCGAGGGACCGATGATCCTGTCGATGCCGGCCGCCGAAGCGACTTCGCGGGCCGAGCATCGGGCTCCGGCGTTTCGCCCGATGTTGCAAGTCGACGCCTTTGCCTGGCCCGAGGCGCTTGCCAAAACCACGCCGCGCATGGAAGAGCAATTCGACGCGGCCGCCGCGGCGATCGTCGAACCGAACGGGCATCGTCAAGCGGTCGTCGCCTTGACTGGCAGCACGGTCGAGGCCGGCTGTTCGACGCTGCTGCTTGGCGCGGCCCGGCGTCTGGCCGCGCGCGGCATGAAAGTCGCGCTGGTCGATGCCGACGAGACCCGGCCCGCGCTGGGTTCGCTTTTGGGGCTCTTGCCGACGTTGGGTTGGGAAGAAATCGCGGCGGGCCGCCAGCCGTTGACCGAAGCGCTCATCGAGTCGATCGGCGACCGCCTGTCTCTCTTGCCGCTGTGCAATCCCGGCGCGGTTCTCGAACACGCCCGCGATTCGGGGGCTGCCCAGAGAATGGCCTCGGCCCTTGCGACGCTTCGCGAGCATTATCATTTGGTGTTGGTGGACCTGGGCAGCCCGACTCGATGGACCAGCGGCGCGTTGGACGACGCGATCGACATGGCGGTGATGATTCATAACGTGGCGCGGGCAACGGCCGACGACGTGCGATCGGCGCGAGACCAGCTTGCGGCCCGGCGCGTCGCGTGTGCGGGCCTGATCGAGAATTTCGCGCCGCGCGAGGCGGCCGGCGTCCGGCGACGCGCTGCCTGAATGCCCTCGACGCTTTGAAACTTCAAGACGGCGGTGACGAGGAATGTACGAATCCTACTGGAAACTCCGCGAAAAACCGTTTGAACCCGGCACCGACAGGGATTTCTATTACCCCGCGCAGACCCATCAGGCGGCGACGCTCAAGCTGCGCTACGCCATTGAAAACCATCGGGCCGCGGCGCTTTTGGTCGGGGCTTCGGGGCTGGGCAAGACGCTGGTGGCTGGAATGATCCGCGCTGCGCTCGACGAATCGTACCGGCCGTTCGTCCAGATTTCCTTTCCGCAAATGCCGGTCGATCAGCTCGTCGCCTACGTCGCCGCCTCGCTTATCGGCGGCGACGTGAACGAGCCGGCCGGGAACCTCTGGCGAGACGTCGATCGGATCGGGCGATTCTTGACCGATAATGCCAATCGCGGACGTCATGCCGTGGTCGTGATCGACGAGGCCCACCTGCTGACCGACCACGAGTCGCTCGAGGCGATTCGGCTGCTGTCGAATTTCGAGACCGGCGGCGTGCCCGGCATGACGCTGATTCTTTCGGCCCAGGTGGGCCTGCTGCCCGTGCTGGATCGCACGCCGCAACTCGAGGAGCGGCTGGCCGTCAAATGTCTGTTGCGTCCTCTGACGCGGGCCGAGACGGGCGAGTACGTCGAGCATCGCCTGCGTCAGGCGGGCACCGCGCGGATGCTGTTCGACGCGGACGCGACTACCGCCCTCTGGCAACTCACCGGCGGCAATCCGCGGCGGATTAACCGGCTTTGCGACTTGGCGCTGTTGATCGGCTACGCCGAACAACAGCAAACGATCACCGGCCGTCAGTTGGAAGCGATCTCTGAAGAACTACTTGCGGTGGCGCCGGAGTAGGGGGCCTGCACGGGAGTAAATGGACTGTTTTTCGTACGCTTACTGGGTGAGCCACGGAAGGTCGAGTGTGCGTGGAAAAGTTGACCGTCTTCGATCGGTCAAAATGGTTGGGTGTGCGAATTCTTCGGAAAACGGGCGAAATCAGGCTCACAGAGCTTGACATTCTAGTTGCTTTTGCGTTAAGATGCCCCGTGGACGAGGGGGTGGTCTTTTCAGCTCGCAACCTAGGGATAAGGGGCTTCATTCATGAAAATGTCGCGTACGGTGGCCTATGCCGTTCAGGCAAGCATCCACTTGGCTCAATCGCAGGGTAAAGGCCCGGTTCCTTGCAGCAAACTGGCTTCCGAAGGCAAGATGCCGGAGCGGTTTCTGCTCCAAATTCTGAGGCATCTGGTGGCTCGGGGCATTCTGGCTTCGACCCGGGGCGTGGACGGGGGTTATCGCCTGGACCGCCCGGCCGATGATGTTTCATTATTGGAATTGATCGAGGCGATCGATGGCCCGCTGGTGACCGAGTTGCCGCTGGGCGACGGTTTCGGGGGCAAAAGCCGCGAACGCCTGTCCGAGGCGATCAGCCAAGTCACCCAACAAATGCGAGCCCAACTCTCGGCCATCAAGCTGTCCCACCTCATGCCGCCCGACTCGAAACGGGGACGCAGCTAGTTTTTTTGCATCGAAATGCGCTGTGGAATGGATAGGCGATAAAAAACTAGTGCGTCCCCGTTTCAGTCCCTAATCGGGCTATCTTCCGCCGTGCAGGGTCACGCATCCTCTGTCTCCGCGACCGGTTGCCTACATCGCCCTGGACCTTTGCTCCTCGTTGTCTAGAATTGGCTGCAATGTTGTGTTTTGGCAAGCGTTCCCGATATTGATCAGGAGCCGACAAAATGTCGCAGTCGAAACGAGTGGTGGCAGCCATCCTGGTCGCAGGATTTGGGCTGTCGGTTTTGTCAGGAGGTCGTCAAGCCGCCGAGGAGACCCAAGCAATCGGGATTGACGCCTACGTTTATGGCTACCCGCTGGTCACGATGGAGATGACTCGTCGAGCGATGACCAACGTGGAGAAGCCAGAGGGGAAATTTGCTCCGATGGGGCAGTTCGCCAAGTTGAGGGAATATCCGACTCCAGCCGACAAGCAAGTCACGGCTCCGAATGCCGACACGCTCTACACACTGGCTTGGCTGGACCTTGCCAAGGAGCCCTGGGTTCTGAGTCTTCCGGATGTCCAGGGCCGGTACTATCTGTTCCCGATGTTGGACGGGTGGACCGACGTGTTCCAAGTGCCGGGCAAGCGGACGACCGGCACGAATGTCCAGCAGTACGTCATCACGGGTCCGAACTGGCAGGGGGAATTGCCCGAGGGCGTCACGGAGTACAGGTCGCCCACCAACATGGTCTGGATTCTCGGCCGCATCTATTGCAGCGGCACGGCCGACGACTACAAGGCGGTCCATGCCATGCAGGATGAGATCATCCTGGTTCCGCTCAGTTCACACGGCAAGACCTACACGCCGCCACCAGGCAAGGTCGATCCGACCATCGACGTGAACACGCCGGTTCGGGATCAGGTGAACGGGATGGACGTGGGGGCCTACTTCACGTTGTTGGCGACGTTGATGAAAGATAATCCTCCGTCGAAGGACGACGCACCGATGGTCGCCCGGATGGCGAAGATTGGACTGGTCCCAGGGGAAGACTTCGACATCAGCAAGCTCGACCCGGCCGTGGTGGAGAGCCTCAACGACGTGCCCAAGTTGGGCTTCGAGAGGATCATGGCCCATTTCAAGAATTCGGGAAAGCTGGAAAACGGCTGGACCTTCTCGCTGAAGACCGGTATCTACGGCACGGACTACCTTCAACGGGCTTTTGTCACCGCCATCGGCCTTGGCGCCAATCGACCCCAGGATGCGGTGTATCCGACCTCGGAAGTCGATGCTGACGGGCAACCGTATGACGGTTCGAAGAAGTACGTGATGCACTTCGACAAGGGGCAGACCCCGCCGGCTATTGGCTTCTGGTCGCTGACGATGTACGACGACAAGTACTTCTTCGTGCCGAATCCGCTGAACCGCTACACGCTCAGTTCACGGTCTGATTTCAAGTACAACGAGGACGGCTCGCTCGATCTTTACCTTCAAAAAGATTCGCCGGGCAAGGAGAAGCAGTCCAACTGGCTCCCGGGGCCTGCCGGCAAGTTCATCCTCATGCTGCGGCTGTATTGGCCGAAGCAGTCGATGCTGGATGGCTCATGGACAATACCGCCTGTCAAAGAGGTACCGTGAAGCCATGCACGATCCAGGGTATTTCGTCGGCTGAACTGAAGGAACGATAAAGATGCCAAGCACCAAATCCAGGACAAATAGGCAAGGTGCGGAACGGGGGGCGGGGAAGCAGCTAGTTTTTGTGTTGCGTCGATGAGGCTCGCCGCGATTGCCGACTCGGTTGCACCTGTCGCGTCTATGGTTTGGCGTACACGTTTTCCGTCACATCGATGCCGACGCAATCTTTGGAGCGGTCGATCAGTCGGGCAACGGGGTTGCGCAGCCGGCAGCCGTGGATAAAGGCGTCTTCGACCTGGCGGAGACGGATCACGCAGTCAGCCTTCGGGCCGGTCTGGCCCAGCAGACCGAAGAGGTCCAGTTGGCGGACGTTCTGGCACACCACCGGCGGACGGGCGTCGGCTTTGACGAACGAAAACTCGACGTCGCGCAGTCGCAGATTGCTCATATGACGAGCGTACAGCCCATAGGCCGGGATCGCGCCGAAGACGAAGGAGTTGGGATAAGCGTTTTCCAGCTCGGGAACGTCGAGCCGACGGGCCGCTTTCTCGTTGCCGCCGCCGGGCACGGTGATCCGCAGGTTGCTGAGCGTGACGTTTTCGATCGGATGGCCCGGAATGCCGGTCATGAACACGCCGGCGACCGTGCCGCCGGCGGCTTGAACGTTCGTGATCATGATGTCGCGCATCGCGCCCACACTGGCCTTCGGGGGCGCGTTGGAGGGTTTATCGTGGGGCCGAGGAACCCAATAAGGCCGCGCGCGGTTGCCCAGCCGTAGGAAAATGGGGCAAAACCGCACGTTCCGGATGACCACATTATCGATGTTGATTTTTTCGCACGTGCCGCCGTCGACCGCCCCCAAGGTAATACCGGTCGAACGGGCGTCCTCGATAATGCAATTGCTCATCGTGATATAGCGGAAGCCGCCGATGGATTCGGTGCCCGTCTTGAACCCATTGCGTTCGGAACGCAGTATGCAATTGGTGATCGTGACGAATTCGCAAGGACGCGGCGAAGTGCTTTTGAGCACAATGGCGTCGTCCTCGGTGCTGATGTCGCAGTTGGCGATGCGCACCCGGCGGCTGGAATCGACGTCGATCCCGTCGTTCGTGTCGTTGTATCGCGGCAGCGTGTTGATACGCAGTCCGTCGACCACGACGTCCTCGCAGGCCAGCAGGTGCAGCGTCCATGAGGCGGAGTGTTGCAGCGTGACGTCGCGCGCGCGGACGTTGCGGCACTCGATCAAGCGGATCAGATAAGGACGCGACTTGTAGGCGTGACGGCCGGGAAAGTATTTGCCTTGGCCGTCGATCGTCCCTCGGCCGACCATCGCGATGTTTTCCGCCTTTTCGGCGTAAAGGACCGACTTTTCGGTGTAAAAGTCGGTGTAAGAACGGTACGCGGGAACGTGCGGCGGATAGTCCTTCAGATTGCGGCTGGCCAGGATCAACGCGCCGGCATCGAGATGCAACGTGATGTTCGACTTCAGCACGATCGTTCCGCACAGATACGTGCCCGATGGAAAGTAGATTGTCCCCCCGCCCTGCTCCGCGCAGCGATCGACGATGGCCTGGATCTGCCGAGAGCAGAGCGTCTTGCCGTCGTTTGGGACGCCGTGATCGACGACGTTGACAAACGACTCGCCCGACGGAGCGGCGAACGACGCGTCGGCCGCCGCAATGCCCCAGACGGCTAGAAACAGCACAAACAAATGGGCGAGTTGTCGCATGGGGGATAGCTCCTATTGTGTACGCACCCGTGAAATGAGATACCAAGGAGTCGAGGGCAGTTCTTCAAAGCCGAGTCCTCTGAATACCTTAGTATACCACGCCTGCCCCGATGGGAAACTCATCGGATACTTTCACCGGCAGCTTGCCTTGCGGGGTAATTTGTCCTTTCAACAACCGGACGAAGGCGTCGGCGTAGACGGTTTGGTTGCCGTACCAGCCGGCCTCGCCGTAGCCGACGACGAAGGCCGCGGCATTCTTGAATCGCGGAGTGAAGTGGGGATTGCCGTAGGACATGACGACCGTGGCCTTGGGCTTCAGGCGGATTACCTCTTCCAAAATCGCGGCGTTGGCTTCGGTCATCGGGGCCGGGTTGGCGTAGGCGTCGCGCTGACAAAAGAGCGAAACGACGACCAGATCGGCCTCGCGGGCCGCGTCGAGAGCCTTGTCGCGGACGTCGGCCGGCGCGTCCTTCGCGCCCAGCGCGACGTGCGTGGTCTCGACGTCGGGCAGCAATTCCTCAAGCCGCGCGGCGACAATGCCGGCGTTCGGCCATTCAGGCATTTTCTGGACGGTGAGATGCGCGATCTTGCGGACCTTGGACATTTTCGACGCGTCGGCGGGGAAGAAACCGTTGTTGACCAACAACGTCAGCGAACGATCAGCCACCGTGTTCAATAGATCGACGTGTTCCTTGCTCCGCACGACCGACGGAATCTTGGCCACATCGACAAGCCGCTCGCGGTGCAGGCCGAGCCGGGCTTTCCAATACAAAATCTTCTTGACCGATTGGTCGATCTGTTGCGCGGAAATCTCGCCGTCGCGGACCGCTTTGACCAGGCCTTCGATCGTCGCGGGCACGTCGGCCGGTTTCAACACGACGTCCTGCCCGGCCGCTATGGCCATGACGCACGCGCGGACCGGCCCAAATCGCTCGACGACCGACGGATACCACATGTCGTCGCTTGTAAAAATGCCCTTGAAGCCGAGATTCTCGCGGACCACGCCGGTGATCAGACGCTTTTCGACGCTGGCCGGCAGGTCCGACCCGCCGGTGACCGAGGGGACCGCGACGTGTTCGCTCATCATGTAGACCGCGCCCGCATCGACGGCCGCCTTGAAGGGGCGAAAATCCTGGGCCTCGACCTGCTCGGCCGGCTTGGGGTTGACGCTGAACTGCGTGCCGACGATCGGGTCCACGTCGCCGCGGCCCGGGAAGTGCTTGGCCGTGGCGAGCATTCCGTTTTCTTGATAGCCGCGGATGTAGGCTGCCGCCATTCGCGAGACGAGGTCGATGTCGCCGCCGAACGAACGGACGCTCGACGTGGGCCGGTCGGGCCGGGTCGAGACGTCCACCACCGGCGAGTAAGTGATATGGACGCCGCAGGCACGGCCTTCCTCCGCGCCGGCTTTGCCCACCGCGTAGGTGATTTCCTCGGAACCGATGGCCGCCAGAGCCATGTTGGCGGGAAACTCAGTCGCGCCGGCCAACTGCTGGCCCGGCCCGCCCTCGAAGTCCATCGAGATGAACAGCGGCAGCTTCGATTCCTTCTGAAGACGGTTGAAGAGCGCGGCCGTCTTGACGGGCGATCCGCCGTAGACGCACAGGGCCCCGATCTGATGTTTGCGGACCAGATCGAGCACCTTGGCGAACTCGGGACTGTCTTCGGCCACGTTGCCTTGCATCTGCTCGCAGATCATCTGGCCAATTTTCTGTTCGAGCGAGAGCTTAGCCAGCGTTTCGTTCGCCCAGGCCGTTGCTTCCGCGTCGGAAGCGCCGAGGCCGGGCGAGCCGGATTTCGACTGGGGCGCGGCCGATCCGTCGACCGAAGTATCTTCCCGGGCATTGCACGAACAAGCCAGCAGACTCATGCACGAGAACAGGGCAAGATGCTTGATGCGTCTCATTAAATCGGATCCTTTGGGCAACGGAACGGGGAAAGTTATCGAGGGTTCGTTGAATTATCGCCGATAGTAGCTGGCGGGAAAACCGGGCCAAGCATACGAATCGGCGGCCGGGTGTGGTGTTTCTCGGGAAAAAAGGCATAATGGAGTGCTGAAACCCGTGGCTGACGGACGCGAGGCGATCTTCATGCAACCAGAAATCGTGCGGACTCGACTCGATTGGGCCGTCCAAATCGCCCGGGAAGCAGGCGAGCTAACGCTAGAGTACTTCTACCAGCCTGACCTGAAGGTCGAACGGAAAAAGGACGACTCGCCGGTCACCGTGGCCGATCGCCGGGCGGAGGAGCACCTGCGGCGGCGGATTGCCGAGGTGTTTCCCGACGATGCCATTCACGGCGAGGAGTTCGACGACCGGCCGGGCCGGAGCGGTTTTCGGTGGATTTTGGACCCGATCGACGGCACGAAGTCGTTTATCCACGGGGTGCCGCTTTATGCGACGCTGGTGGCGGTCGAGCACGAAGGCCGAAGCATGGCCGGGGTGATTCGGATTCCGGCGTTGGACGAATGTGTCTATGCGGCGGTGGGCCAGGGGGCGTGGCACGTCCGGGGCGAGGGGCCGCCACGGCCGGCCCGGGTCTCGGAATGCCCCCGGCTGGCCGAGGGGCTTTTCTTGACCAGCGAAGTGGCCACGTTCGACCGGACAGGTCGCCGGGCGGTTTACGACCGGCTGCAATCGACGGCCCGGCTCAGCCGCTCATGGGGGGATGCCTATGGCTACCTTTTGGTAGCCACCGGTCGGGCCGAACTGATGGTCGATCCGGCCCTTCAAGTTTGGGATGCCGGCCCGTTTCCGCCTATTTTTGCCGAGGCGGGCGGGACTTTCACCGACTGGCAGGGACGCAGTCGCATCGACTCGGGCGACGGATTTGCCACCAACGGCCGGATTTTCGACGAGGTCATGGCCTTGCTCGGCAAGTAGGGTGGGTGTCTCCTCTTGTGTTCCCGGAGGTACTCGCTATATTGTAAGTTTCCCATTTGGAACCCGACCTTGCGCTGTGTGGAGCGGTCTGATGGCTCAAGTTTGTGAAGTGTGCGGCAAGGGGCCGCAAATCGGCAATTCGGTTACGCATCGAGGCAAGGCCAAGTACCTCGGCGGGGTCGGCACTAAGGTGACCGGCATCTCGCGGCGGCAGTTCCGGCCCAATCTTCAGCGGGTCCACGTGACGACGCCCAATGGGACGCACAAGACGATGCGAGTCTGCACCCAGTGCCTCCGCAGCGGCGCGGTCACCAAACGGGTTCGACAGGCCCCGTTCCGCCAGGCGACCGTCGAGACGGCCGAGAAGAGCTAGCCGCGTTCCAAAGGTGCCACAAAAAGTCACAAAGAACCACGAAGAGCGTGTCGATAGAAGCTTTTTCGTGGCGTTTTGTGTCTTTCGCGGCGTGTTAGCACTGGCGGAGCCAGTGGCACACTTTTGGGGAATTGCGGAGCCGGTGACGCGATTGCTCGCACGCACCGGTCCCGTCCATCGCTTTGCGGAAGGCGTCTTTTCATGGCCATTTCGCGCGAAGAAGTCGAAAAGGTCGCACTGCTCGCCCGGCTGCGTCTGTCCGACGCCGAACTCGAAACGATGACCGCCCAATTGGGTGATATTCTCGCCTATGTCGAGCTTCTCGGCGAATTGAACACCGACTCGGTCGAGCCGATGGCCCATGCGCTGGACGTCCGCGACGTGTTTCGCGCGGACGAGGTCCGCCCGAGCCTCGACCGCGATCAGGCCCTGGCCAACGCCCCGAAGCATGATGGGGAGTGCTATCGCGTGCCGGCCGTGTTGGGCGAGGGATAGTGTCGCGGGCCGGACGATGTTATGGTGGGGCGATCGCGGCAAGCCTCGTCAACGCGCCGGTTCATAGCGGTATGGTTTGCCGCGATCGCCCCACCCTACAGATAATTTCCGGGGGTTTTCATGGCTCTGACCGATTTGACGGCGACCGAACTGCTTGCGAAGCTCAACCGGGCGGAGGTCACGTCGTTTGAAGTGACCCGGGCGTTCTTGGATCGGATCGAGAAGCTCGATTCGGCGATTCATGCTTTTCTTCGCGTCGATCGCGAGGCGGCGCTGGCCCAGGCCGATCGGATCGACGCGCGGCGTATGGCGGGCCAGCCGGTCGGCGCATTGGGTGGGTTGCCGGTGGCGGTGAAGGACGTGCTCTGCACGGCCGGCGAGCCGACCACGTGTGCCTCGCGGATGTTGGAGCATTTCCGCCCACCCTACGACGCGACGGTGGTGGCCCGGCTCCGCGCGGCCGACGCCGTGCTGATCGGCAAGACGAATATGGATGAGTTCGCGATGGGCGGGTCGAACGAGAATTCGGCCTTCGGTCCGGTTCGCAATCCGTGGGACACGACGCGGATTCCCGGCGGCTCCAGCGGCGGCTCGGCGGCGGCCGTGGCGGCCGGCATGACGCCGCTGGCCCTGGGGAGCGACACGGGCGGATCGATCCGTTCGCCGGCCGCGCTTTGCGGCATCACGGGACTCAAGCCGACCTACGGGCGAGTGAGCCGCTATGGGTTGGTCGCGTTCGCCAGCAGTCTCGATCAGGTCGGGCCCATGACGCGCACGACCGAGGACGCGGCGTTGCTCTTGGGTGTGCTGGCCGGTCACGATCCGGCGGATTCGACGTCGGTCGATCGGCCCGTGCCGGATTACGTCGGCGAGTTGCGACGGCCATTGAAGGGATTGCGGCTGGGCCTGGTCCGCGAGCATTTTGGCGAGGGGCTCGACGGCGAAGTGGACAGCGCGGTGCGCGAGGCGGTTCGGGCCTATGAGTCGCTGGGAGCGACGGTCCACGACGTGTCGCTGCCGCACGGCAAGTACGCGGTGGCCACTTACTACATCATTGCTCCGTGTGAGGCGTCGAGCAACTTGGCCCGATACGACGGAGCCCACTACGGCTATCGGACCGACGAGAAATCGATGGCGGCCGAGTTGGACGCCGAGCGCCGCGCGGTCGAATCGACGGGCGACGCCGACACGCTGGAATTGTTGGACAATGCGCTAGTGCGGATGTATCGCCGCACGCGGGCCGAAGGTTTCGGGCCCGAGGTGCGGCGGCGCGTGATGCTGGGCACCTACGCCCTGAGCGCCGGGTACTACGATGCGTATTACTTGAAGGCCCTGAAAGTCCGTCGGCTGATCCGTCAGGATTTCGACCGGGCGTTCGAGAAGGTGGACCTATTGATCGGGCCCGTGACGCCGACGTCGGCGTTCAAGTTGGGCGAGAAGGTTGACGATCCACTGGCGATGTACTTGTTCGACTTGTACACCATCAGCGCGAACCTGGCGGGCATCGCGGGGATGTCAATCCCGTGCGGCCTGAGCAACGGTGGCCTGCCCATCGGCCTGCAACTTCAGTCACCGCCTTTCGAGGAGTCCCGACTACTCCGCGCGGCCCACATGTATCAGACGGCCACCGACTGGCACGCCAAGCGTCCGGGTTTTTTTGGAACCACAGATGGACACAGATGAACACAGATTGAGGGAGTGGAAGAGGAAGCTGATTAGCAGTAGAACGATTTCAAATTGAGGGGGTAAAAATGTCTCGGGATCAGCAAGAGTTGGAGGGGTTGAGGGAATTGACGCGCAAGATTATTGCATGCGCGTTTGCGGTGGCGAATGGGCTTGGTGTTGGGTTTCTTGAGAAAGTGTATGAGAATGCTCTTGCCCATGAGTTACGTAAGGTTGGCTTGCGAGTCGAACAGCAAAAGGAAATCAAAGTCATCTACGATGGGATCGTTGTCGGGGAATACGTAGCCGATCTAGTTGTCAATGAGTGTGTGCTGATCGAACTCAAGGTGGTCAAGGCTTTCGACGACATCCACACGGCCCAATGCCTGAATTATCTCAAGGCTACTGGAATGAGACTCTGCCTATTGATCAATTTCGGCGCGCCCCGGGTCGAGATCAAACGTATCGCCTACTGAACGTCCAATTTTGGGGAACCACAGATGAACACAGATACACACAGATAAGAATACCGCAAATGTATTCCATCGAAATCTGTGTTCATCTGTGTCCATCTGTGGTTCCAAAGAAATGAATCAGGATAGACTGTGACCGAGTCTTACACCATCATCATCGGCCTGGAAGTGCATGTGCAGCTTGCAACGGCGAGCAAGCTGTTTTGCGGGTGTTCGACGGCGTTTGGCTCACCACCCAACACGCAGACGTGTCCGGTGTGTATCGGGCTGCCCGGAAGTCTGCCGGTGATGAATCGCCAGGCGTTTGAGTTGGCGCTGGTGACGGCCGTGGCGCTCGATTGCGAGATTCCGCGGTGGACCAAATGGGACCGCAAACAGTACTACTATCCCGACTTGCCCAAGGGCTACCAGATCAGCCAGTTCGACCTGCCGCTGAGCCGCAACGGCTGGCTGCCGATCAGCGACCCCAAGGGCCGGTTCGAGCCGAAGCGGATCCGGATCATTCGCGCCCATCTCGAGGAAGACGCCGGCAAGAGCATGCACGACGAAGTCTCAGGCAAGGCCGACAGCCGGATCGACCTGAACCGCACGGGCACGCCGCTGTTGGAAATCGTGAGCGAGCCTGACTTGCGCTCGCCGGCCGAGGCCAAGGCGTATCTCACCGAGCTGAAATTGTTGCTCAACTACCTGGGCGTTTCGGACTGCAACATGCAGGAGGGCAGCCTGCGAGTCGACGCGAATGTCAATCTGCACATCGACACGCCCGAGGGGCCGGTCGCCACGCCGATCGTCGAAGTGAAGAACATGAACAGTTTCCGCGCGGTCGAACGGGCGTTGGAATACGAGGTCGGGCGGCAGTACGACCTTTGGCGCGAAGGCCACGTCGTGCTGGGTGGGCCGGGCGGCTACAAAACGACCCGAGGCTGGGACGAGAACGCGCAGGTGACGGTGCCTCAGCGAACGAAGGAAGAATCGAGCGACTATCGGTACTTTCCCGATCCGGACCTGACGCCGGTCACGACGACCCAGGAGCAGGTGGAGGCGATCCGCACCGGACTGGGCGAGCTGCCGGCCGTGCTGCGTGACCGGCTACAAACCACCTACGGCATCACGCCCTACGACGCCGATGTTCTGGTGAATCAGGGCCGGGCGCTGGTCGATTACTATGTCGAGTTGGCCGAGAGGTGCGGCGACGGGAAGGCGGCCTCGAACTGGGTGCAGCAAGACGTATTGCGCCGGCTCAACGAGCGGCAGCAGCCGATCGGGGCGTTTCCCGTCGCGGCTGGTGTCCTGGCGGAGTTGCTCGGCAAAGTCCAAGGGGGGGAATTAACCACGACTCGGGCCCGAGACGTGCTGGGGGTGATGCTCGAATCGGGTAAGGCGCTTGCCGCGGCCATCGAAACCCTGGGCATCGGTTCGGTCGATCAGTCCGAACTCGAAACCCTGTGCGCCGAGCTACTTGCCGCCAATCCCAAGGTTGTCCAAAACGTCAAAGAAGGTAAACTTAAAGCGGTGGGCTCCTTGATCGGCCAGGCCAAGGCTCGCAACCCAAACGTCAACCCGGGCCAAGTCCAGGAGACCTGCCTAAAATTGATTGAGCGAATGTAGAAACCACGGAACGTAGGTCAGGCTGTGCCTGACAATAAACGCTCCCTTGTGCCCTCGATGTCAGGCACAGCCTGACCTACGGTTTTCATCGGTGTTTATCTGTGTCCATCCGTGGTTTCCAATGGTCTTGTCGCAGACGGATTGATCGGCCGTGAGTATTATTACCCTGACCACCGATTTCGGCGTCGGCAGCCCTTATGTGGCTGCGATGAAAGGGGTGATTCTGTCGATCAATCCCAAGACGACGATCGTCGATCTGACCCACGCCATTTCGCCCCAGGACGTCCGCGAAGGGGCCATTGTGCTTGAAGAAGTTGCCGATCGGTTTCCCGAGGGGACGATCCACGTCGTGGTGGTCGATCCGGGCGTGGGCACTCGCCGGGCGATCGTCTACGCGCGGATCGGCGGTCAGCAGTACATTGCGCCGGACAACGGGGTGTTGAGCCGCGTGATGCGCCGGGCCGCGCCGGTCGAGGTCGTCCGACTGGAGAACGACGCCTACTGGTTGCCCGAGGTTTCGGCGACGTTCCACGGGCGCGACATTATGGCACCGGTGGCGGCCCATCTGAGCCTGGGCGTCGCGCCGCGCGAGTTGGGACCATTACACGAGTCGCTCGGCGAGATCGCGTGGCCGGTGGCCGTCCATCGCGGCGACCGCGTCGAGGGCGTGGTGCTTCGGGCCGATTCGTTCGGCAACCTGGTGACCAACATCACGGCCGACATGTTGCTGGGCCGGCCGACCGACGGGCGCGCCTGCGTGGTGTGCCACCTTTATGAGACGTGGGGCATCTATCAGACCTACGGCGAGCAGCCCCGGGGAACGCTCATTGCCCTGATCGGGTCGAACGGCGCGCTGGAACTGGCCATTGTTGGCGAGTCGGCGGCCGAGCGGCTGGCACTCGAACCCGGTACGCCGGTGGTCGTGGCGTGGGAGTGAGCAGCGGGGGGACGAGGGGCGGGGGACGGGAGGCGAGAGGTGGGGGAGCTGCTAGCCGCGGGCGGAAGCCGACGGTTTTCAGCGGATCGCAAATTCAATCGTCAAAGCGGCGATGGATGAACGCAAGACGTCCGACGCGACAAGGAGAGCATGGATGTCGTTTATCTCGGCCACGTTGTTGCTGTTTCTGGTGATGGACCCGTTCGGCAACATTCCCTTTTTTCTAGTGCCGATGCGTCACGTCGTGCCCGAGCGTCGCCGGATCGTGCTTGCTCGCGAGTTGCTGATAGCTCTGGGCATTCTCGTGTTTTTCCTCTTCTGCGGGCCCTACGTGATGAAGCTTTTGGCGATCGACGACTCGTCGATCGGGATCGTCGGCGGAGTAGTCCTGTTCATGATTTCGATCAAGATGGTTTTCGGGGGATCCGAACAGCTTTTTGCCTACTCGGGCGACCGCGAGCCGTTCATCGTTCCGCTGGCGACGCCCTACGTGGCCGGACCGTCGGCGATTGCCGTGGTCCTGCTGTTGATGGGCCAAGACCCTTCGCGATGGCCCGAGTGGCTGGCGGCCGTCATCGTGGCATGGTTGGGCCTGAGCGTCATCCTCATGGCCTCGGACGGCCTCCACGCGTTTTTCAAGGAACGCGCGCTCGTGGCGATTGAACGGTTGACGGGTTTTATTCTGGCCACGAT
>Ga0209342_10001948_pt1 | contig 22614 bp, 20 predicted proteins | sample RifCSP16_2_FD_184023 | JGI IMG/M metagenome (GOLD analysis project Ga0209342, IMG submission 184023) | Soil microbial communities from Rifle, Colorado - Rifle CSP2_sed 16_2 (SPAdes) (version 2) | ecosystem: Environmental > Terrestrial > Deep subsurface > Rock core/Sediment | place: Rifle... | reverse complement strand
CGGAAGTCTTGGGCGACATTCGCGGCGCGCGCGTGTTGCTGGCCCGCGCCGACCTCGCGACGCCGGCGCTCGAGCGGGCCCTTGCGTCGCGCGGAGCCAAGGTGACTCGGGTGGCCGCCTACCGCACCCTTCGATCGACCGCGCCGGTCGCGCCCTCCGATGCCGCCGCGGCCGACGGCGTCCTCTTCACAAGCGCCTCGGCGGTCCGCTTTCTTTCCCAGGCGCTTGGGGACTTGCCGATGAAGGAACTCACAAGGCGTGCCACGGCCTTTTGCATCGGTCCCGTGACGGGCACAGAGGCAACCGGAGCGGGCTTCGCGAGCGTCCGCGTCGCTGAGCCACACACGGGCGAGGGCCTCCTCGCGTTGCTCCGCGCGGAGGTGAATTCCCTTGCCTGAGCGCACGGCCACCCTCGCGGTCCGCCCTCGCCGGCTCCGGCGCACGCCCCCGCTGCGCGCCTCCGTGCGCGAGACGCACCTGTTACCCGCTCAGCTTGTGCTGCCGATCTTCATCCGGCAGGACGCCTCGATTCCCCCCGATATTGGGTCCCTGCCAGGCGTCCGACGGTACACCCCGAGAGAAGCTGCCGCCTGCGCTGCCGCCTGGAGCCGCGCGGGGCTTGGCGGCGCCATGCTCTTTGGCGTCCCTCGCCGCAAAGACTCACGCGGGACGGCCGCGTGGTCTTCCGCAGGCCCCGTGCCCCGCGCACTCGAAGCGATGCGCAAGGCGGCCCCCGACCTCGTGCTCTTCGCGGACGTTTGCCTCTGCGGGTACACCACGCACGGGCATTGCGGTGTCCTGCGCGGCCGCGCGGTCGACAATGACGCTACGCTGCCCGCGCTTGCGCGTACCGCCGTGGCCTACGCCGAGGCGGGGGCCGACCTCGTAGCGCCGAGCGCGATGATGGACGGGCAGGTCGCGGCCCTGCGCGCTGCGCTCGATGGTGCGGGGAGGATCGAGACGGGGATCCTTGCCTATGCCGCGAAGTTCGCCTCGTCCTTCTACGGGCCTTTCCGAGAAGCCGCGCGTTCGGCCCCTTCCTTTGGCGACCGCCGAGGGTACCAACTCGACCCCGCCAACGGCCGCGAAGCGCTGCGCGAGATCGACCTCGATGTCGCTCAAGGGGCCGACATGATCATGGTGAAGCCGGCCCTGCCGTACCTCGATATCCTGCGCGCCGCCCGCCGGCGCGTGTCGCTTCCCCTTGCCGCGTTCTGCGTAAGCGGCGAGTACGCCATGATCGAGGCCGCCGCTGCGCGGGGCTGGCTCGACCGGCAGGCTGCCGTCCTCGAAGCCCTCACCGCGGTCCGCCGCGCGGGGGCCGACCTCCTCCTTACCTACCATGCCGAGGAGGCCGCACGATGGCTCAACGCCGCGAAGTGACCCCGCAGCTGGAAGGCGCGCCCAGTGCCGCCGCGCGCGAGTACCTCAAGTACACGTTCTACCGCGTTGCGCAAAGCTGGCGCCTGCAACGGCGGGAGGCGCGTGCCGCGCAGAAGCGGGCGTTTTCCGCCGAGCTTGCCGCGCTTTGCGACGCGCACAGGATCCGCCTCTACTCGCTCGTGGGGCTGCGCGGCGATTGCGACTTCATGACATGGACGATTGCCGACCGCGCCCAGGACCTGCAGGAGGTCGCGCGCCGGATCGTCTCGACGGAGCTTGGAGCGCACCTCGAGACGCCGTACTCTTACCTCGCGATGCGCAAGCGCAGCGTGTACCTCGGGGGGCACGCGCACCCGGGGCAGGATGGCGCCGGCGCGCCGGGCGTGCCGGCCGGCGCCAGCTTCCTCTTCGTCTATCCGTTCACGAAGAAGCGCGAGTGGTACGCGCTCCCCTTCGAAGAGCGCCAGAAGGTCATGCGCGAGCACTTCCGCGTCGGCCACAAGTACCCGAAGATCACGATCCACACGGGCTACTCGTTCGGGATCGACGACTACGAGTTCATCCTCGCCTTCGAGGGGGACGACCCCGGCGAGTTCCTCGACCTTGTGATGGAACTCCGCACGAGTGAGGCGAGCCGCTACACCGCGGTCGAGACCCCGATCTTCACGTGCATGGCCGCGGAGCCCGAGGCCCTCGTGGCTGCGCTGGGGGACTGATTGCTTGCGCGTTGAGGCCCAGGCATCCCCGCAGTCGCGAAACGAGGCGCTCTTTGCCCGCGCCCAGGGCGTTCTAGCCGGCGGGGTAAGCAGCCCCGTCCGCTCGTTCCGGGCGGTCGGCGGCACCCCGCGCTTCATCGGGCGCGCGAGCGGCGCGCATCTCACCGACGAGGATGGACACACCTACATCGACTTCGTCCTCTCGTGGGGCGCAGTCATCCTTGGGCACGCGCACCCCGCGGTGGTTTCCGCCATAAAGGCCGCGGCGGAGCGGGGCACGACCTACGGCGCGGCCACGGAGGCCGAGGTCGCGCTTGCCGAGGCGATCCAGAAGGACATGCGCTCGCTCGAATTGCTGCGGTTCGTGAACTCGGGCACCGAGGCGGCGATGTCCGCCCTGCGCGTCGCGCGCGGCTTCACGGGGCGCGACCTCGTGGTCATGTTCGAAGGGTGCTACCACGGGCACGCCGACCCGTTCCTCACCAAGGCGGGGTCGGGGGTCGCCGCGGCAGGTCTGCCGAAGTCGGCGGGCGTCCCCGCCGGGGCCGCTCGCGACACGATCGTCCTGCCGTTCAACGACGAAGCCGCACTCGAGCGCGCGTTCAAGGAAACGCGCGGGGGCATTGCCGCCGCCATTGTCGAGCCTATCCCCGCGAACATGGGCGTCGTCCTCCCGCGGCCCGGCTTCCTCGAGCGCCTGCGCGAGGTCTGCGAGGAGCACGACAGCCTCCTCATTTTCGACGAGGTGGTCACCGGCTACCGGGTCGGGCGCGGCGGCGCTCAAGGCCGCCTCAGGATCGAGCCGGACCTCACGTGCCTCGGCAAGGTTGTCGGCGGGGGCCTGCCCGCCGCGGCGTTCGGCGGCCGGCGCGAGGTGATGGAGAACCTCGCTCCCCTCGGGCCCGTGTATCAGGCGGGAACCTTGGCTGGGAACCCACTCGTGATGGCGGCGGGTCTGGCGACGCTGCGTGCGCTCACTCCGGCTGCCTACGAGCAGCTGGACGCGGCAGCGGCGCGCCTTGAAAACGCCCTAAAAGGGTCGGCCGCTGCGGCGGGCGTCCCGCTCACGACCGCGCGCGCAGGTGGGATGGTTGGGGCTCACCTGCGTTCGGGGCTCGTCGAGAATTTCGCCGACGCGCGCGCCACAGATCTTGATGGCTATCGGCGGCTCTTCCACGCGCTGCTTGGCCGGGGGATCTACTTCCCCCCCTCGCCTCTCGAGGCGCTCTTCGTATCGCTCGCCCACGGAGCTTCGGCAATGGCCAAAACGGATCGCGCGGCTGCCGATGCGTTCGCGACCCTGGGGAGGCGGGTGGGATGATAGCGCGCTTCCTCAGCGCCTGCTGGCGCGAGCCGGCGGACGCCACTCCGGTCTGGTTCATGCGCCAGGCGGGCCGCTACCTGCCCGGCTACCGGGAGATCCGCAAGACGCACGGCGTGCTCGACATCGCCCGCTCGCCGGAACTTGCGGTGCAAGTCGCGATCGAGCCCGTGCGCACGCTGGGGGTCGACGCTGCCATCCTCTTCGCGGACATTGCGCTGCCCCTGCAGGCGATGGGTTTCCCGATCGACATCGAGAAGGACGTTGGGCCGGTCACCCCCTCGCCCGTGCGCGCGCCGGACGATGTCGAGCGCCTGAAAGAGTTCGACCCCGGGCTCCTCCCCTTCATCCCTGAGACCATCGGGCGCCTCAAGGAGAAGTTGAACGGCGCCCCGCTCATCGGATTCTGCGGCGCGCCCTACACGCTCGCGAGCTACATGATCGAAGGGCGGCCGACCAAGGACTTCGCCGAGACGAAGGGGTTCATGTGGCGCCACCCCGACGCGTGGGATGCGCTCCTTGAGCGCCTGGCGGAGGGGATGGGCGCTTACCTAGGGGTGCAGACGAAGGCGGGGGCCGATGCGGTCCAGGTCTTCGACTCGTGGGTGGGAGCGCTCGCCCCCGAGGATTACCGCGCGCGCGTCGCGCGACCCACCGCCCGGCTTTTCCGGACGGTGCGCGAGACGGACGTCCCGGCCATCCACTTCGGCACCGGGACGGCGGCAATTCTCCCGCTGATGCGCGAAGCCGGCGGTGAGGTGCTTGCAGTTGACTGGCGCCTGCCCCTCGATGAAGCGTGGGTGCGCGCGGGTGGACAGGTGGCGCTCCAAGGGAACCTCGACCCTGCGGCGCTGCTTGCCCCGCCGGCGGTGATCGAAGAAAAGGTGCGCGACATCCTCGCGCGCGCAGGCGGTCGCCCCGGGCACATCTTCAACCTCGGGCACGGTGTGCTCCCGGGCACGCCGGTCGACAACGCGCGGCTCGTGGTCGAGCGCGTCCACGCGATGACGGCGGGAGGCGCCTGAGGTGGGGCCCGACCCGGACGGCACGGCCGTCGTCCTCATGGCTTATGGGAGCCCCCAGCGAAAGGAAGAGATTGGTGCGTACCTTGAGCACATCCGCGGGGGGGAGCGCCCGTCCGCCGAGGGCCTGGCGGACCTTGAGCGCCGGTACGACGCCATCGGCGGCCGCTCGCCGCTGCTCGAGATCACGAGGGCACAGGCCGCCGAGCTGGAGCGCGCCTTTGCCAAGCGCGGGCGGCCGGTCCGGGTGTGGGCTGCGATGAAGCACAGCCCGCCGTTTGCCGCCGAGGTCGTCCACGAGGCGCACGCCGATGGGACGCGGCGGTTCCTCGGCGTGGCGCTCGCGCCCCACTTCGCGCGCATGAGCATCGGCGGGTACGAGCGGGCGCTGCGCGCGACCGCTGAGGCGCTCCCGGGAGTGAAGTCCGTCGAGATGGTGAAATCTTGGCACCTCGAGCCCGCCCTCGTCGACACATGGGCGGAGGCGATCCGCGCGATCCGCCGCGCCCGACCGGCGTTTGCGGCCTCCGACGCCTCAGTGCTCTTCAGTGCCCACAGCCTGCCCGCGCGCATCGCGGCGGAGGGCGACCCCTACCCGGGCCAGCTCGCCCAGACATGCGCCGCCGTCGCAAAGGCGAGCGAGGTGGAGCGCTTTTCGTTCGCGTGGCAGAGTGCCGGGACCCGCGGCGAGTGGCTTGGGCCCCCGCTCCTCGAACGCCTCCGTGAGCTCGCCGCGGGCGGCGTGCGCACGGTTCTCTCAGCGCCCGTGGGCTTCGTCTCAGACCACCTCGAGGTTCTCTACGACCTGGACATCGAGGCCCGGGCCGAAGCGGAGCGCCTTGGCCTGCAGTGGGCCCGAGCGCCGATGCCCAATGTGGCTCCACGGCTCATCGAAGCGCTTGTGAACGTCGTCGAATGCGCGCTCGCGGCCCCGCGCCCTAAGGCGGAAGCTGGCGCTCGAAAAGCGGAGAGGGGCTACGCGCCTTCCTGAACCTCGATGATCTCGTCAGCGAGCAGCCCGTGCGCCTCCTTGTGCACGGCGGCCGCCGCTTCCTTGCTCGGCGCACGGCAGAGGCAGAAGACCTTGCCCGAGTTTGCATCGAACCAGTACTTCTTGTAATCCACGCCGTGCTTTTTCTGAACCTTCAGGTCCGCCGCGTGCGCTTTCGCGACAGCTTCCTTTGTCAATCCTGGCACGTGCTTGTGGACATCCATGTACAGGGGCATCTGGGCATACCTCACGAGGCGCTCGCATTTTGCGAGGGCCTTTCCAGCAAATCGTGCGAGCGGTACTTATCATGATCGCCGCCTCGCCCTGAGGAGGCTGGCGCCCCTTGGCCGGCGGGTTCGTGGGGCCACGAAACGAAAGGCTTCCAGAGGAGGAGGAGAAATGGGCTCAGCCGGGGCCGCGGATAAGCCGGTTCGAACTCGATCGGGGGCGCTAACCGGGACATCGCCGCACCGACCCCGTGTCAGGCCCGATCCGAGTTCGGGGCCGCCCGCTCAGGTCCCTGCAGCCGGAGCTTCATTCCCGGATGGTCCCCAAGTCGAGGGTTCACCTCGGTGGGAGCGAAAAGCGCCCGGGGCACGAACAAACCCTTCAGCAAGTCAGCAGCAAAGGAGCGTTCCCCGGCCTCAAGGGGAAGCAGGCTCTCCGTCCATACATTGGCGCGTTTGAGCAGCTCGTCCCGCGGGGCGACTTCGTGGTTTAGGAGGAGAGGCGAAACCTTGTCATCGATGTCGCGCTGCGTAATCCGGTGCGCAAGCGACGGGTCAAAGGCAGAGAGGTCGAGGGAGCCAAGGAACCCGTTGAATAGCGCCACCTTGCGTACGACGGCCGCGTCAAGAGCGATGTCCCGGAAGCGAGCGACGTCAAAGAGGTCTCGCGGCGCGCCTCGCAAGCAGAGCGTGCCGAGTTTTTGGCCCGCGACTTCGTTGGCGGGCAAGCAGGCGACGGCCACCCTCTCGCCCGGGATGTCAAGCGAACAGGGCCTCCATTCGATGCGGCCCAGGATTGGGACCCTTTCCAGGAAATTCAGGTCCACCTTCAGGAATTCGTCCGATCCCGTCGTCGACGCGTAGCGGAAACGGAATTCCGAAAGCGCGTAGGGCTCGCGTTTCAACGCTCCACGATATCCCAGGGATCCGCCGAGTTTCAAGAGCTGAGCAACGACCGCTGGCCGTTCCCGGAGCATTCCCTCGCGTTCGACCGATCCGACATAGTCGAGGTCCGCGTCGATGGAGAGTCGAGCCGGCCGCGCGAGGAATAGGTTTAGGGCCGTCCCCCCCTTGAGGACGACGCGCCCTCGCAGAAAGTCGTCCTCCGCAATCGCCTCCAAGAGGCCCACGAGGCGGACGGCTTTCTCGAGTGGCCCGCGCCGAAAACCCGTGCCTTCGGCGAGCACCGACAGGCCGCGCGCCGAAAGGTCAATCGCGGCCAAGCCCGGCCACCTCCCTCGCGGAACGCGGCACGAAAAGCCGCCACTCGCGGACATACAAAGACCTCTCGCTCCGTTCTCCGAAGTAAACAGGGCTCCCGCTCATCCGCTCGCGGAACGGGTTGAGTTCGTTGGGCTTGATCCCCCATTCGCCGCGGTTGAGCGAGAGAAGAAAGCCGGCGCGATTGAAAATGCTCGATGTCCCGATCGCCTGGCACGCGTCAAAAACCTCCGGGGCGCTGATCCTTCGGAAGCCTGAGCTGCTCTGGGCGATCTCCTCGAACCCGGCTCCCTTGGATGGATGCCGGCAGCACATTGTGATCGTCCATTCCGGGCGGGTTGCCCGGATCACCTCGCCTTCGTGGGGGTAAGCACTCGAAGCCTTCTCCATAAGGCGGGCGGGCATCAGGTGCGGCTCGAAGCGGACCCCCTGAAAGGAAAAGGGCGAGAAGCGCGAAGAAACGGCGACATGGACGCGCGACTCCGAGGGATTGTGGGCCACCCCTGCGATCACAAGGGCGCTGTGGAAGGCGAGGGTAGCCTCGGGGCGGAGCCGCGCGGCCACAAGGTACGGGTTCCAGTTGGTCTCCCACGCGGGGTCCTGGCGGGGGCCCGGCACGTAAAGGCCGCGGCGCACCTTCACGAGCAGGCCCGAGCGTTGGAGGGTGTAGAGCGCTTGGGCGGCCGCGCGGCGGTTTCCGGAATATGCGGCCGCGGCATCTTGGATCGACAGGACGGGACGGTGAAGGAGCGGGCGGTACGCGGGGTTGGGTGCCGGCATGTGATAATTCCACGAGATAATCTGTCATATATAAGATTATCTCGCTATTTTCGCATACGCTTCACACACGCTTACGGTTTGCTTTTCTTGCGCCAAGATCTTCCAAATAACAGATTTTAACAATATTTGTGCATATGTGAACCTGCTCCCCCCATCCCCCCACGTAGTGGGGGGATGGGGGACGATGGGGGGTGGAACTCACCCGGAATGGAAGTGAATGGGCTCAGCCGGATTTGAACCGGCGACCTCGACCTTGTGAAAGTCGCGTCATGACCAACTAGACCATGAGCCCGCGGTGGCCCCTTGGCGGGGCGCCTTCCGCCCCGAGAGGGGGGGCCCCATAAAAAGATGAGGGGGTCGACGCCCTGCGCGCAAGAGCCGCGCCTTTTTCCCTTCGCCCGCCCTTGGTTGGCCCGGTGACCCGGTGCCCCGAAAAACCCCCGATGTGATCCTCATCGCCGTTGACGGCTCCAAGGCCTCCCTCCAGGCTGCGAGGCAGGGCTTCCAGATCGCCAAGGCGATGGGCGCGAGCGTGGAGATCGTGAACGTGCTCGTCTACGGCGGGTCCGGAGCGAAAGGCGCGGCGGCCACGTACTGGTACTCGGCGCTGCCGAAACTGCGCGAGGACGCCCGAAGCACGCTCTCGCAGGCCGTGAGGGACGCCGAGAGCGCGAAGGTGCCCTTCGAGGCCAAAGTCCTCGAAGGCCACGACGCGGCGGTCGCGATCGTCCAGGAGGCCGAGGAGGTCCACCCCAGGCTCATCGTCGTCGGATCGCACGGACGCACGGGGATCCAGCGTGTCCTTCTCGGATCGGTCGCCGAAAAGGTCGTGCGCCTTGCGCCTTGCCCCGTGCTCGTCGTGCGCTGATCAGAGGGCGCCCCCGACGACGACGTGGCCGTTCATCGTCGCCTCGTGCCCGGGCACGTCGCAGAAGTACCGGTAGTCCCCCGCGCTGGCCGGGCCCACCACGAGGCCGACCGTCTCGCCGGGGCCAAAGAGCCGGGTCCCGAGGAAAAGGTCGCGGATCACCAAGTTGTGGATGAGGGCATCGCTGTTCGTCACCTCGATGAGCATCTTGGCGCCGGGCGGGACCCTCAAGGTCGGCGACCGCGTGGCCCGGCCTTCCGCCTCGACCTGGAAGAAGCCGGTCATGTTTGCCAAAAGCACCACGCGCACCCCCGCGGGGCTCGCGCCGTGGAACGGGAGGAAGAGGACGCGCATGTCTTCGTCGAAACCCGCGTGCGCAGCTTTCAGCCGCTCGAGCGCCCCGCCGACATCGGAGTCGTTGCCAAACATCATGATTTCAAGGAGCTGGGTCGCGTTCTCGCGGACGGGCCGCACGCTCGTGTTGAGGAGCGGGGCCCAAGGCGTGTGCTGCGCGGCTGTAATTAGCGCCTTGAGCGGCACAAACGCCTCGGTCTTGCGCCCCCCGGCCAGGAGCCCTTCGAGTTCGCCAAACCGCGTCGCGACCTCCGTGGCGCCGGCTTGGTTGGCCGCAACCTCCGCTTCACTCTGGGCCTTGGCCAACTGGGTCTTCAGCGCGGCGACCGTGGCGTTGAGAGCGGCCACTTCGGTCTCGAGCGCGGAGGTGTCCACAGGGGGCGGCGAGGCCGGCGCCCGCGCAAGGAGGGCTCCCCCGCCGACACCGAGGAGGAGCCCGACCACAAACACGCCGGTAAGTGCGGCCGGCAACCGGAGCGCCTTTTCGTCCGCAGCGTCCAATCGCGCATCCTGCCCCTTCGGGCAAAGTCGCAATTTAGGGCCGCCTAACGCATGAACCTGCCGTGCTTACAGACAATGGGGAGCGCCGGGGGGCCCGGCCTGTAGGGGGAAAAAGAAAGAGAGCCCGGCCTTGCGGCCGGGGGAAGGGAAAGGGGGCCCGAGCCTCAGAGCGCCTTGGGCGGCTCGACGGGGGAGGGCGTGTCGCTCTTGGGAGCGTCCACCTTGACCTCCTCCTTCTTCGGCGCCTCGGGCTTCATGTCCGAGAAGCTCGAGGGCGCGTGGGACGGAGAGTGGGCGGGCGCGGCCTCGCCCGTGGGCGGGCGCGGCCGGCGCATCATCGCGAGCACGCCGACAAAGAGCGCGAGGACCGCGACGATGAGGCCCCAGTTCGCCGTGTTTGCCGCCGCCGAGATCGGCGACGCGCCGCCCGAAGGACGCGTGAAGAGCGTCGCGCTGCTCGAGCCCGCGCTCCCCGCGTAGGCGATGACGAGCAGGTCGCCGTCGGCGGCCGTCGTCGAGGGAACGACAAACGTCAGGTCGCCCTCGACCGCGCTCACTTCGTACTGGCGCGTCCCAACGGAGTACCCGCCGGGCAGGCTGCCCGCCCCGCCGTAGAGCGTCACGGTAATCGTTGTCGTGGCCGGCATCGTTGCACCGCCGACGGCGACGAACTTGTAGTGGATCGTCACCGTGTCGCCGGGCTTGTACGATTTGTCCGGGACATCGATCGAGAGCGCGAGGTACTTCTCGCGCGACACGCTCGTCGAGTCCTGGGCCACGAGGCCGCCGCAGGACGCCGCGACATTGATGTTGTACTCGTCGTCGGGTTCCGCCGGGATCATGAACGTGATCCGCGCCGTCTTGCCGCCGGGGGTCAGCGTCCCGTTCGCGATCGGGTCGCCGCCTGCGTCCGGGGTCACGATGAAGATGAACGTCGCACCGCCGGCGCCGCAGTCGCGGTCCGTCACGAGCGTGGCGCCAATCTCCATGGTCTCGCCGGGGTTGTAGGAGGTCTTCACGGGGTTGAGCAGCATCGCCCATGAGAAGACGTTGGCGTACTCCCCGCGGTTGTACGTGCGGTCGTCGGGCGTGTAGACCGTGACGAACACGTAGATCTGCCCGATGAAGTCCGAGGGGATCTGGATGTTCTTCTCGGAGCCCGTCGAGGTCCCCGTGACGTAGTCCTCCACGAGGACCGCGCCCGTGTTCGAGTTCGTGACGCGCCAGTGGTACATCGCGCCCGAAAGGAGCGTCGAGTTCGTCGTGATGAACACGAGCCTCGCGTTGATCGTCTCGCCGGGCTTGTACTGGGTCTTGTCGAGCTTCAGGTCGATCGAGAGGCCCGTGGCCGCCCGGATTGTGAACTGCGCCGAGGCTTCCTGCGTCGAGCCGCCGCGGGAGGCTGATACGAAGACACGGAGGACCGTGTCGTCAGGGATCCCCTGGTGGAGCGTCAGGATGAAGGAAACCGTGCCCTGCTGGCTCGTCGTCTGGGAGGGCACCGAGTACGAGGTGTCTTGGCTCCAGGTCGCGTTGCCGGCGTCGTACTTCTCGACCTTCGTCGCGACGGCGACTCCCGAGGTGGGCTCCGAGTAGATGTAGCTCGTCGTCGCGGTCACGGAGACAACGATGCTGTCGCCCGACTGGTACACGGCCGGGAAGCGGTCAACGGACACGGCGAGGTTGAAGGTCCCGACGAGGATCGGGACCGACTGGGTCTCCGAATGCATGTTCGTTGTGTCGTTGTACGTGAGGTAGAGCGTGTAGCTGTTCGAGCGGGTCGTGGAGGGCAGCGTGAACGAGAAGCTGCCCTGGGTGGCCGAAACGGCCTCGCCGAGGTTGTCGGTCACGAAACCCGAGCCGTTGTCGCGCTGGATCTGGAGGCGCCACCTTCCGCTGCCGCTGTCGAGCGGGCGCTGGTCCTCGACCTTCTGCGTGAAGTAGAAGACCGTGACCTGGTCGCCTGCAAGGTACACGCGGTGGTTGGCTTCCGCGTTCAGGTCGAAGAGGTGCACGTAGAAGGAGTCCGTCCGGGCCGGGAAGACGCTGCCGTTGCGGTAGGCGTAGATCGAGTACCATCCGTCCCAGTCCGCGGGGATCGCGATCGGCCACACGTACGTGCCCGCAGCCGTCGACGAGACGTTGTACATCTCCATCAGGTCGGTCCCGTTCGAGTGGCGAACGAAGATGTCGTACCCGACCGAGGTGGACATCCCGCCGACGGTGATCGTCACGGACTCGCCGGGGATGTAGGCGTCCGGGTCCTTGGAGGGCGTGAGGTCGATGCTCTCGGCTGCCGACGGCAGGGCGAGGGCCGCGAGGCCGAGGCCGAACATCAGAAGGGCGATCGACAGGCTTTGGCACAGGCGTACGGGAGTTCGCACGTTCTCACCTTGGGGCGCATTGCGAGACGTTGAGGCATTAAAGGTAACGGCGAAAACCGCAGGACTGATTCCATCACCCAGGTGCGTCTCATAACAGGAGCCAGCGGGCCTGGCCCGGCCGTCCCTGCATCGCGAACGCGTGAGGGAGCCATCGGCGGTTGTTGAATTTCCCGGCGGGCTCCAGCTGCCCCCGCACGTCTCCACCGGCCGACTCACAACGTTCTTTTCCCAGGGCCCCCCCTCGAATTTCCGGGTAGGGCGTGGCGGAAAAGACGCTTGACGTCGACAAGGTGCTCCTCGCGATCGACGAGTTGCGCCGATGGGAGCGGCGTGCGAGGGAGCTTGGCGACGCCGGCGGCGCGCGTGCGTCCCCCGAAGAGGCCGCGCGTGTGCGACAGCAGATCGCGTACTACAGCGGCCTCCTCCAGGACATGAAGAAGCGCGCGAACCCCGACAGCGCGCCGCGCCTCATGGGCCGGTTCCGTTAAGGCGGACTTTGGCGCCGCCAACGCCTCCAGATCATGACATGAGCGAAAGGATCGCCTCAGCCGGGCTTCCGTCGGCGCTGCGAAGGGCCGAAATCGCCGCCTTGCGCGAGCAGCCGGCCTGGTCCATCACGAGCCGGACGTCGTCCTCGGGGAACTCTGAGGGCTCGGCCGGTTCGTCGCGGCGCGCGGGGGCCGGGAGAGGCCCCTTGGCGGGGGACCCCGAAGCGGGTGCCCGCTCCTCTGGCCGGCCGACGACCTGGTAGGTCGAAGTGCCCTGCGCGCGCACCTCGACGACCTGCGGCTCCTTGAAAACAAGCTCCTTCGAGCGCAGTCGGATCACGACCTCCAACACGTCGCGCAGCTCCTCCTGCTCGATCCCCATCTGCTTCATGAGGGCCTTCATCTTGCGAGGGTCCATCCCGCCCGGCAGCATGGTTTGCACTCTCCGTCGTAAACGAGGATTGAGCGGCCTTTGCTTTCACGGTTCCGGTTCGACCTCGAGGCTGAAATCGCAGGCGGGCGCGGAATGCGTGAGGGACCCGCAGGAGACGATGTCGGCAAACGGCGCGACCTTGGCGATGTTCGAGGCGTCGATGTTGCCCGAGACCTCGACGAGGACGCCTGGGTAGCGCGCCTTGAGCGCCCGGTAGGCCCGGCCAAGCGAGCGCGCGGGGAAGTTGTCGAGCATCACGATGTCGGCGCCGAGCTCGGCGGCCTTTAGGGCGTCCTCGAGGTTGGACACCTCGACCTCGACCTTCTTCGTGAAGGTCTTTCCGCCGCGGGGCCCCAGGGCCGCCATCGCCCGCTCGACGCCGCCCACGACCGCGAGGTGGTTGTCCTTCACGAGCACCATGTCGTCGAGGGCGAACCGGTGCGGGTCGCCGCCGCCGAGCGCGACCGCGCGCTTCTCGAATGCGCGGAAGCCCGGCGTCGTCTTTCGCGTTGCGGCGACAATCAGGCGGGGGTTCGCGCGCCTTCCTGCCTCGACGGTCGCCCGCGTGAGCGTGGCGATCCCGCTCATCCGCTGGAGGATGTTGAGGGCCACGCGCTCGCCCTTCAGCAAGGAGCGCGCCCTGCCACGCACTTTGGCGACGACCTCCCCCCTCGAGACGCGCGCGCCGTCCCTTGCCTTCGCGTCGAAGGTCAGCCCGAGCTCGCGGAAGACCGTCCCGGCCTCCTCGAGCCCGGCGACCACGCAAGCCCGTTTCGCGACAATGCGGCCGCGCGCCTTGGCCTTCCGGGGGACCACGAGCTCAGAGGTGATGTCCCCCCGCCCCACGTCCTCGTCGAGAAAGGCGTGGAATTCGCTCCGGCGCGGCACGGGGTGGCCACCCCTCCGAGGGGTCAAGTAGGTTGCCTTGGGACGCGCCTGCCCCCGCCCTTGCCAAGCCTGCCGGAGAGGCTATTTATCCGCGCTCGGGGGGATCGATGGGCGCCTTGACCGAACGTGGCGAGCCCCGCCGTTTCGAGGGGGCAACGCGCTTGCTCTTCCTCGGGCTTGCGGCGCTGGGGGCCTTGCTCCTCGCGGGCGCCCTGGCGCCGGGCGCCGCCGCGATCGACCCGCCTCTTGCCACGATCGCGACTCCGCCGAACAACTCAGCCTACGACGCGGGCTTCACGATCGACTTTTCCGCGAATGGCTCCACGGACCCAGAGAGCGGCCCGCTCTACTTCATTTGGGACTTCCCCGGGGAGCGGATCGAGGGACCCTCTTTTCAGGTCGTGTACTTCTCGAACTTCACCGTGCCCGGGACCTACGTGGTCCGGCTCACGGTGAGGGACAACGAATCCCTCGAAGGGTACGCGAACGTGACGGTGACCATCCGCCCGTCCAACGCGCCGCCTACCGCAGTGATCGGGGCGCCACCCAACGGCTCACGCTTTTTCACGGACGAGTTCATCAACTTCAGCGCCACGGGATCTTCGGACCCGGAGGGGGGCCCGCTCGCATTCTTCTGGTCGACAAACCTCTCTGGCCAGTTCGGGACGGGCGAGAACCTCAGCGTCAAGCTCCCGGTCGGCCGCCACAGGATCAGCCTGCGGGCCGTGGACAACCGAGGCGGGGAGGACACGGCGGCCATCGAGCTTTCCGTGGAGGTGAACGTCCCGCCCCACATCGATGCGACGCCTGTCACGCCGGCCACGGGATTCGAGGGAGACGCCTTCACGTTTGAGGCTACGTACAGGGAGGACAACGGCGAGGCGGCCCTCCGCGTGCTGCTCGTCCTCGATGGAACGCCTCACCCTATGGCCCTTGGCTCAGGCGCCGACCCTCGCGCAGGGCAGCGGTTCACTCTGTCGCTTACGCCCTTCGCGGGGCGCCACTCGTTCTATGTCCTTGCCGACGACGGGCGCTTCACGAACCTCACGCCGGTCCTTGCAGGGCCCGACGTCTGGCAGGGCCGCCGAGAGTTCCTCTCGGCCGATGGCCTGGCCACGCTTGGCCTCGCGGTGCTCCCGCCAGGGAACTTCAGCGTCGTTAGGGACGCTGGCCCGTCCCCGCCCGACCCCGCCGGGCTTGTCCCCGCATCGCCCGCCTACCGGGTGAACGGCAGCGCGCTTGAGGCTTCGAATTACACGCTCGAGGTCGCCTTTACGCCGGGGGCAGGCGTGAACGCCTCCTCCGCGCGGCTCCACCGGCTCGAAGCGGGCGCATGGCTCGCCCTCGTCACGGCCCTCAGCGGGCCCTCGAACGTGGCGACCGTCGGGGGCACCGCCGCCGAGTTGACGGCCACGTTCCGCGTGTTCGCGAGCCCCCTGACTCCGCCATCGAACGCGCCCCCCAACCTGGAGATTCGGTTTTCCGGGGACTTCTACCCGAACGCGACCATCGCCTTCGACGGCGGCAACTCGAGTGACCCCGAAGCCGACGCGGTCCTCCTCTCATGGAACATCAGCGGGCCGGGCGTTGCGACCGGATGGCTGCCCGGACGCGCGGTGCGACTCGCCTTCCCAGAGGTCGGGCTTTACAACGTCTCGCTGCGCGGCGACGACGGTTCGGGAAACGTCGTGTACCGCAACATCACCCTCGAAGTGCGGGAAAGGCCGCTGCCCCCCTCGGGTTCACTGGAGGAGCCGCTCACGCTCGCATCGCTTGCGGCGGCCGTGGCCCTTTCGGCGCTCCTCGCCCTCTGGTGGAGGGGGCGGGGACCCGTGCGCAAGGAGGCGTACGAGGACCAATACGGAAGGCTCTACACGGGCCGGATGAACGAGGAGAAGGAGTACGCCCAGCTCTTTGAGAAGTTCGCGCAGCCGCAAGACGACGGTGCCGCCCCGGCCACGGCACCCGAGGCGCCGAAGGATGAGGCGCCTTAGGCGTCCGGATGGCTATCCAAGCGCATGACCCACTCGTCGGCCGGGGGGCCCCCGCGGATCGAAACGGCCCGTTCCTCGCCAACACGCCGAAACCCGCACTTCTCAAGAACCCGGAGCGAGCCGACGTTGTTCTTAGCCACGTGGGCATAGAGGGGCCGCGCGCGGACCTCCTTGAGGAACAACCGCAGCGCTTCGGTCGCCACACCTTTCCCCCAGAATTCCCTCCCAATCCAATAGCCGACCTGAGCCAAGCCGCCCTGCTCCCAGCTGTTGATGGTCCCCGCGACCTCGCCGCCGGCGAGGACCGTCCTGCAGGTCACCGACTTGTCGGCGAGGATCTTCCCCCAGTGCGCACCAAACGCCTCCTCGTCTCGCGCGGGGAAGGCAGCCATCTCCGTCGCGATGGGGTCCTGCTGGTTGGCAAAGAGGGTGGGGAGGTCGCTTTCGCGCACTTCTCGGAGGGTGACGCGGCCCGCCAATCGAACACCACACGGACTCACGGGAAGGAGAAGGGCGCGCGCCCGACCCTGGAGCCGCTAACCTCGGCTCAACCGTCACCAGCGGGCTGCCGGGCCTTAACCGCTCCGGGAGCGCATCGAAGCGCGAAAGGGCTAAGGCTCCGGCAGCTGGATGCGCAAGGAGAAGGAAGATCGGGCCTCGATCGTCAGCCAGAGCGCACCGCCCTCATGGTGGGGAAGGGTCGCGCCCGGAGGGTCGAGCTGAATCAGGACAACATCCCCCGTGCTGACTCTAAGGTCCCCGTCGTCCTGAAAGCTGATGTTCACCTGCACACCGCCGGTCGTGCTGAGGTTGGCGCCGCCGGATCCGCTATAGTATGGGTAGGTGACGCCGCTCCCCGTGTCCTCCAAGTCATAGAACAATTGAGAGAGGTTCGATTCAGGCAGATTGCCGACGACTGAGACACGGATCGCCAGCGTTCCGGCTGTCCAATTCCCGCTTTCGAGGTGGATGTCGTAAGGGAGCCTCGTCTCGCCGACCTGATGCGCTCCAAGAAAGACTCGGACCGTCCCCCCGCGCAAGGCCGTCGACGAGGGCGGATGCAATTGGAGTCGAACGAAGTCGCCCGCCGAGACATTCGGCGATTCGACATTGTAGTAGCTCAGGTTCACCGTCGCGCCGGCTACGCGCGTCTCGTTGAGGCCCGGTGAGCCGTTATAGAACTCCCGGGAGGTCGCTCCTTCCATTCCCGAAACCACAAAGGTGAGGTTTTGAGGAAGTGTGCCGGAGGCAAGCTCGGCCTTCGCGACGAACAGGTTGACGCCACCGCCCTCCCAGGAGCCCGTGGACAAGACCACTTGACCTGGCAGGATGCTCGGAACGCCGCGCGAGTACAAGGGAAGGAGGAAGAGCAAGGCAACCACGGCAAGCGCGGCAAACGCAAGCGCAGCAAGGACGACGACCCTCACCATGGCATTTCGGCCCCCGTCGTTTTCCGATGGACTACAGGGCGCGCCCCATAAGGCTTTGGGAGAACCCCTCGCGGTGCCGGGTTGCGCGCGGTCGAGGCATGCTTGGGGCAGGGAGGGTGAACGGTCGCCGGTCGTTCGCGCGCCGCACGGGCGTGGCGGGCGTTCCATCGTTGGGGGTCCGTTCACCCCGGGGGTACAGAGTGTCCCCGGTTTGGCTGAACGCCCGGAGATGGGCGTAAGTGCAGGCGCCGAGCCCTTGAAGCTGGCGCCCTTGGGTCATCCGTCAGTCAGCGGGTTTTTGCACCGAGGGGGTAACCCAGACTCGTTCGAGGTCGTTGAAGGCATAGCCTGTCCGCGGCACCCATCGGGCACGTACCGGACCGAAGCGCGGTGGACCCGCCTTTGCGCCCCCACCGCGCCCATGCATTACGAAAGTGTCAAATAGATCAAACATATGTTCGATTTGTCGAACAGCATGCATTTCCACAACCTCCCCGAGCACCTCCTTGGCAGCCGCACGCGTCTCGCCGTTCTCCGGGCGCTCTTGCGGACTCCGGGCGCGCAGTTCACAGGCCGCGAACTCGCGCGGGCTGCCAACGTGTCCCCCTCGCAGGCGCTTGCCGCGCTGCGCGTGTTCGAGATGGAGGGGTTCTGTCACCAGCGGCGGCACGGGCGCTCCAGCGTGTGGGCGGCCGACCCCGACCACTTCATCACACGTGGGCTGAACGACGTCCTGCATTTGGACCAAACCGCTCAAGCCCGACTCGAGGAGGTCCTGCACCAGGCTCTCGATAGCTCGGGTGCCGAGGAGGCCTACCTCTTTGGGTCGGTTGCGACCGGGGCCGAGGACGCAAACTCGGACATCGACCTCCTCGTGGTTTTCCCGTCGAGGCGAGCGGCAGCGGGTTGGCAGAAGAAGCTCGAAGCGCTGCGGCCGCGTGTGGAGAAGGAGTTCTCGAATTTCCTGTCACCCTTGGTCTACGCGCGCGAGCAGGTTCGAAAAGGGGCCCCGATGAAACTGCTCGAAGAGGCCCGAAGGACAGGCGCCGTCATTGAGGTGGGAAAATGACCGGCCAAGCGCAAACGGTGCCCGCCACGAAGGCCGAGGCAAGGCGATTTCTCGCCAAAGCGGAGCAGTTTCTCTTGGGCGCCCAAGGTTCGCTCCGCGACGGCCACGCGACAAATGCTGGCTTGCTTTCGGTCCATGCTGCAATCTCCGCGTGCGACGCCCTCACGGGGCATTTTCTCGGAGTCCGGTCGAAGAGCCAGCGCCACCAGGACGTGCTGGGGTTGTTGAAACAATTGCCCCTCGGGAACAAGGAGGGACTCGCGCGCCAGGTCCGCCGCCTGCTTGACGCCAAGAACGTGGTGGAGTACGAGGACAAGTTGCTCCTTAGGATGGAGGCCAGCGAGATGGTCGAGCTTGCGGAGCGCATTGTGGCGACCTGCAGGAAGTCGGTGCGCTGAGAGCCCCGCGGGGGCCCGCGCCCGATCCGCTGGGGGGCGGGCAAAAGGGACAACAGAGCGCTTCTCAAGGGGGAGGGCTTGCCAATGGGGGCCAGCCCTGTCGGGGGTCCGCACTCTTGCTGCCTGGTCGGTACGCGTGGCTTCCACCGCCCGCGCGGCGGTGGAGACCGCCAGCTACGCTTGCTCGATGCACCGCGAGGAGTGGGGCGATCTCCCCGAGCCGCCAGGCGACAATCGTATCCGCGGGCGCTGGAGTCCGAAGGTCTGGTGCCGCCCCCCGGGGCTTCGGGCCCTGCGCATTGGCCGAAGCGCGAATGGCGGTCGCTCAAGGGGATTGCCCGACCGCGGAAGGGGCCCGGCGGGGGACAAGCGTCAGGCAAGGCGGGGGATCAACGGTGCGCGCGGGCCGGGCAGGTTGGCACGGCGGCACGACCGAGCCGCGCAAGGGTGGAGGGCGGGCTCAAACCCCTTCCTCTCCACTCCCGCTTTTTTGCTCGGTTGGCCACGCGCCTTTCGACCCCTGGTTCAGCTACCTCAACACCTCCCTTCCGCTTCTGGGGTTTGCCTTCACGCCACCCCGCTGCCCAAAAACAAGAAATAGCGACCACCTGGATCGGGCATTACCGCGCTATGATGGCCCGCTCCCCCCTCTTGTTCCTCCTTGCCGTCGTCACCCTTGCTGCCGCCGCGGTCGCGATCGTGTCGGGCGCCGCCTCGGCCGCCACGAGCGTGCCCGGAGGGAACGTCACCAGCCCCACCTCGTGGACCGCCGCCGGGTCCCCCTACCTCGTCGACGGCACCCTCACCATCGACCCCGGCGCCTCCATCACCATCGACGCGGGCGTCGAGGTCGACATCAACCTCACCGCAACGATCGAAGTGCGCGGGTCCCTCAACGCGACCGGCACCGCGGCAAGCCCCGTCATCTTTGACTGGCAGGGGACCCCCGGCGGGCCCTTCGGGGGCCTCCGCCTGCTCGGCGTCAGCGCGCCCTCCACGCTCTCAAACCTCACCCTGCGCCACGCGGGCCGCGCGCTCTATGCCACCGCCGCCGCCGCTTCGGTCACCTTCTTCGACCTGCGCGTCGAGAACGCCACCGTCCGCGCGATCGAGATTGAGAACACCGCGCGGAGCCTTCGCATCGTGCGCCTCTCGATCGTGGATACCTACGACGGCATCCTTCTCACCAACGTCGCCAACCTCACCTTCGAAGGCGTGAGCGCCGGCCGCTTTACCTACTCGGGCGCGTGGGCCGTGTACGGCAACACTGTGCAGCGAACCACGTTCACGGACTTCGTCTCCGTCGAGGGCGAGGTGCGCCTCGCCGGCGCCACCGAGGTCGCCTTCTGGGGCCTTTGGGTCGTCGGGCCCGAGGAGAACTGGCCCCTCATGGTCTACGGGGGCGCCACGCTGCGCGTCGACCGCTTCGTCCGCACCGGCAGCTACTCCCTGGGCCCCTTCATCCAAAACGTCGGCGGCCTCTGGTTCTCCAACTTCACCGTCACCGGCACCCTCTATTCGCCGTACGCCGAATCCATGCACCTCGAGGGCTCCCCCGGCGCCCGCTTCACCGACGGCGTCCTCGACCACGGCAACTGCGGCCTCTGCCTCTCCACCTCGGGGCTCACGGAGATCCGCAACGTCAGCGTGTCCGACGGGACCACGGGCGTCTCGCTCGTGCGCTCCGGCAGCTCCATCGTGGACGGCCTGCGGGTCGCCAACATGACAAGCTTCGGCGTCTACATGGAATTCAGCGACGGCACCTCGATCGCCCACACCTCGGTCGTCAACGCGTCCCTGCCCTTCCGCGTCGGCGCCCATGGCGGCATCACGGTCGTTGACGTGTCGGTCGGCAACAGCGTCGACGGCGTCCCCGTCCTTGGCATCGTTAACTCCCCCAACCAGACGGTTTCGGGGGTGGGCTACAGCTGGATCTACATCCTCAACTCGCCGAACACCACCGTCACCGGCGCCAACATGACGCGCGCCGTCTCGGACGTTTCGGTGGCCGTCCTCAATTCGCCCGGGACCATCCTTCGCGGCATCACGGCGGTCGGCGGGACGGTCCTCTACGTCCAGAACTCCGCCGACACCCTCGTCGAGGGGTCGAACCTCACCGGCGACGAGGCCATATGGGATTACTTCAACCAGCGGCTCACCGTCCGCAACTCGACCCTTTCAGGCACGGGCTACAGCAACACGGTCGGCGGGTTCGCCGCCGACAGCGCCCTCTTCGAGGACGACCAAATCACGAACCTAGGCACCGCCGTCCGCCTCGCCGGATCGGGCGCGACCTACCGCCGCGTCAACATCAGCGGCCTGCGCGCCTTCGACATGGGCTTCTTCGGGGCCTCGGTCCTCGAAGACAGCACCGTCTGCGGGAAGGTCCTGCTCGGCGGCAGCGACGCCGTCGTGCGCAACATCACGATGTGCCCCGGCAACGCCCTCGGCTTCGACATCGCCGGCGCGCGGGCCACCGTCGAGAACGTCGCCTTCGACGGGCAGGCCCCCGCCATCCTGCTAAGCGGCGCAGCCGCTGCCGTGCTGCGGTGGAACACCTTCCGCAACTGCACCGGCAACAGCATCGAGGTCAAGGCTAGCCCGGCCTCCAGCGCGCTCGTGTACGAGAACGCCGTCTACTGCGGCGCGCAGTCGGCCGCCGACCACACGGCCTCCAACATCACCTGGTACAACGCGGCCCGCCTCCACGGCAATTACTGGGCAGGCTACTCGGGCGGCGACAGCAACGGCGACTTCATCGGCGACGCGCCGCAGCCCATCACGGGCGCCTCGCGCAGTGACCTCTACCCCCTGGTCGCGCCCATCGACCTCATCCCGCCCGTCGCCCGCGTGCCGGGCCCGTTCACGGCCGACGCCGACTGGCCCATCACCCTCGACGGGTCGGCGTCGTCCGACAACGTCGCGATCGTCAACGCAACCTGGTGGGTGAACGAGACGGGGACGCCCACCGCGCTTTACGGCCTCTCCCCCACGTACACCTTTGCGAGCACCGGCACCTTCGAGGCGCGTCTCGTGGTCCGCGACGCGTGGGCCAACGAGGCCGTCGCGTCGGTGTGGATCACGGTGGTCGACACGATCGGGCCCCGCTGGGAGGTGCCCACCGTCGCGCCCATCGCCTCCGGCGGCCAGGTCAGCTTTTCCGTCGAGAACGCGGTCGACCAGGCGGGGGTCGTAGGCGTAAGCTGGAAGGTCGCCGGTTCCGAGGTCTCGACCGCAGCCACGTTCTCGAGCGTTTTCTTCGCAATCCGGAACCACACGGTCATGGTCGAGCTTACCGACGGCCTGGGGCACGTTGCGACGTACAATGTGACCGTCCGCGTCGTGGATGACCGGCCCCCCGTCCTCGGGCCCGGTTCGTTTGCCTCTTCGCGCGTCGCCTACCAGAACGAGCCCATCGAGTTGCGGGCCGCAAACGCCTTTGTCGACAACGACCCCGCCTTCGCCTCGACGGTCACCTATGCTTGGAGTACCGCGGCGCTAGACGCGGCCTTCACCGGGCCCACCAACGCGAGCAGCGCGACGGTCGCCTTCGCAAACCTCGGCGACTTCAGCGTTGTGGTCCGCGTCTCCGACGCGTCGGGCAACTATGTCGACATCGCAATCCCCATCCATGTCATCGATGGAACCCCGCCCGGCGACCTTGCGTGGTCCGTCGAGCCGAACGGGACCGTCCAGCTGGGCCTGCCCGTGCACGTCTCCGCGGGCGCGACGGACCCCAGCGGCGTCTCGTTCCATTGGGACTTTGGCGATGGCACCTCGGGCGACGGCCCCAGTCTGGACCACACCTACACGCGCGCGGGGCAGTTCCGCATCAACCTGACGGTCTCCGACGGTGTGGGCAACCGGCTCAACGCGACCGTGCTCATCAAGGTCCAAGCTCCGCCGGCCCCTGCTGCGTCGCCAGCCGGGGACACGTCCGTCCTCGTCGCCGCCGTAGGCGCGGCGGCGGGGGCCGCAGCGCTCGCGGGTGTGCTGCTGATGAAGAGGCGGAAGGGAACGGCGCCGCAGGTGGCCCAGCCGCAAGTCGAGCAGGGCCCCGTCGTGGTGGAGGCACCGCAAAGCGAGTACGACCGGTTGTACGGCGGACAGGATGAACAGCGCCGCGGCTAGGGCGCTCCCCCCGTT
>Ga0209342_10001945_pt1 | contig 22618 bp, 24 predicted proteins | sample RifCSP16_2_FD_184023 | JGI IMG/M metagenome (GOLD analysis project Ga0209342, IMG submission 184023) | Soil microbial communities from Rifle, Colorado - Rifle CSP2_sed 16_2 (SPAdes) (version 2) | ecosystem: Environmental > Terrestrial > Deep subsurface > Rock core/Sediment | place: Rifle... | reverse complement strand
TCGACTTACGCCACGTGGTGGATCCGGCAAGCCATCACTCGTTCCATCGCCGATCACGGTCGGACGATCCGGATTCCCGTCCACTTGGTCGAGACCCTCAATAGGGTCACCAAGGTGAACCGAACGCTGACGAACCGGCTTGGGCATGAGCCGACGCCTGAGGAGCTCGCCCAGCGCACTGGGATTCCGTCCAAGAAGATCCGCATGATTCTCGAGACGTCCCGGAAGCCATTGTCGGTGGAGACACCGATTGGCGATGAGTCCACGCTCTCAGACTTCCTCGAAGATAAGCAGATCAGTTCACCGCTGGAGGCGTTGGCCGGTCAGGAGCTGGCCAAGCAAGTCACTCGGGCGCTCGCCTCCCTGACGCCGAAGGAAGAAGAGATCCTGCGACTTCGTTTTGGGATCGGAGTTCCATCGCCGCTGACGCTGGAAGAGGTGGGCGAACGGTTCGCGGTGACCCGCGAAAGAATCCGTCAGATCGAGGCACAAGCGTTAAGGAAGCTGCGTCATCCGCTGCGCGGCAGAGCCTTGAGGATCCTAGCCGATAATTGATTGCAGCACGGGCGCCTGGGCTTCGCCCGCCCGTGCTCGCGCGTGTATTCACAGCCAGCCTTGTGTCTGCTACCGTCACGCCAGGACGCGCGGACATTGCGGCGTGGGCACGCGGACCGAATTCACGCCCACGCCCTCCTTTTTTCTGGCCGCCGCTGGACCGCCGTTCGAGCGCGGGCTGTGCCCGCGCAAGCTTCTGGGGGAGGTTCGGAAGGGGGGCGTGCCCCCCTCCGAGAATGAATTAAGGGCAATGGCCGCCGCCTTTGACCCACTCCACCGAGTTACGTAGGAAGTCGGCGTACCCCCGGGGCACAGGGATGCGTGTCCCTCCAGGATTGAACGCCCAATGAATCAGCTCGTCTGACTGCACAAGGCCGAGGAACTGCTCCGCGGTAACGTGCCGCTTCAGCGTGGCGCAGGCTTCGCGCGCATCCTTCCCGACCATTGACATACTTTCCGGAGCCACCTGCCACTCCTTTGGCGGAAAGCCCTCCTTGGGGGTGTGGCAACCAGAGGTGGCGCAGTTAGAAAACTGCGCGGCCGGCCCGGTGGCGTGATTCGCCCCAGTCACCAGATTCACCCGACCGTGGCAGTTCGTGCACCGGGCGTGGCTGAAAACAGGATAAAGTTTCTGGGCAAAGATCGCCTGATTCTCTTTGATCGCGCTGGGCGATGGCGTCGAAGGCCGCTGGGGATCTGCTGTCTGGCTCTCCAACATGACGACGGCAAGGCCCACAACCCCGAGGCAGACGGCTCCGGCAAGCGCGGTCCTCAACAGTGATCTTATCGTAAGCACCCGTGTGCGCTCCTTCTTCGGAACGAGACTACCGAAATGGTCTCATCCCGTCAACTCAATGTCATGTCAAATTGTTCCCCTGCTTGACAAACTGCTGGGCTATGGTTCCTCGGCTCCCTGGAAACACTTGACTTGATCGGAGGGAGGCAGTATGAAGAGTGCCATGGCCTTCACTCCTACCACATCCACCTCGGTTGAAGAACCAGGGGGCAAGAGTTCCCCACCCGAGGCTCTGCTTCGTTTGTCCGAGCAGACCGCGAAGATCCCCTCGTTGGCCGGGCGAGAAGCCACTGAGATATTAAGCGAAGTCCCCCTCTTTGCGGGCCTCACCGACGAGCAGCTCGGTCGGCTGGCGCCCGGCGCCATCATCCACCAGGTCGAGCCAAACAGCGTGGTGGTCCGCGAGGGCGACTACGAGGAGACGTTTTTCATCATTCTCTCCGGGAAGGTGCTCGTTATTGCCGGCGCTGAAACATCGGCTGCCAGGCATCTGGGCAGCCTGAGTAGAGGCGAGTTCTTCGGGGAGATGGCGGCCTTGAGCGGCTACCCGCGTTCTGCCACCGTCATCACCGCCGAGCCATCGCTTCTCCTTGAAGTCACCAAAGAGGCGTTTCTCTCGCTCGTGGATCATGCGCCGAGCGTGAAGGCCGCGCTGGACCAGGAATACAAAGCACGGGCGCTCAAGAGCCAGCTCCAGCTCACCTCGCTCTTTCAAGGGGTGGAGCAGGCGGTGCTGGATGAGCTTTCAGAGAAGGCCGTGCTCAAGAGTTTCAAGAAAACCGAGATCGTGTTTCGAGAAGGCGATCCCGGCGATTCGTTCTACCTGGTGCGAAACGGCTTCGCCAAGGTCTCCCGCTGGAAAGGCCAGGAGGAGTTCGTGCTGGCCTATCTGAAGGGCGGGACCTTTTTCGGAGAGATGGCCATTCTCTCTGACGAGCCTCGGAGCGCCAATGTGGTCGCGGTGACGCGGCTCGAGGTCGTGCAGTTCCCCAGGGAGCAGTTCCTCCAAGTGCTTCGCCGGTATCCCGACGTGGAGGCAAAGGTCCGGAAGGAGATCGAAGCGCGGAAAAAGTGGCAGCAGAAGATTCAGCAGAACGTGACGCTGGCCACCACGCTCAAAGGATTCGTGGAAGGCGGCGTCATCGGTGGGCGCGACGTGTTGATGATCGACCTGAAAAAATGCATCCGCTGCTACAACTGCGTGCGCGCGTGCCGGGAAGTCCACGATGACGGCCACTCCCGGGTGAACCTGAAGGGGATCAAGGTCGGCTCGCTCCTGATCGCGACCTCGTGCCGCCACTGCTACGACCCCGAATGCATGGTCTGTCCCATCGGCGCCATCGATCGAGACCACACCGGCCGGGTGGAAATCAAGTCACACTGCATGGGGATCGGCAAGTGCTCGAAAGGGTGCCCGAACGGCGTCATCTCGCTTGTCAACGTCGAGGCCATCAAGAAACCGAAAGGGCGCGTCACCGCTTTCCTGGATCGATTCAAGAAGCGACGGCTCCCAAAGGTGGTCCCAGACGGTCCCCAGCCAGCATACCTTGCGCGGCGGAAGCGCTACTCGATCAAGTGCGATCTCTGCGAGGGCTTTCCCGGGCCGGCGTGCATGGGCAACTGCCCCACCGGGGCCGCCCAACGTCTGAACCCTGAGGAATATATCCGCTACCTCGAACAGGCTATGTGACCCGGCTCGCGGGACGCATGATCACCGCTCCTCCAACAGTCTAACCAAGCCGTTACACGAGAATGTTTGCGATTCATCGCGTCTGGTTGCTGGCAACGGGAGGCCTGATGCTGCTCTTCGGTGCGGTCTACTATTGGCGCGGACAGATCCCGTTGTTTGCCAGCGAGAAATTCAGCCTCTATGCGTTCGGCCTTCTAGGGTTCGCGCTGATCCTCTTCCTCTCCAACTACGCCTCGCGCAAATACATCTTCCTCTGGTTCGGAGGAAAGCTAAGGCTCTGGCTGTTGGCCCACATCTACCTCTCGTTGCTGGCGGGATTCCTGATTCTGCTCCACTCCCGCTTTAGGTTCGGCTCGCCATGGAGCGGGGGAACAGCCACGCTGCTCGGGGTCATGATCTTCACAGGGCTGATCGGGCTCGTGATCTATACGGCGATCCCGCGCGCGCTGGCGGACTTCGATAGCATTCTGCTCCCCGCCGAGCTCCGGCAATCAGTCGATGCGTCGATGGCTCGGCTCGGACAGCTCGCATCGCTCAAGCCAGAGCTCGCGCCTCTCGTCGCTCTCGCGGCTCAGGAGCAGGCGGCGAAGGCGGATCTCGACACGTCGAGGTGGAAGCTCTTGCTCAGTCCCTCTCATCGGTCGCGCTATTCTAGCCGCAAGCTCGGCGAGGTCGAAGCGCTTCTCGAGGGGCTCCCCGGCGTGGGAGTTGAGGTTGCGCGCACGATCTTAGAGAAGCGAAAGCTCGAAGCGCAGTTCTTAGAGCAACAACGCTGGACGATGATCCGCCGCGCGTGGTTGATCACTCACGGCAGCCTCACGGCGTCGTTTCTCGCCGCGAGCGTGATTCATATCATCGTGGTCCTCTACTACTGAGCGCTCAGACACCGCACCGGGGGCAGCCATTCAGCGTTATCTCGTCCTGGCCAGCGTGGTGGCAGTCCTCGGGCTCGCCGTCGGGCTCTTCCTGTTCGGCGGCCAGCGGGCCTTCATGAGCGGGCCGGTGGCTGAAGGGCACGCGAGGGTCGAGGCGCGCTGCGAAAGCTGCCACGCCCCGTTTGGCGGGGCCGCGGCGTCCCGGTGTAGCAACTGCCACTCGGTTCAAATCACGCTGAGAACCCACGAAGCCATCGCTGGCGGGTGCGGGCAGTGCCACTCCGAGCATCGGGGACGAGGCAATCAGCTTGTGCAGAGCGACGTGACCCCGTGCCGTTCTTGCCATCGAGACAGTCTGGCTCCGGGGAAGCATCCGCCCACAACGCGCGGCGAATGCCTCCTCTGTCATCGCCACCACGCCACTCCGACCTTTGCTCGGACCGTGACGACCGATCTGGTTTTCCCTCACCGGGCGCACGTAGAAAGCCCCGGGCTTGTTCAGGCTCCGTGCGAAAGTTGCCACCGCCTCACTCCCGAAGGGGCGCTTCGCGAGCTCCCAAAGGAGAGTGTCTGCCGAACTTGCCATTTCGGATACAAGCACGACACCGCAAGAGATGCGAGGCAGAGCGAATGCCGCCTCTGCCACGATCCAGACCATCCGGTCACAATCACCCGCTCAGCCGGTCACAACGCGCTCTTCTTCACCCATGAGGCGCACGATGCATTTTCGTGTCTGGAGTGCCATCAGGAAGCCGAGCTCACCACAACGACAGCACTGCCACTCCCTCGAGTCACCACCTGCGTCCGCTGCCACGAAGGACAAAAGTCCCAAGTGGGACTATAGGCCTCAGCGAGAAGTTCCCCGGCAGTCGAGTAGTGGGTCAGTTTAGGCGCCGGTACTGGGTCAAGTTGCGAGCCAGACGAGGCCCGAGGGAGGAGCCAGCCCGAGGCGTACGTGGTGGTACGTTGAGGGCTGGCGACGACCGAGAACGAAGTATGGCGAAGCAAATTGACCCAGTACCAGCAGGCGGTACCGCTTGACAGGTTGACGCGCATCACCTAGAGTTCCGTCTCGACCCCTGATCCGATAACAAACAGCGCGAGGTCAGTGCCGTGGAAGGAAACAAGGGTCAAGCTGTCGAGGCGCCAAGCAAAAGGTATACCTGCCTGGCTGTGGATGATTACGCCCCGGTCCTCGACGCCCTCTCGGATCTCCTTTCGCCCCACTACAACTTCTATTGCGCGAAAGACGGGTGGACCGCGCTCCGCTTGCTCGGGAGCCACCACATCGACGTCGTCCTCCTCGACCTCAAGCTTCCCGGTCTCGACGGCGTCGAACTTCTGCGGCGCATCCGAGAGATCTACCCCACCCTGCCCGTCATCATTGTCACCGGCCACGACCGTCGCCGCGCCGTGATCACAGCCGCAAAACCGTTTATTTCTGACTACGTCGAAAAGCCATTCGACAACGCCGAATTGTTGGAAACAGTCCGGACCGCCTTGAGCTGGGTGCTGATCAGCCGAGCCGACTACGAACGTGACGCCGGTAAAAATTCAACCAGTCTCGCTGCGGCGGCAGCTCACCTCATCCAAAAATCGTTCGCTGACACGCTGACCGTCGAGAAGATTGCGAGGAAGCTGGGAACTTCCCCGCGCAAGCTTAGCTGCGCCTTTTCGAAAGAGTACAACCAAACCATCGGAGCGTACATCATCTCGGTCCGAGTCGCCGAAGCCGTGAAGCTCCTCCGATCCAGCGACCTATTAATCAAAGCCATTCACCCCAGTGTCGGCTACCGTAGCCGGGCTAAATTTCACCGCCACTTCCTTCGGCTTACCGGCTATATCCCAAAAGATTTTCGCCATCTCCCGCACGTCTCGCCGCCCACGCCCTCCCATTAATCCTCGCCCCCTTTTTTTACCCGCCTCTCCCCGCTGGGGAGAGGTTAAGGTGAGGGGGCGAGCGGAGGGCCGGGTGTCAGTTCGGGTAATCTTCCGTCAATTCGGGTAATCGTTTTCCCTGGCGCCCGCTGACTCGCCTGTCGTAACATGCGGAGCAATTCCCGGCGAGTGAGTTGATCACTCCGCGCGCGAACAGCTTTTCGCCACTCGTTCTGAACCGCTCCTTACGTTTTAGGAGAGCACCGTTGAACGACCGGCGCCCGCGTTTTTCGCACCCGCCACTTCGCACAGGACTCTGCATCAGCAGTGCGTTGGGCGCACTCAGAATACTCATCACCGGGTTGATCGTTAGCATTACTTTGGGTCAAGCTGGGCTCGCTGAAGCTCAAAGCGCTGGGCTCATCGCGGCCTAAAGCCTCAACGAAGGCACAGGGTCCACCGTCGCTGACGCCTCAGGCAACGGCCACACCGGCACCATCACCGGCGCGACCTGGACTGCTCAAGGGAAGTTCGGGAGCGCCCTGGACTTCGACGGCGTGAACGACTGGGTGACCGTAAACGACGCCCCCATCCTCGACCTCACCACCGGGATGACACTCGAAGCCTGGGTCTTCCCCACGACGGGCAGTGGCTGACGCACCGTGATCCTCAAAGAGCAGCCCGGGACTTTAGCCTACGCGCTCTATGCCTGGTCGAGCACCAACCAACCCGTGGGGGAGGTGTTAACCCCTGCGGACTTTGACACACGTGGCCCCACGGCGTTACCCCTCAACACCTGGACCCACCTGGCCACGACGTATGACGGCTCCGCCCTCCGTCTCTACGTCAACGGCGCCCTCGTCAGTAGTATCGCCGCCTCGGGCAATATCGTCACGTCCAACATGCCACTCCGGATCGGCGGCAACGCAATCTGGGGCGACGAGTATTTCAAGGGTCGGATCGACGAGGTGCGCCTCTACAATCGCGCCCTCTCCCAGGCTGAGATCCAGACCGATATGAGCACGCCGGTCGCTCCTCCCGCTAACCCCGTCCCTACCGCCAGCTCGCTCTCGCCGAGCAGCGCCGTGGCGAGAGGGTCTGCCTTCACGTTGACCGTAACCGGCAGCAACTTCATTAGCTCCTCGGTCGTGCGCTGGAATGGCGCGGATCGGACAACTACCTTCGTCAGCGCTACACAGCTTCAAGCCTCCATTCCGGCCAGCGACATTGGGGCGGCCGGGACAGCTCAAGTCACAGTGTTCAACCCCGCGCCGGGCGGCGGCACTTCGAATGCGTTGACGTTCACCACCTCTGCGCCCAACCCTGTGCCGAACGGCAAACAGTCTCTCGCCGAGCAGTGCCGTGGCGGGAGGGTCTGCCTTCACGCTGACCGTAACCGGCAACAACTTCATTAGCTCCTCGGTTGTGCGATGGAACGGTGTGAACCGCACGACCACCTTTGTGAGCGCCACGCAACTCCGAGCCGCCATTTCGGCTAGCGATATTGCTACCGCAGGGTCCGCGCAAGTCACGGTCTTCACCCCTGCGCCCGGCGGCGGCACCTCAAACGCACTGACGTTTACAATCAGCCCGAGCGTGCCCGACCTTCAGCTCACCAGCCTCTCGAATCCGCCCGCCGCAGCGATCGTGGGGACGAGCTTCAACGTCACCGACACGACCGCCAACACCGGCACGGGCTCTGCGGGCACGTCCACAACAAGTTATTGGCTCTCCCTTGACGCGACCATCGCGAGCGGAGATCAGCAGATTGGAAGCCGCGAAGTTCCTGCCTTGGGCGCGGGCGCCAGCTCGAGCGACACGGTGACGGTCACCGTCCCCACCAGCCTGGCTCCGGGGAACTACTACCTCGGCGCCTGCGCTGACGACCCGGCGACCGTCGCAGAATCAAGCGAGACCAACAACTGCCGCGCCTCCACAACAACCCTGACCGTGGGTGGCTTGCCCACAATCAATAGTCTGTCGCCCGTCTCGGGAGCTGTCGGCGCATCGGTCACGATCACCGGCTCCAACTTCGGAGCGACCGAGGGAAGCAGCACGGTCACCTTCAATGGAGTTGTAGCCACGCCGACAAGTTGGAGCGACACGACCATCGTCGCTCCGGCCCCTGCCGGGGCGACCGCAGGTCAGGTAGTCGTCACCGTGCAAGTCGCTAATGGGGTCTGGCTTGACTATTTTGACTTATTTACGAGCCACCTCAGTCGAGGCCCTACGGGGCCGGGGCTTGCGATCGCACACAAACGCCCGGCCATTCAGCCGGGCGTTTGTGTTTCTCCTCACCCGGTGCGCGCACTCATCAGAAACGCATCGATGGTCTTGAGCAGTGCCTTCACCCATAACGAAGCGCTGCTTCGAATTTCACGACTCCGCTTCGTTCTTCAGAATTTCTAAAAACGCTCTGGGCGTGAGAATCCTGATCCTCTGGTATTCTTCCAGCCGCAGGAGGTGTTCATCGCCACTCACAATATAGTCTGCTTCTCCCGCGGTGGCGCTCTCGAGGTACCGGTTATCAGAAGGGTCTTCCGCAATCACATGGAGCGTCCGTTCGCTCGATGTCAAGATCGCAAGACGGGCGAGGTCGTCGAGGAATACCCTAATTTTCTCTTCTGGCCACCGATGGTACTTGACAATCTTCGGATAGCGAAACACTCGCGCAATTTCGTCCAAAATCGTCGGAGAGATCACGAGTTGAAATACTCCGGCGTGCCATGCACGAAGGATCTTTGCAGGATTGCCTCTTGGGCTGAGGGCGGCGCTCACGAAGACGTTGGTGTCGAGCACTGCCCGGATCATGCCTTCCGGGAGGAAGGCTTGGCTCGGACCGCTCGGACGGCTTCCTGGACCTCCCGCTCGATGACCTCAGGCTTTACCTTTTTGTTCTTTTGCCACAGTCCATCGACCATCTCGAAGAACCGCTCTCGGCGCTTCTGCCATCCCTTAAGTTGCCAGACGGGAACGACCGCTGCCATGGGCCGTCCAGCCCGCTCGATGACATACTGATCACCGTTGTAGTAGACCTCCTCAAGGAGCTGCCCGAGGTTCTTTCGGGCCTTTAGTGCATCGACTCTCTTGGTCACGTTCATCGCCTCCATGAGTAGGCTGATATGACTAGGTCAACTATATCACGAGGGAAGATCAGGGGAGTGTAGGAACCCTTCGAGGCCGACTCTTGCGATCACACACGAACGCCCGGCCACTCAGCCGGTGCGCGCGCTCTTCAGAAACGCATCGATGGTCCTCAGAGCGCCTGCTGATCGCGGCGCGGGAGGCGGATCGATCTCCTGCAGCCGCCGTCGCAGGCGCCGATTGCCGGTCGGCGGCTCCCGCTTGCGCGGCAACCGAGACCGCGAGAGCCTTTGCTAAGGCCGCGGGGAGCAAGGCTTCATCGGCGGTACGTCCCTTCGTCCTTTTTCCTCACCGCTTCGATAACCAGTTCATTGCGTTCCGCGTTGATGGAGTAGAGCACCCGCCAGTCCCGGCCGACCCAGATCCGGTAGAGTTCATCTTGCCCCTCTACCTTGTCATACCCGCGCGGTCTGGGGTTTGCCTCCAGGTCAAGGATCGCCCTGACAAGGGCGAAGAAAGTGGTGTCATCATCAATATCCAGGAGCTCCTTCTTGGCTCGCCGGCGGATCCGCAGCCTCACCCTGCGCGAGTCCCCTTGAGTCGGGCCAGGCGAGCCTCGATCTGTCGGATCGGAAGAGCCTCGATCGGCTGGCGGCGACGGGCACGGACAAGTGCGTAATCGGGATCTCCTGACCGCACACGCTCGGCTCGAGAGACTTCGAAGAAAGCGTTGAGAGCCCGATCAAGAAGCTCGCGGGCCGCCTCAGCCCGTGACGGCTTTCGCGTGGCGAAGCGGTAGTCATCCAGGCGATCTAGCAGATCTCTGGAAGCTTTAATGTTCAGAAATGGTCCTGTGCTCATCGGCGCTCCCTCCCCTCAATCACATCAGCACAGCAGGATAACGCGATTGTTGTGTCAATACAACCGTCATCCGTCACCTGAATCCCACCTCCGGGCCAATGGCCCCTCACCCAGCCCGATGGTCCTCAAGAGCGCCTGCTGATCGCGCCGCTAAGGAAGAGAATAGACTGGAATCCGAATGAACTCGGTCGGTTTCTCCTGGCGGGTCATCAGGTCGTCCAGCAGACGCACTGACGCCGGAGGCAAGTAGACTTCCTTGCACTCTTCGCACACCTCGGCAGGCAACCCTTTCACCAACAGCCCCGCATCACCCGTCGGCATCTCCTGCGTGTCCACTGTGACACCGGAACAGGTCAGTGCGGCAGATCCAACTGGGACGACAGCTTATTTGGAGTAACAATGGGAATCGTCCGGTAGTGATTGAGCTCCAGCAAATGCCGGTCGCCGGAGACAATGGCCTGCGCCTGGGCAGCCAGGGCGCACGCTAGCACCGCGTCGTCGTCCGGGTCGGTCGCAATGACGGGGTCGATCGGGGCAGGGGTGACGACGGAAGCGAGTGCGGCATATCCCCACACCAGCTCATGCGGCGTGACCGTGGCACGCAACAGACGTGACGCGAACCGGGGACGGTTGAGCACATCTTCCAACTCGGCCAGTAGGACACACTGGTATAGAGGTCGACGTGACCTGACCGTGCGGCTTCCAGCACTCGGCGGGGCGCTCCCTGCCAGAGCAGTCCTGAGATTACGGTATTGGTGTCAGCGACGACCCGCACCCGAGGCTCGTCGGGAAGCGCGGACTGCCTGAATCTCCGCGTCCACTTCCGCTTCGGTCAGCGGCGGGCCTTCCTCGGTCGCAAGCCGATCCGCGGCGGCGAATAACCCACTCACAGCGCGGCGGCGGACCTCCTCGCGCAGCAGGCGCTCAATGGCCTGCGGCGTCAGCAGCCCGGCGGCCCGGGCTTCCTCGGCAAGATCATCTGGCAACTTGAGCTTGAGTTCGACTGAAGACATGCCCTTCTCCTAAGCGCCTCTTGGTCTTGACTAGTACTGTACAGACTGTACCCTCCCACGGATCAAAGATCAACATCTCCGGTCATCGTCAGTGATCAGCGCGCGACTAACGGGAATGCTGACACGAGGAGAAGGAGCGGTTGGATGGCCGCTTAGTGACCGCCCTTGGGGACTTCCAGGGCTTTCAGGCCGTTGGCGGCGGCTTTCTTCACTGCCGGGTCGGGATCAGACTCAGCCGCAGCTTTGAGCGCTTCCGTGGAGCCTTTGGGATTGATGCAGACGACGTGCTCCACCGCTTGAAGCCGGCGCTTCGGATCCGGGTCGTTGAGCTCGGCGAGGAGCGCATCGATCGGCCGTGGCTCGCCGAGGTTGTCCAGGGCGTCGAATGCTGCGGCCCGGACGAGACAGTCGCGGTCACGCGCGGCCTGATTCAGAAACTCGATCACGCCAGGTTCGGGGAAGCGCGCGAGGGCGTCAACCGCAAGAACCCGGAGCGCGCCCCGTTCTCGCTGAGCCATCGCCAAGAGTGCCGGTGCAGCCTCGGGGCTCCGAATTCTCTTCAATGAGAATGCGGCCCGGCGCCGAACCTCAGGATCCGAATCCTGCAACGCCCGAATCAGGAAGGGAGTCCCTTTGGGGTCTCCGATCAAACCGAGCATCTCTGCCGCTTTCTGGCGCACCGGCGGGGCGGGATTCCCTAACGCTTCTCCGAGTGCCGGCACTCCGATGGCGCCCAGGCGACCAATTGACTGGGCCGCAAGCTTGCGGACGAGGAGATCCTCATCTTTGAGGGCCGTCACCAGGGCGGTGACCGCGTCAGGGAGAGGAAATCCGCTGAGGCTCTCGGCCACACCACGGCGGACCGTTACGTCAGGATCTCGCAGGAGCTTGACGAGATCCTGAAGCGAGCGGGGGTTCCTGAGGCGGCCCAGGCTTCGCGCTGCATAACTTCGCGTGAGAGGATCCGGATCAGAAAGCAGCGAGAGAAGCGCATCCACGCTCGCGTCAGAATCAAGAGTCCCGAGCGACCGCGCGACCTGTCGTCTGACAGAAACCTCGCGATCTCTGGCGAGTCGCGCCACCGCTTGGGCCCGATCGTGCGCCCGAAGGACTCCGAGCGCCCAGACCGCTTTTTCTCTGACGATCGCCGCAGGGTCGTCAAGGAGGTCAGCGATCGCCGCGGCGCCCGCCGGGTCGCCGATCTTTCCGAGCGACTCGACCGCGGTCCAGCGGACATCACGGTCAGGGTCTCTGAGAAGGCGAGCCAGTGGCGACGCTCCCTCTTCGACTCGCGCATTGCCAAGGCCTCGCGCCGCGGCAGCTCTCACGGGGGGAGCCGGGTCGTTGAGCATCCTTGCCAGCTCGGGGAAGACCTGATGGCTCATGTTCGCGAGCTGCTCTTGCCCTTTGGACACCACGTCTTTTTCAGCAAAGAGCGGGATCCACGACACCGCGAGACGCGCGGCGGTCTCTCCGAGCGCAGCGGTGGAGTGCTCACGCACCTTAACCGACTGGTCGGCAAGCGCCCGAACCAGGAGGGCGAGCGTTGAGTTGAGCGCCGAGAGGTCGCGAAGCGCTCGCTGCTGAATCGCCGCGTCAGGAACATCGAAATTCTTGATGAGCCCTTCAAGAGCCGGACCAATGTGCCGATGGATTGCCCACGCGGCTCGCTCACGCACCCTGGGGTCGGCGTCGTGAAGCGCGCGCCCGAGCTGGACCACGACAGATCGCCCGTCACCCCGGCCAAGCGCTTCAGCAGCTCCGCTCCTCACGAGCGGATTGGGGTGCGCGAGCGCCTGAATGAGGGGAGCGCGCGCGGACGGTCCGATCGCGGCCAGGGCGAGAATCCCCGACCGATGCAGCGCGCTTTCTTCCGCGGAGAGGAGCGGGATCAGATCGGGAATTGCGTCTGACGCCTTGAGCTTCCCCAGCGCTTCAGCCGCAGCGGCTCGAATCTGAGGGTTCGAATCAGAAAACGCGCGCCGGAGTCCTAGGATCGCCCCCGCATCACCGAGCGCTCCGAGCGCATGCGCGCTCTCCCGTCTCACAGCAAAATCAGGATCAGCAAGCGCCCCGATGAGTGGCTCGAGCGCCTGGCTGGCTCGAAGCGCGCCCAATGCCCATGCAGCAGTCGCGCGCACTCTCGGGGCGTCATCCTTGAGGGCGGCAATCAGTTGAGGGATGGCTACCTTTGAGCCAGAGGGGGCAAGCGCGCGGATCGCGGCAATCTTCTCTTCGGACGATCCTCGCGCCAGTGCTTTGAGGGCCTGATCGAGAGAGGGTTCGGCAGAGAGCGAGGGGGCGGCGAGCGCAGACACGAATAGCAGGCTGCTGAGCGCGACTGACGCAATAACAGAAAGACTCCACCGGTTTTTCATTCGGCGTGATGTAAACTTACAGGACAAAGTTCTCCGAGCGCGGTCTCACAGTAACAGAGAAGCGCGCGGTTCCGCAAGCGTCGAGTGCGTGCGAAACGCCTGCCATGGTTGACACTTTTCAAATCCGTGGGGTAAGATACAACGTCACCGCGCCGGAAATGGTGAGCGTAGCTCAACTGGTTAGAGCACTGGACTGTGGCTCCAGGGGTTGAGGGTTCAAGTCCCTTCGCTCACCCCATTTGTAACGCGGGGCGCGAAGGGAACGAGCCCGTCAGGTCTCCCTGGTGTGCGCCCGTAGCTCAGTTGGATAGAGCGTCGGACTTCGAATCCGAAGGTCGAAGGTTCGATTCCTTCCGGGCGTACCAGCCACGCGATCAACTGCGACAGCCGCGCGCCTGTAGCTCAGTTGGATAGAGCGTTGGCCTCCGAAGCCAAAGGCCGCAGGTTCGACTCCTGCCAGGCGCACCACCAGGCCCGGCGACAATGTGTGCGTGCTTCGTCTGCGTGAGCCGTTAGCTCAATTGGTAGAGCAACTGACTCTTAATCAGTAGGTTGGAGGTTCGATTCCTCCACGGCTCACCATTTTTCTCAGGGCGTCCGTGTTGGACGCTCATCACGTTTCAGGGACATTGCGATCCCGTGTGTCCGCGAGTGGGACTTCCTTTCGCTGGGCCGGAAGGACAAAGTCCCTCAGAAGCGGACCAGCTTCTTGCGGGTATAGCCTCTCTTTGGTATCCTCAGGTGTCACGCCCGCGAGAGTGGCGAAACTGGCAGACGCGCTGGGCTTAGGACCCAGTGGGTGGACACACCCTTGGGGGTTCAACTCCCCCCTCTCGCACCAGAGTTCCCTCCTCAATGTTCGGGGAGATGATCTGCAAGGAGAGCGACCGAAATTATGAAAGTGGACGTTCAAGAGATCGAAGCGTGCAAGCGACGCCTCCACGTTGAAGCTCCCACCGAAGTGGTGCAGCGCGCGTGGGACGAAGCCTATGGCAGAGTCCAGAAAAAAGCCAAGCTCCCCGGCTTTCGGAAAGGCCACGTGCCGCGAAGTCTCGTGCGCCTCCACTTCGCTGACGAGGTGCGCCGCGAGGTCGTCCATCATCTCATTCCGGAGGTGTACCGCGAGGCGCTCGCTGAAGCGAAATTGCTCCCCGTAGAAGAGCCGCAGGTGGAACAGGTCGCGCTCGAAGAGGGCGAGCCCCTTCGTTTCACCGCCGTGGTGGAGGTGAAGCCTTTGATCACTCTTGGGGAATATCGAGGGTTGCCGATCCAGCACCAGCCGACATCCGTGACCGAGGCGGATATTGAACAGGCGCTCGAACACCTCCGAGAGCAACACGCGGAGTTCTCGTCCGTCGATCGTCCAGCCGCCACGGGTGATCTGGTGACGGTGGATTACACCTTGACGGTCGAGGGGGAAGAGCCGACGAAGGAGCAGGGGTATACGTTCCAGACGGGGAGCAGCGCTGTGTTGCCTGAGATCGATGAGGCGTGCGTGGGGTTGGCCATCGGGGCCGAGCGGGAAGTCCCGTTCCGCTTTCCTGAAAGCCACCAGCGCGAGGAGCTGCGCGGCAAATCGGGCCTGGTTCAGGTGCGAGTCGTTGAGGTGAAGGCGAAGTCTTTGCCTTCCCTTGACGATGAGTTCGCCAAGACCGTGGGTGAACATGAGACGCTGGACGCTCTGAAGACCGCTCTCCGCAATGAGCTCGCGCACCAGCGAGAGCACGAGAATCGAAGGTCGCTTGAAGAGAAGATTGTGGATGGGCTCATCGAGCGCCATCCCTTCGAGGTCCCGGAGGCGATGGTGCTGCGTCAGGTCGCGCACCTGATCGGGCACGTTCAGAATCGGATGAAGCAACAGGGGGTGGATCCCGCGAAGATCCCGTGGGACTACGCGCGGCTGACCGAGGAGCTCCGCCCGAGCGCCACCAAGCATGTTCGCCGCGCGCTCCTGCTCGAAGCGATTGCGATCCAGGAGGGTCTCATCCCGACAGACGCGGCGCTGGACACGGAGGTGGAGAAGATCGCTCTGGCGAGCCAACGGAGTCCGCAAGCGCTCCGACGGGTCCTGGAAAAGAGCGGCGATCTCGAAGAGCTGCGTCGGTCACTCAAGGACTCCAAAACCATGGACTTTCTGATCCAGCACGCGGCGATCACTTCCGATGTACACTGAGAGGGCAGCTACGGAACAGGGAAGGAGACGGCCCATGTCATTAGTTCCTGTCGTCGTCGAACAAACGCCCCGCGGAGAGCGGGCCTTCGACATTTTCTCGAGGCTCCTCAAAGAGCGGATCATCTTTCTCCCCACGTTCATCGAGGATGACCTGGCGAACCTCGTGGTCGCCCAAATGCTCTTCCTGGAGGCTGAAGATCCCGACAAAGATATCTACCTCTATATCAACTCTCCCGGAGGATCGGTGACGGCTGGCTTGGCCATTTACGACACGATGCAGTACGTCAAGCCCGCGATCTCGACGATCTGCTTGGGGCAGGCCGCGTCCATGGGCGCGCTCCTCCTCTGCGCGGGCGCGAGGGGCAAGCGCTTCACGCTGCCTCATGCCCGGATCATGATCCACCAGCCGCTCGGCGGGGTCCAGGGGCAGGCCACGGACATCGACATCCAGGCGAGGGAGATCATCCGGATGCGCGACGAGCTGAACCGAATCCTGGTCTATCACACCGGCCAAACACTCGAGAAAATCCAGCGAGACACCGACCGAGATTTTTTCATGACAGCGGAACAGGCAAAGGATTACAATATCGTCGATGCGGTAATTTCATCCAAACCCACCCCGAGGCCGGTTTCAGATGCGGCGCTGCTCACGGGGGTCGCGGACAAGTGAGGAACTTGACAGCACATGGGGCGATCGCGCGAAACTAACGGCGTGCTGAAGTGCTCGTTCTGCGGTAAAAACCAGAATGATGTCAGAAAGCTCATTGCCGGCCCCACGGTCTACATCTGCGATGAGTGCATCGAGCTCTGCAACGACATCATCGCCGAGGAGTGGGAGGAGGAAAAGAGCCGCGAGATCCGGAGCCTTCCCAAGCCCGCCGAGATCAAATCCATCCTCGATCAGTATGTGATCGGGCAGGAGCGGGCGAAGAAGGTCCTGGCGGTCGCGGTCCACAATCACTACAAGCGCATAGAGGCGGGGAACGAGGTCGGAGACGTCGAGCTTCAGAAGTCGAACATCATCCTGATCGGCCCGACCGGCTCCGGAAAAACCCTCCTGGCCCAGACACTCGCGAAGATCCTCCACGTGCCGTTCACCATCGCGGACGCGACCACGCTCACCGAGGCCGGGTATGTCGGGGAGGACGTGGAGAACATCATCCTCCGCCTGCTGCAGGCCGCTGACTATGACGTGGAGCGGGCCGAGCGCGGCATCGTGTACATCGACGAGATCGACAAGATCGCCCGCAAGTCGGAGAACCCCTCGATCACCCGCGACGTATCGGGTGAAGGGGTCCAGCAGGCGCTCTTGAAGATCCTTGAGGGGACCGTCGCGAATGTTCCCCCGCAAGGGGGGCGGAAGCACCCGCACCAGGAGTTCATCCGGGTCGATACCACGAACATTCTCTTTCTGGTCGGCGGCGCGTTCGTCGGACTTGAGAAGATCATTGAAAACCGCGTCGGGCGCTCAGGGATCGGCTTCGGCGCCGAGATCAGATCGAAGGCCGAGCGACGGATCGGCGATCTTCTCAGCCTGATTCAACCAGAGGACCTGCTGAAATACGGGCTGATCCCGGAGTTCGTCGGCCGGTTGCCCGTGATTGCGACGCTCCACGATCTCGACGAGGGCGCGCTCTGCCGGATCCTCAAAGAGCCGAAGAACGCCATCATCAAGCAGTACCAGAAGTATTTCGAGCTGGAGAAGGTGCGACTCAAGTACACCGATGACGCCCTGGCCGCGATTGCCAAGGAGGCGCTCAAGCGTGGCACCGGCGCGCGAGGTCTCCGGGCGATCCTGGAGGAGACGATGCTCGACCTCATGTACGAGCTCCCATCCCTTCAGGGGCTGAAAGAATGCCTGATTACCGGTGAGATGATCCTGAGCCGCGAACGCCCCATCCTCGTTTACGAGACCAAGGCCGAATCCGCGTAGCGGGTCGCTCATCCGGGTCGTCTGACGCCGGCTTCTTCTTCGCCGCCCACTCGCCTCGCACGAATCCCTCGTTGACGAGAGCGCGATGACGGGGACGCTCTACGTGGTCGCCACCCCCATTGGAAATCTCGAAGACGTCACGCTTCGAGCCTTGCGCGTGCTGAAGGAGGTCGACCTCATCGCGGCTGAAGACACGCGCCGGACCCGGGTGCTGCTCGCTCATTACGGCATTCACACGCCCGCGACGAGCTACTTCGAGCACAACAAATTGAAGAAAGGCGACACGCTGCTCGGCCGTCTCAACGAGGGGAAATCGGTCGCGCTCGTCACCGACGCGGGGACCCCGGGGCTTTCAGACCCCGGTTTTCACCTCGTCAAGCTCGCCCGGTCAGCCGGGATCCCCGTGGTGCCGGTGCCCGGTGCCTCGGCGCTCACCGCAGCGTTGTCCGTCTCAGGGACCCCAGCAGACCGCTTCGTCTTCGAGGGATTCCTCCCGGTAAAAGCGGGCCGGCGCCTTGCTCGCCTCCGCGCGCTCACGGCCCTGGAGAAAACAATCATCCTCTACGAGTCGCCACACCGACTCTTGAAGACCCTGGCGGCAATCGAAGAAGTGTTCGGGGCCATCGAGCTGGTGCTCTTCCGCGAGCTCACCAAAAAGTTCGAGGAGATTCGCTCCGGCGCCCCTGCTCAGCTGATCGCTCATTTCGAGCGCGAAGGCCCGCGAGGGGAGTTCACCATCATCATTCCGGTCAGCCAGAAGGAAAGAGTCAGTGAGGCATGACACATAGCAGGCTTCTTCCGGGCGGTAGTGGGTCCGTTAGGCGCCGGTACTGGGTCAAGTTGCGAGCCAGACGAGGCCCGAGGGAGGAGCCGGCCCGAGGCGTACGTGGTTGTACGTTGAGGGCTGGCGACGACCGAGAACGAAGTATGGCGAAGCAACTTGACCCAGTACCTTCCGGGCCGGCAGGTTGTCCGAAGTGGACCGGCGATGTATAGTATCTCGGCCTTCTCACATGAAGATTCCAAGAGCGTTGACGATAGCAGGTTCTGACTCCGGTGGAGGGGCCGGCATCCAAGCTGACCTGAAGACATTCAATGCCTTCCAGGTCTTTGGGATGTCGGTCGTCACCGCGCTGACCGCCCAGAACAGCGTCGGGGTCCAAGCGATCCACAGCGTGCCACCGGAGTTTGTGGCCCAGCAGCTCGATTCGGTGCTCTCCGATCTCGGCACTGACGCCGCGAAGACCGGAATGCTCTCAACCGGCGCCATCATCCGCGTTGTAGCGGCCAAGCTCCGCGAATACGGGGTGGAGCAGCTCGTGGTGGATCCCGTGATGGTGGCCAAGAGCGGTGATCCCTTGCTTGCTCCCGACGCTCGGTCGGCGTTGGTGGAGGAGCTCTTTCCCCTGGCGTTGATTGTGACCCCGAATCTTCCCGAGGCTTCGGTGCTGGCGGAAATCCCGGTGAGCGACCGGGCGGGAATGGAAGAGGCCGCGCGCCGCATCCACCGACTCGGGCCCGCCCATGTGCTGGTCAAGGGCGGACATCTCAAGGGAGAAGCCCTGGATCTCCTCTACGATGGCAAAGGCTTCACGCCGTTCGTGGCCTCTCGCATCGACTCCACGAACACCCACGGCACGGGTTGCACGCTCTCTTCGGCCATTGTGGCCGGTCTCGCCAAGAAGCGCCGGCTCCCTGACGCGTGCCGCGACGCGAAGGCTTACGTGACCCGCGCGATTCGCGAAGGGTTTGCCATCGGCCGCGGCGTGGGCGCGCTCCGCCACTTCATTCCGGTGGACTAACCGGTGTTAAAAAACTCCCCCTCTACACCACGCGATGACGCCGGCGAGAAGATGTCGTTCTTCTCGCACCTGGAGGAGCTGAGGAAACGAATCCTCTGGAGCGTGCTGGCGATCGGAATCGGGTTCATTCCGACGTTCATCTACTCCGAGCGAATCATCAAGTTCCTCGCCCGGCGCCGACCGAGGCGTTCTGGGTCAACATGAAGGTGGGAATGATCGCAGGGCTCGGGCTCGCGCTTCCGGTCGTTCTCTACCAGGTCTGGGCGTTCGTCTCCCCGGGGCTCCATCGCCACGAACGGCGCTACGCGGCTCCATTTGTGATCGTGGGGACGCTGTTCTTTGTGATCGGCGCCGCGTTCTGTCTCCAATACGTGATTCCCTTTGCGGTCCGCTTCCTTCTCACGTATAAGACCGAGGACCTTACGCCGGTCATCTCGATCGGGAGCTATGTGGATTTCGTCCTGAAGTTCACGCTGGCCTTCGGGCTGATCTTCGAGCTACCGGTCGCCATCACGCTGGCCTCCTGGATGGGACTGGTGACTCCCAAGTTTCTGGCGAAAAATCGGAAGTACGCCCTTCTCATCAACGCGATGGTCGCCGCGATGCTGACGCCGACGCCCGATGCCTTCAACATGCTTCTGATGCTGGCTCCGCTCTGTCTGCTCTACGAGCTCGGCATCATCTCAGCGCGGGTCTTCGGAAAGCGTTCAAAAGCTCCGATCGAAGAGTCGGCGCCGTGAGCGGGCGCGGGAACTCGCGCGGCAGGCTCTGAAGGCAGGGAAACAGTGAGACTGTTTGGTATAGTGAAGCCTGTCGGGAGAGCTTACGGCAGGCTGAGCCACCGTTCCTGGCGGCTCCAATCATTGCGGCTGGGAGTGGCATTCGGGCGAGACGGTGAATGAGAGTAATTGGCCCTGAGAATCTCAGCAGTCGGGACGCGCGTGCTCAGGCCGAGCCAATTGCCGTTCTGAACGACTCTCAGTTGAGAGAGCGCCGACTCGGTATGTTCCACGAGGGCGGTGGCTGTCGCCCGGTCGCGCTGGAAGAAGCTGAGCTTCACGTCCACCTGCATGCGTGTGGCTTGATCGCTGACCCACTCCAGCTCGATCTCCACGCGACGATTCGTGGCCCGTCCGGTGATCACGTACCCCGTCTCGGTCCGATCAACGGTGTCAATCGCAAGATTCATCTTGGAGGCCGTTTGAATGGTTGCGACACGAACACCTTCCAGCGGCATGGGAAACGTTCTCACCACCCGGCTGCTCATGATGTGGCCGACCCCTTGGTCGGCTATCAAGCTCGCGCCAGCGCCCAGGAGAGTGACGCCTACCGCAGCGCAGCTCGAAAGGGCGGGTAGTGCTAGGAAGAGCACAGAGACGAGGCACAGCTGTTTCATGACAACTCCCCCCTCAAGGATCGTCACAGAATATGTTCAGTAGTGAGCAAAAGCTGTGCCGAGCCCCCTCGCCAGGAATTCCGAGCAGTTCGCTTTTGCCGGCTGAGATTTTCTCGGTTCGAGCTGCCGCGGGCTGTCGTCCCGATTGACATGTTTCGTGTGCCCCGGCAGTCGTTCTGTAACATGAAGGCGATGAGGCGGGAACACGCACAATGAGGAAGAGTTCGCAATGAACTTCAGCGACCTCGATCTTCCCGAGCCGGTGCGTCGCGGCATTGAGGCCGCAGGGTTCACCAGTTGCACGCCGATTCAGGAGGCTGCGCTCCCCCTTGCGCTTCGAGGGAAAGACCTTGCCGGTCAATCGCAGACGGGGACCGGAAAGACCGCAGCCTTTCTGATCGCGGCATTCACGCACTGCCTTCGTCACCCCGCTCCCCCAAAAGGGCCGATCCCGGCTCCACGCGTGTTGATCATTGCCCCGACTCGCGAGCTGGTGGTGCAGATCGAGTCCGATGCCCGCCTGCTCGGAGAGTTCACCGGCCTCAAGATCCTGGCCGTCTACGGCGGAATCGACTACGCGAAACAGCGAGACTCTCTTGCCGGAGGCGTCGATCTGCTCGTGGGCACCCCGGGCCGTCTCATCGATTACCTCAAGCAGAATGTCTGGTCGCCTCGTAAGGTGGAGATCCTGGTGATTGACGAGGCCGATCGGATGTTCGACATGGGGTTCATCGCGGACCTCCGCTTCATTCTTCGAAGGCTCCCGCCCCATGAGAAACGGCAGTCGTTCCTCTTTTCAGCGACGCTCTCCTTCAGGGTGTTGGAGCTCACCTGGGAGTTCATGAACAATCCGGCGCAAATCACCATCACCCCAAAACAAAAAACGGTAGAGAAGACCGAGCAGCTCCTCTACCACGTGGGGGGAGACGAAAAATTCAACCTCCTGCTGGGTCTGCTCAAGCGAGAGGGTGGGAACCGCATTCTCATGTTTACCAACATGCGCGAGGAGGCGCGCCGTCTCGAGGACCGCCTGATCCGAAATGGATGGGAGGCCCGGGCATTGACCGGCGATATGGATCAGAAGAGACGACTCCGGCTCCTCAACGAATTCAAAGAAGGGAAGCTGCCCATTCTGATCGCCACCGACGTGGCGTCTCGCGGCCTTCACATTGAAGGGGTGAGCCATGTCGTCAACTGGGACGTGCCGCAAGATCCGGAGGACTACGTGCACCGGATCGGGCGCACCGGACGCGCCGGGGCCACAGGGAAAGCGTTAAGCCTGGTGGACGAGGCCGGCGCGCTGAGGCTCGAGCCGATCGAGAAGTTCATCAACCAGAAGATCAAGGTTGAGTGGCCGGAAGACACCCTCTTCCTTCCCGAGATCAAGCCGACCGCCGAGGAGCGCCGCCGGTATGCCGAAGAGAAGCGCCAGCGCCTTCAAGGCCGTGGCCCCTTCGGAGAGCGACGTGGCGGCCCACGCCGGGAGACAGGCCCGCGTTCACGCCCCGGCGATCGCCGGGGCGGCCCTCCCCCGTCCCGTCATGAACCGGCCCGCGATGCTCCGAAACTTGAACCGCCTCGCCATCAGGCCCATCCCGCTCAAGGAGCCGGCGAATCAGCGCCAGGCGCCGAGAATCAGAAAAGGCGCCGGCGGCGCCGGCGGAGAGGAAGGGGAGGAAGCGGAGCGTCCGGCCCTCCCCCCGCCCCGCCAAAATAACTTCCGCTTTACTCCCCGGATACTCTTCGCCCTTCACTCCTCTTTATTCACTCATCACTTTCCGCTTGATTAGGTTGCAGGCCTTCCGCGCTGCTATTGCGTCGCCAAGAAGATTTGGGGCCAGGCATGAGTATTGATTTATCGAGCTACTCCGTGGACTGCTTCCTGATTGGTCGCACACCTAAGAAAGCGAACTACGGGTATCGCGGGTCCGTGACTAATTCAGCTTGGTCTCGTGTCCGGAGGATGGTGGGGAGGCGAGTCGGGGCGCTTTACACCGTCATCTCGAGTCGCGCTCTGCTTGCGGCATGCGCTCCCCCAGTTCGCGCGCCTTTTGACGTTGGCCGACGACCATACCGGAACCGCTTTCATCGGAAACTGTGTCGACTCCATTCCCTTCCCCTCCCTGCCCCTCGGGGCGCGCGTCTCGCTTGCCTTCCTCTAAGAACTCCGGACTGCTTCCGTTC
>Ga0209342_10001943_pt1 | contig 22628 bp, 21 predicted proteins | sample RifCSP16_2_FD_184023 | JGI IMG/M metagenome (GOLD analysis project Ga0209342, IMG submission 184023) | Soil microbial communities from Rifle, Colorado - Rifle CSP2_sed 16_2 (SPAdes) (version 2) | ecosystem: Environmental > Terrestrial > Deep subsurface > Rock core/Sediment | place: Rifle... | reverse complement strand
AAAAAGGAAGAGACAATCAATGAAAAAACATTTATCAACGGTGACTTATTAGCTTTTGTGTAACAGTTCACGTATAAGAGTTTAATGGCACAGACAACCCACTAAATCCCCCTTAGAAAAGGGGGCGAGGGGGTTGTGATTTTGCTTTTATTTCGCATCTGTATCCATAATTTGTCATTTTGAAAGATTCGACCCCGATTCCCGCCCCGATTCCCTGCGCGACCCCGATTCCCTGCGACCCCAATTCCCGTGCAAGTAAAACAAGCTCTAATTGGGCAGTTTCATGTACTTTTTAATACGAAGATGCAAAATTATGATTTGGATGGAAAAATTTTAACCTTTTCCTGACTTGTTTATAGATCGCATTTAATTTACACACAATTTACTTTGTCTTTTACTTTCATTTACCGGCCGCATTCTCGGACAACCTGTCAAGATGTGACCCTAGCCCTAGCCGAAGGGCGCGGGTCGGGTGGAGCGCAAAGTTAGGCCCTGATTCCGCAAGCTCCATCAGGGCTACGCGGGCTTTTCAGGGTTGGTGTTTTTTCTGCAGCGCAATTATTTTTTTATCTTCACGAACATGGTCCTTATGCAATAACCAGCCATAAATACAAAGAACAGTTGCAGCAACGAAGGCCAAAATAATTACTTCTTTACTCGAAGCAGACGTAAACGTGATGTATTCGGCCTCGATATTTAACCAGGAAATAAGTCGCTCGCCTTTGCTTGAAAGTTTTGTTTCCAAGCTTGGCATCGTCGCGCCGACGAGAATTCCTCCGAGCGTAGAGGTAAGAGATGCAATGGTTGCCTTATATATATTTCTCGTCGATAAAATAACGAACAGCCCAATAATTACTACGAAAATAAAAAGCAATCCGTATATATAATGACTTAATTCCATGTTTGCCTCCTCAAGACGTATGCAGCCTTTGTAGACAAGAGTCCACTCAGAAAGGCTATAAGAAATGACGGAGACACAACTAGTTCATGCATTTTCACCAAGTGATAAAAAAATGCAACAATAGGAAAAACAACCAAGAAAAGCGATAGAACGAGGACTCCCCCTTTAGCAAATGATTGCCACTTTAGTACTTTTATGAATCCTATAGCTTTGCTTATTGCCTCCATAAAAACCTGAATTATCCAAATCCGTTGGCGTAGCGGTACCGTCTGTGGGTCTGGTACTGAGCCTGGAAATGGGATTGTACCGCCTGTAGTCGACATGTTTGTCTCCTTGATGAAGTACGCCTAACGCTCCGCATAACCGGCTGGCAATGGAGCGCAGCGGAATTGCCAGTCTGAGTTGATGCGGTTGTTATGCGATCTATGGATCATACAAGCTCACGTTCGATTGAGAGCAAGTAAGAATACGGGTTATTCCGAAGTGAATCTTTCTTGTCAGCGTTGTACAAGGTTCCGGAGACGATAAGAGACAAACCGGCACCGGCCAGCAAGGCGGTCGGTACGGATAGACCAGCTGCGACCAGCATGGATGACGATCCTGCAGATAGAAACGCAATCTTGAGTAAACCCTCGCTCAGCCATCGGATTCGGCGGCCATCAAGGGCAGCCTTCAAATTGGAGATTGCAGGTGCAACTTCGTTCGTGTGGATATCCAATACGCGTTGTCGGAACGCTTCAACAGGAAGGTCCGTTTCTACGGCAGATGCTAGTTGATCAATCTTCGTTCGGAACATCGCCAACTCATCCTGATGCTGTTCTCTAAATTCCAGCACACGGTCGATAGGCGTGTCCTGAGCCACTGCTATCTGTTGGATCGCAAGCTGTGCCAGTAATCCGGAGGCCAAGGTCCTCGGCATCAGTCTGCGATGCCCGAAAGCCTCGTACTCCCGCCGCCGTCGGCCCGTTGGCAATTCAATGTTAAGGCCCGAAGGAACACTCTCGAGGTGAGCATCAAGTCGTGCCGCAAGAGCCAAACTCTCTGCCTCAGGGATTGAAGTTAACAAAGCAGCGCCAATGCGCTCCGCAAGTCGATTAGCAAGGAGCGTCATGTAGAAGTGGGCAAATCCTTCGTCAACATCAAGCCAGCCAGAACCTCGATCTGATGGGGACGCGCGACTAGACAGAAAATGGAGTACCTCGTGTCCGAATTTCTGGTGAAACATTGGGAGTCGAACTAAGTTGGTTGAAAGCTTATCCACGTGAATGAGGTGTCTTCGGTCATTGGCCCCCGCCACGAGTAGCTCGCCACCCTCTCTCGTATTCAGATACGTTACCACGTCGTCAGTCAGTTCTCTGATCTCCTCCATACCTGAATGGACACGAAGGGGCACGAGAAACCCTGCATCCTGAAGGGCACGACCGGTTTCGCTCGCATACGGGGAATCAATGGACTCTGGAACAATAGTCCGAACAGAGTCCCAGTAGAGAAGAGACGTCTTCAGCCACATCTCATCTTGGATGTCAATCCACGGATAGTAGAGTGCTTGCGACATGGATTTTTACCTCACTAGGTCACGTGCCTCGACCGCATAACATGAAATAGGCATACTAATAGCCGTCTTATTTTACGGCTATTAGTACATATAATACTTTTACTGGTGACTTATTATACGGCCATTTGGGCATATAATAAAGTTTATATATAACTTGCCAGTATAGTAAGTAATTGGCAAAACAATGTCAAGTTCTTTTAATGAGTGAAATCGCATCTGTACAATTAAAATAGCTTCTTCTGCGGGTTCGGGTTTGTAACCCGAACCCCACGTTTTATATTGTTGATTTCGCCATCGCTTGCAAAGAGTGTTATTACCCAAATAAACTCATGGGTTCAGGTTTCAAACCTGAACCCGCAAAATGAATCGTAACATTTCACCCCCCTCCCCTAACCCCTCCCACCAGGGGCGGGGGAAAAACGTTTCCTCCCCCTCGATGGGGGAGGTCAGGTGGGGGTGAACTGTTACAATGAATTTATGTGTGGTAATATTCCTGGATGGGTTTGACGTCGAGGCTGCCGTTTTTGAGCGCTTCGATGGCCTTGGTGGCGGCTACCGCGCCGGCAACGGTTGTGAAATAGGGGACACGATGCACAAGCGCCGTGCGCCGTATGGAATACGATGCCTCCTGGGCAGTCTTGCCTTCTGTGGTGTTGATGACGAGCTGGATTTCGTTGTTTTTGATGTGGTCGACAATATTAGGCCGTCCTTCGGTGGCCTTTAAAACCGGAGTAACTGAGACGTTATTTTCAGAAAGCACTTTTGCCGTGCCATGTGTGGCAACAATTTTAAGACCCATGTGTATGAGCTTCTTTGCAATGGGTATCATGGATTTTTTGTCTTTATCCCTCACGCTTATAAAAACGGTACCCGTTAAGGGGAGGCTGCAATCTGCGGCCATTTGAGATTTTGCATAGGCACGGCCAAAGTCCGTGTCCAGTCCCATGACCTCGCCTGTCGATTTCATTTCCGGTCCCAGTACCGTATCTACCCCTTTAAATTTAATAAAGGGAAATACGGCCTCTTTTACGGCAACATGTTTTAACTTCACGTTCATGGAGATATTTAATTCGCTGAGTTTCTTTCCTGCAATCACCTTGGCTGCGATCTTTGCCATGGGTATGCCTATCGCCTTGCTGACGAAGGGCACTGTTCTTGAGGCACGGGGATTGACCTCAAGCACATACACCGTTTTATCTTTAATCGCATATTGTATGTTAATGAGTCCCACCACATTCAATGCAATGGCCATGATCTGCGTTTGTTTTTTTAGTTCGTTAATGATGTCATTCCCGATGGAGTAAGGCGGAAGCGAACAGGCGCTGTCTCCGGAATGGATGCCGGCTTCCTCGATGTGTTCCATAATGCCGCCAATAAATACCTCCTTGCCATCACAAATTGCATCAACGTCAATTTCTATGGCGTCTTCCAGGAATCGGTCGATCAAGACGGGATGTTCGGGCGAAACCTGTACGGCATGCGTGATATAATCTTCCACGCCCATTTCATCGTAAACAATGCGCATTGCCCTGCCTCCCAGGACATAGGAGGGACGCAGCAGCACGGGATAACCTATCCTGCTGGCAATGACCTTTGCTTCCGCGGCAGAACGGGCACAGCCGTTGTCGGGCTGCTTTAATTTTAGTTGATTAATCAGGGCGGCAAATCGTTCCCGATCCTCGGCAATATCAATACTATCCGGAGAGGTTCCCAATATCTTTACGCCCTCTTTCTCTAATGGTACTGCCAGTTTTAGGGGCGTTTGTCCCCCAAACTGAACAATTATACCTTCAGGCTTCTCCTTATGAATAATCTCAAGGACGTCTTCCAGGGTGAGCGGCTCGAAATAAAGCCGATCGGAGGTGTCGTAATCGGTGCTCACTGTTTCCGGATTGCAGTTGATCATGATGGTTTCGTAACCCAGCTCTTTTAGTGCAAAGACGCCATGGACACAGCTATAATCAAATTCGATTCCCTGTCCTATGCGATTAGGTCCGCTGCCCAGGATGATAATCTTTTTCTTCTGTGTAGGCTCTGCTTCACAAGCGGTTTCATAGGTGGAATAGAGGTAGGGTGTAAATGCCTTGAATTCTGCGCCGCAGGTATCCACGTGTTTGAAGACGGGTCTGATTGCCTCTTTTTGACGGTATTTCCGTATGGTTTTTTCTTCGACATTGCACAAATACGCCAGATATTTATCGGAATAACCATATTGTTTGGCATCAGTCAGCATATCCCTGTCCATTGTAAAGCTGTTCTCATTTTGAGATGCAGGGACGGGCTGCCGTTCATCTTTTACATTCGGATACTTCTGTTTAATCCCGGCTTCCATATCAAGTATTTCTTTGATATTGTAAAGAAACCAGTGATCGATATGTGTCCATTTATAGATATCATCCAGGCTCAAGCCAAACCGCATCGCATCGGCGATGTGCCAGAGTCTGTCGGGATTCGGAATCATTAATTTTTCTCTTAGAAACTCAGTTCGCTGTTCGGCAGACCACTTATCGCTACCAGAAGGCCATAAACTCTCAAAACCGCATCGTCCGGATTCCAAAGAACGGATGGCCTTCCCTATGGCTTCTTTAAAGGTGCGTCCGATTGCCATGACCTCCCCAACCGATTTCATGTGGATGGTAAGGGTTGGGTCGGTATCGGGAAATTTTTCAAAATTAAATCTCGGCACTTTTACCACGCAGTAATCAATCGTAGGTTCGAAGCAGGCAGGCGTATAACGGGTGATGTCATTGGGGATTTCATCGAGGGTGTAACCTACTGCAAGCTTTGCGGCAATCTTGGCAATAGGGAATCCCGTTGCCTTCGATGCCAGGGCGGAACTCCTTGAAACCCTGGGGTTCATCTCTATTGCCAGCATTTCCCCATTTTCAGGATTGACGGCAAACTGGATATTTGAACCACCAGTCTCGACGCCAATCTCCCTGATAATCCTGATCGCTGCATCCCGCATGATTTGATATTCAACGTCGGTAAGAGTCTGGGCAGGAGCCACCGTAATGCTGTCGCCTGTGTGTACGCCCATGGGGTCGAAATTTTCAATCGAGCAAATGATCACGACGTTATCTTTCAGGTCACGCATTACCTCGAGTTCGTATTCCTTCCATCCCAGAACAGAGCGTTCCACGAGCACTTCGTGGACAGGGCTTGCCTCTAAGGCTATTTTGATATATTCATTGTACTCTTCGATATTATAGGCTGCATTACCACCGGTACCTCCCAGGGTAAAAGAAGGGCGAATAATCGCGGGAAAACCAATCGTATCGATAATCTTCATCGCATCGTCGTATGAACGGGCATAACCGCTTTCAGGCACTGCAATGCCTATCTGTTTCATAGCGGACTTAAAGAGCGACCGATCCTCAGCCTTCTTGATGGCTCCCAATTTCGCCCCGATAAGTTCCACGCCATATTCATCGAGCACCCCTTTTTCTGCCAGACTAACGGCTGTGTTCAGACCTGTCTGACCTCCCAGAGTTGGAAGCAGCGCCTGAGGGCGTTCTCTTGCAATGATTTTTGTGACCATTTCAGTGGTAATAGGTTCTATGTAGGTCTTATCGGCGACCTCAGGGTCTGTCATGATGGTGGCGGGATTGCTGTTTACCAGGACGACCTTGTAGCCCTCTTCACGGAGCGCCTTGCATGCCTGAGTGCCTGAATAATCGAACTCACAGGCCTGTCCGATGACAATTGGACCGGAACCTATGATAAGGATTTTTTTTATATCTGTTCGTTTGGGCATTTTGGGTTTCTTGAGTTAGTTGAGTTTCTTGGGTTAATTGGGTTTCTTAGGTTTTTTATATTGTTTTTCGTTCTCAAGCAAATAAGTTATAAGCCCGCTATTAAGTTTGGATACCTTCTCCGCTTGATTATAAATCTTTTCAAAAATCTCTTGCGAAATATATTTTTGGTCTGATGCTACGTACGTTTCGCTTTGCACTTCGGTAGCCGAACTTTTTGATATGAAAAGATACTGAATAAATTCTTTATTTGACCGTCGGGAAAATCCCTCCGCAATATTACTCATGGAAGAAATCGCTGCACCAGTTATTTGATTACTCAATCGAAAATCCTTTTGAAAATTCGGGTTATTCCTTATGGCTTCATAAACCATGTTCACTAATATTCTCGCCTCCTGCCAACATTGGAGATCCTCAAATCTTGTAATTTTCATAACCCAATAACCCAATAAACTCAACAAACCCAATAAACTGCTATTCCATCAATCCAATAAATCGCTCAAACAAATAATTCGCATCGTGCGGGCCGGGCGATGCCTCTGGATGATATTGCACCGAGAAGACAGGCATTGAGTGGCATTTCAGCCCTTCAACCGACTGATCATTGAGGTTTACATGAGTAATCTCCACATTGCCATACGGACTCTCGTGAATATTTCCTTCTGGCGGAGTTGATACGGCAAAGTTATGATTCTGTGCAGTAATTTCCACCTTTTTGGTAGAGAGATCAATTACAGGCTGGTTTCCCCCATGATGACCGAACTTAAGTTTGTATGTCTTTAAGCCCAGTGTAAGCGCAAGCAATTGGTGTCCGAGACAGATCCCCAGGATTGGTTTTTTGCCCAGCAAACCCTTGATGTTATCAACCATATACGGAACTGCTGCCGGATCACCGGGACCGTTGGAAAGTACGACACCATCCGGATTCATATCCAGGACTTTCTGCGGTGACGTTTGGGCAGGAACTACCGTCGCAGCGCAGCCAGCGCTGCTCAATTTTCTCAAGATGTTATATTTTACCCCGCAATCGTAGACAACAACATTATACCTTTTCGATACCTTCCGACTGACTTCGTCATCTTTCCACTCATATGAATCACTGCATGTCACCTCTTTTACGAGGTCTAATCCGTTTAATCCAGGAGATGACTTTACCTTTTGGATAAGGCTTGAAACATCAAAATCTGTGGTGGAAATAATGCCTTGCTGTGAGCCGCAGTCCCGTATGTGTGCTGTCAATGCCCGTGTATCAATCCCCTGAATGCCGACAATTCCTTTTTGCTTGAGAAATTCATACAGGGCAATCTGTGAACGCCAGTTACTGGGGAAAGGACTGCATTCTTTTACGATAAAGCCTTCCAAAAACAATTTGCGTGATTCGTAATCTTTTTCATTAATCCCATAATTACCAATCAGAGGATAGGTCATGACCACCATTTGTCCTTTATACGATGGGTCTGTAAGGATTTCCTGGTAGCCCATCAAACTGGTGTTAAAAACCACTTCGCCTATCGTCTCTCCAGGTGCGCCGAGAGAGTAACCCTTAAAGGTTGTTCCATCTTCCAGGACGAGTAAAGCCCTTTTTTTGTCCATAAAAAATGTTCAGAAAACTATGGCAGGGGCAATTCATGAATTGCCCCTACAGGTTATTAAACGGTGGAAGGAGGAAACTCCCGCCACCACAACAAAATTTCAATCTTCTTTGTTAAGCAATGAATAAACACACCCCTAGCCCCTCTCAAGAGGGGAATTTTGGAAGCCCCCTCCCGGGAGGGGACTAAGGGGTGGGTTAATACTTTTGTATATTTCAGCATTAATGCATTCAGTTACCATTCGACTTCGCTCAGCGTGACGTCGTTTCCGGGCGATGTCGAGGAACCTAATTTAATATCTCAGTGTTTTAGTAGCAGGATATTATTAAATTCGATAAATCGTACAATTAAAAAATGGACGTGTCAAGCCAAAGTTGTTTTTCACTTGACTAAGGTGACTCCTCTGCTATATTAAACCTAAATACCACAATACTATAACAGAAAGGTAACAGTTCACCCCCACCCTTGCCCTCCCCCATCAAGGGGGAGGAAATATGGTGGCAATAAGCGCTCCCCGCCCCTGGTGGGAGGGGTTAGGGGAGGGGGTGAACTGTTACTCAGAAAGGGCATTTTATTTTATGTCAATACTTGTTACTGGCGGTGCAGGTTTTATTGGTTCTCATCTGGTGGAACGTTTGCTCTCACAGGACAAAAAGGTAGTTGTTGTCGATAATTTTAATGACTTTTATCTGCCGGCATATAAAAGAGAAAATATTTCTAAGGCTATTCAGTCCTCAAATTTAACACTATATGAGGACGACATCTGTGACACGTCCGCATGTCAGGAAATATTTGAGAAACACCCCGTCGAAAAGGTCATTCATCTGGCGGCATACGCCGGTGTAAGACCCTCTATCGAGCGGCCATTGCTGTATGAGAGGAGGTTAACTGCAAAGGGACGCTAAGTATGCTCGAACTTTCCAGGATTTACAAGATCAAGCAATTTATCTTTGGTTCATCTTCATCGGTTTACGGAAACAACAAAAAGGTTCCTTTCTCAGAAGACGACCCGGTGAACGAACGTATATCACCTTATGCCGCAACAAAACGTGCCGGAGAACTTTTCTGTTACAACTATCATCACCTTTATAAAATACCTGTTTGCTGCCTCAGATTCTTTACGGTATATGGCACCCGTCAACGACCGTACCTTGCCATCCGAAAATTTACAGAACTCATTGATCATGATCAGCCGATCACGATGTACGGTGACGGGACGACCGAACGGGATTATACCTTCTTTTCCGATATTATCGATGGAGTGGTTTCTGCATTAGAAAAGCAATTTGATTTCGAGATTATTAATCTGAGGTTTTTTCACTGTGTTAACCCTTTCTAACAAGATCAGTCTGAGCAGGATATGCTGTATTCCTCCACTTGTGTTCTGCATAACACAGGTTCAGCACAACAATCATTACCGTTATATTTGCCTTTTTATCATGTTGATCATTGGGTTAAGCGATGTACTGGACGGTTATGTGGCGCGGAAGAGGAATGAAATAACAAAATTAGGAAACTATCTGGATCCTTTTGCAGATAAGCTTGTTCTTGTGATTTCTTGCATCATACTTTCCTCTGACCGTATATGGCCGGAACCAAGATTTCCCAATTGGGTTCCAACGATTATTGTTTCTAGAGACCTCTTACTTATCTTTGGTACCATCGCATTACTCCTTATTACAGGCAGGGTAAATTGCCGGCCAATGATACTGGGTAAGGCGGCAACGTTTCTTCAAGTTATTGCTGTCATATCGGTACTCATTGGAAACCATGTCCCAATACCTGCCCTTGCTGCCATCTGGTGGGTGACGGTTGCTGTCACTTTTGCCTCTGGACTTTTCTATGTGTACAGTGGTGTAAAACAACTGTAATTGTCCAGTAGTAGAGACGCACCGCGGTGCGTCTCTACATTAAACAAAATACTTTACATTGCCCACCTTTTTTAATACTATTAATAGAAATTTAAATGAGGTTGCCTTTGGCAGCTATTTTTAAGCTCCCCTCTAGAAAGAGGGGCTGGGGGTGTGTTGCGGAAAACTTACACACCCCTTTATCCCCTCTTTTTAGAGGGGAATCACAAAAGATTGAAATTTCTGTACATTAAATTATGAGAGGTGTTTTTAATGCGATTTAACACAATACAAGAGGTCGTAGAAGACCTGAAACAAGGCAAGATGATCATTTTGGTCGATGATGCTAACCGCGAAAACGAGGGGGATATTACCATTGCTGCGGAAAAGGTAACTCCGGAGGCAATCAATTTTATGCTCACTCACGCACGGGGTATTCTTTGCCTTTCAATTAATCCCGAACGGGCGGAAGCGCTTGATCTTTATCCAATGGTATCCCATAACACATCAAATTTTCAGACACCTTTTACCGTTTCCATTGATGCAAGAGACGGGATCACAACGGGCGTTTCTTCTAAGGATCGGGCTGCAACGATATTGACTGCTATTGACGATAAGACAAAACCAGAAGACCTCGTCAGACCCGGCCATATTTTTCCCTTAAAAGCACAGAGAGGCGGGGTGCTGGTAAGGACAGGACACACAGAAGGCGCGGTAGACCTGGCGCGCATTGCAGGACTTAAACCTGCCGCGGTTATCTGTGAGATTATGACAGAAGACGGGAATATGGCAAAGCTCACAGAACTCCGAAAGTTCGCAGAAAAGCATCATCTCAAAGTCTGTACCATCGCCGATATTATTAAATATCGGCACGAACAGGAACGTTTAATTGAAAAGCGTGTTACCGTAAAATTACCCACAACCTATGGAAACTTTACGCTTCACCTGTACCGCTCCTTCGTTGATGACTACCTCCACCTTGCCCTTTGTTTGGGCATTGGCAGTGAGAGCGGAAATAGTCCTTCTCCACTGCATAATGAACCGGTGCTGGTGAGGGTGCATGATGAATGTCTGACTGGCGATATTTTTGGCTCTCTTCGCTGTGACTGCGGGGAGCAACTCCACAGCGCTCTTCAGATCATACAAAAGGAAGGAAAGGGTGTACTGCTTTATATGCGGCAGGAGGGTCGGGGTATCGGTCTGGAGAACAAACTGCATGCATATTTGTTACAGGAAAATGGATTGGATACCGTCGAAGCAAATGAAAAGCTCGGATTTCCGGTTGACAAACGTGATTACGGAATTGGCGCGCAAATCTTGAGAGATCTGGGCATTACAAAGATGCGGTTACTTACGAATAATCCAAAAAAGTTTGCAGCCCTTACCGGTTATGGACTGGAAATCGTGGAACGGGTGCCTATTATTACAGAGCCTAAAGAGGAAAACAAACAATACCTGCAGACAAAGAAAGAAAAACTCGGACACCTCTTAGAAAAGGTATAAAATACAGAAGTCAGCAGTAAGAAGCCAGAAAACAGAAGTATTTCTTCTGAATATTGATTTAACCATGGTGTACAGTGGTTGAATCGAAAACTACTCCGTGTGCTCTGTTGCTCCGTGGTTAAAGCTTAATTCCAAGAACAATGAAAAAACTGTTTGCAAAGAAGGCATTACGTGACCTTGTAGAAGAATCCAACCATCACCATTTCAAACGGGTACTCGGCCCATTTTCACTGACAGCCCTGGGAATCGGCGCCGTCATTGGCGCCGGGATATTTGTCTTGACTGGTCTGGCTGCCAGGGAGTATGCCGGCCCCAGCTTAATCCTCTCATTTGTCCTTTCTGGACTCGCCTGTATATTTGTTGCCCTGTGCTATGCCGAGTTTGCATCGATGGTTCCACTGGCAGGCAGCGCTTATACGTACTCTTATGCAGCGTTAGGTGAAGTTTTTGCCTGGATTATTGGATGGGACCTCATCTTAGAGTATTCCCTTGCATCGAGCCTTGTGGCAGTAGGGTGGTCGCACTACTTTGTAAAACTAATCGGACTCTTTGGATTACATATCCCCCAGTGGCTTACCAGTGATTATTGGACATTGTCTCACCAGGCAAAGGACATGTTTGCTCAGAGCGTGCCGTTTCTCCATGGTATTCCCATCGTCTTCAATCTACTGGCAGGACTGATCATTGTTGTTATCACCGCCTTACTGGTTGTTGGCATAAAAGAAAGCGCGCGTTTCAACAGTATCATTGTGGGGGTAAAACTCGCGGTAATATTATTGGTAATTTTCATGGGATGGTTTTACGTAAAGAACGATAACTGGGGAAATAGTTGGACGTCTTTTGCCCCTTTTGGTATCGGTGGTATTGGCGCCGGCGCAGCGTACGTATTCTTTGCCTATATCGGTTTTGATGCGGTTTCAACGATGGCACAGGAGGCAAGAAATCCAAAGAGGGACGTGCCTATCGGCATCATCGCGTCTCTGGTTCTCTGTACTATTTTATACATTGCCGTTACTGCCGTCCTTACCGGTATGGTTTATTACAAAGACATTAATATCGATGCGCCGCTGGCAGATGCCTTTACACGGCACGGACTGGTCAAAGTATCCTTTTTCATTTCGGTCGGCGCCGTAGCAGGACTTACCAGTGTACTTCTCGTCTTACTCCTGGGCCAATCCAGGATATTATGGGCCATAGCCAGAGACGGTCTCCTTCCTGAGCGACTCTTCGCAGCCGTTCATCCCCGTTTTGGGACACCCCATATCTCGACTATCATTGTCGGCGCTTGTGTTTCTATTACCGCCAGTTGCTTCCCAATAGAAGAAATTGCAAAATTAGTCAACATCGGGACACTCCTTGCTTTCTGCCTCGTTGCCGCGGCGGTTATTATCCTGCGCATCAAAGACCCGCACCACCCTCGTGCCTTCAAATGCCCCTTTGTGCCGGTAATACCGATCCTGGGCATACTATTCTGTGGATATATGATGCTCCGTCTCGAATTTTCAACATGGCTCAGACTCATTGTGTGGCTGGCGATAGGTTCGATCATCTACGCCGCCTACGGCAGGAGACACAGCAAACTCGCAAAGAAACACGCATTGATGGAAAAACAAAACGAGTCAATGGTGGAGTTGGATAAAAGTTGTCTGTAGTGGCTTACCGCAGTACGCCTTGCTTTCCATGTAAACAAGAAGAAAAGCCTAATTTTTTCTATTGCTAAATACACATTAGGATAGTAAATTGAGCAACTAGACAAACACCGTAACGCCATTGTATTTAAATCCCACTTATTTAAATTATCCAGCAGCATTTGTTCTGAGTTTCGTATTTCATACATAGGGAGGAAGGTAACTATGCAAAAGATAAAGCAGGAGGTTAGTAGACTTCTCAATCGCTTGCCAGATGATTGCTCATTGGAAGATGTTCAGTATCATCTCTACGTCCTTCAAAAGATTGAACATGGTTTGAAGGATGCAGAGGAAGGACGGGTTTACACGCAAGAGGAAATTGAGAAACGGATGGCAAAATGGCTCGAAAAGTAGTTTGGTCTTATGAAGCTACTGACGATCTCGAAGCCATTGCCGATTATGTCGTGCGCGATTCTGCTTTATATCAGGTCAATTTTGAAATTTGAATGCAATCGATAGCTAACGAAAAATCAGTTTCTCAATGGAGAACCAGTTGAAGTTTAGTGAATTGGTAAGACGATTAGAAGAACATGGGTTTAGGCTTGTGAAAGAAAAAGGTTCTATACGATATTATGGAAAACATGGATGGGACAGATTGATCCGAGTCGACTATCACGGTTCAAAGGAAGTTCCAACAGGCACCTGCCATGCGATACTCAAAGCGGCAGGTATAAATAAATAGATAAGGAAGGAAATAAAAATGATTGAATTGGAATACTCATTAATAATTGAAGCAACTGAAGAACCAGATTACTTTGGGTTTTATTCTCCGGATTTGGAAGGTTTTACCGGTATAGGACATTCCATTGAGGATTGCGTTTATAAGGCAAAATGGGGAATAATAGAACATATTAATCTATTGAAAGAAAAAGGACTCCCTATTCCTCCAAAAAATCCAAACCCTAAAATCATTATTCAAAATGAGCAAAAATTCGTGGCTGTTTGAAATTAGTTATGTATCAGTTCTGGTGATAAGTTCCATCATCTATGCTGCTTATGGCAGACGTCACAGCAAACGTGCAAAAAAGCATGCATTGATGGAAAAGCAAAACGAATCGATGGTGGAGATGAATAAAAGTTGTCTGTAGTGGCTTACCGCAATACGCCTTGCTTTCCTTGTAAATAATAAGAAAAGCCTAATTATTTCTATTGCTAAATCTATCTTAGGATAGTAAATTGAACAACTAGACAAACACTGTAACGCCATTGTATCTAAATCCCGCTTATTTAAATTATCCAGCAGCATTTGTTCTGAGTTTCGTATTTCATACGGGGAATCAATTTATTGTTATTATTAATTTTGTTTGTTGTTTCGTAAGACGGGTAACAGGAAATGCGAGAGATAGAATGGATACAAGAACGTGTTAGAAAAGGTGAATATTATTTTTCAAGGCATGGAAATCAGGAAAGACAAAATGAACAAAAGTTGTAATTTCTGCGGGAACAAAAATTTTAAAGAAAACCGTGTACAATATATTTACAAACATGATGATCGATTTCTTGTTATGAATAATGTGCCCTGTGAAGAATGCAAATATTGTGGAGAGCAGTATTTTAAGGCAGAAGTATTAAAAAAGATTGAGAAAATTTTTAAGGACATCTACTTTCCGGGGAAGAAAGTAAAGCGAGAAGTTAAGGTGACTGTTGAAGAATTTGTAGAGATTTAAAATGCGTCGTTCTGTTATAAGAAGTGAAATTCGGTAAATTTTGTTTCACCACTTGCGTGGTTAATGGCATACAACACAGCAAACTCGCCAAGAAACACGTATTGATGAGAAACAAAATAGTTCTATTGTGCAGTTTGACAAGAGTTGTCTTTAAGGGTGTCTCATGATTTACATTATCAAAAAAATTGAATTAAAAGTGAGGCAGTTATGGCTATTAAAAAAATTATACTAACAAACTTTAAAAGTTTTAAGAATTTGGAAATAGAGCTTGGTAACTTCCATATATTGATTGGTGCCAATGCCTCTGGAAAGTCTAATTTTATACAAATATTCAAATTCCTGAGGGATGTAATAAATCTTGGCTTGGATAACGCAATATCTATACAGGGAGGTGTTTTTTATCTCAGGAATATAAAGATTGGTTCATCCGACAACTTTTCAATGGAAGTCACTTCTGATGGAGAGTATGGATTTTTAGTAAGAAAGAAAGAAAAAGAGCAAATAGGAATAAAGACGTATGAAACGATTTATAAGTTTGCTATGAAATTTAATAAGAAGGGATTGGGGTTTGAAATCATTGAGGACAAATTAATACGTAAATGTGACTTTATTAGAATAGAAAGAAAAAAGGGGAAAATAGAGGAAAAAGAAAAACTTGGACAAGGAGAAATTATTCTTTCTAAAGTTAATGGAAAAATTATAGCTGATTTTAAAAAACCTTCAGAAATTCTAATAGAAAAAGACGATATAATCCCATCTTATTTAAGAGAATTGCACGGAGAAAAACTTCCACCAAAAGCTCTTCTTTTTGAACAACCTTTTTTGCTTTTTCCTTTTCCATGGAGAAATATTTTTGGTGATATTTCAATATACGACTTTGATCCCAAACTTCCTAAAAAAGCTACCCCCATAACGGGAAAGGCCGAGTTGGAAGAAGATGGAAGTAACTTAGCTATTATTCTCAAGAATATTATAGAAAACAGGGACAAAGAAAGAAGGTTCTCTAATTTCGTAAGAGACCTTTTACCTTTTATAAATGAAGTGGATGTTGAGAGATTTGCTGATAAATCATTGCTTTTTAAATTACAGGAATGTTATTTCCCGAAGGATTATTTACCTGCTTCTTTAATCTCCGATGGAACAATAAATATAACTGCTTTAATTATTGCTTTATATTTCGAAAAAAAACCATTAACTATAATTGAAGAACCCGAAAGGAACATACACCCACACCTTATCTCCAAGATAATAAATATGATGAAAGACGCCTCTAAAAAAAAGCAAATCATTGTTACTACTCATAATCCCGAAATGGTAAAAAATGCGGGTTTAGAGAATATTTTACTCGTTTCTCGAGATAAAGAGGGTTTTTCTACCATTTCTAGACCAGCCAATAAAGAAGAAGTAAAAACATTTCTAAAGAATGAAATAGGAATTGAAGATCTTTATGTGCAAAATTTATTGGAGGTATAAGTTTGGAACTTAAAAAATTATACGTCTGGGTTGAAGGTGACGATGATGAAAGATTTTTTAATGAGGTAATAAAATCTAAATTTATCAAAAAGTATAATTCTGTTGAAATAGTAAGGTATGCACATCTAAAAAGAGAAAAAATTGACAATTTCCTCAAGAGTATTAAAGCAATGAGTGTAAATTATATTTATGTGGCAGATATTAACAACGCACCATGTGTAACAGATAAGAAAGAAAAAATACAAAAAGAATTTAAGAATATTAATAGTGATAGGATAATAGTGGTAATAAAGGAAATTGAAAGTTGGTATCTCGCTGGATTGGATGAAGTAATTTCTAGAAAATTAGGAGTACGTCCTTTTAATATTACAAATACTGTTACTAAAGAGCAATTTAACGATATGTTCTCTAAAAAATTTGCTTCCAGAATTGATTTTATGATAGAAATTTTAAAGTGTTTTTCTATTGAAAAAGCACAAGAGAAAAATAAGTCATTTAAATACTTTATTGAGAAGTATTGTTGCGAAACTTAAAGAGAGATAAATAATAGAATATGGAGAAATGGGAATATAAATCACTGGAGTGGATTCACAGGGTTCGAGAAGAGGATTATAATGAAACTAAAACTCTTTCCCCAAAGGAGCTTATTGACAAAACCCGCAAGGTTGGGGAAAATACCGCAAGCGAGCTTGGTCTGAAGGTTATACAAGCAAAGACATCAATTGTCGATTAACAGGGTAAGCTCAACCAAAAGTGAATGTTAACTGCAGCACGGTGTTGATGGGTCCGCTCCGCTTGACCCATCCAACCCGAATGCAAGGAATCTCAGATAACCACAAAGTCACTAAGATAGCAGGGACACGGTGCCACAAGGCTGGTTCAATCTTGCAGATTGAACCAGATATTTTAACAGTAATCTAGGGTTTGAACTTGTGCTGTGAAACGTAATCATACCAAATGTTTCGGTTCAATCGAGGACGATTTAACCAGCGAAATTGTCACTGTGGTGTAAGAAAGTTGCCTAATTTCAAGTTATTCCATTTAAGTCCCCCTTAAAAAAGGGGGATTCAGGGGGTTGTGTTTTTTCTGGGTTATTTTACAACCCCCTAGCCCCCTTTTCGTTCGACTGAGCGCTCACGACGAAGTCTAAGGGGGATTCTCTATGCCATACATTGTATAACCCGCATAGATAAAATGAAAATTCCTATATAATTTAATTATGCAAGTTCCTATCTTACGGATTATTTTTAGCTGGCGGATGCTGGTTACGTTCTTTCTGGGCATAAGCTCCGGCATTCCCCTGCTCGTCACCGGTTCCACGCTTCAGGCATGGATGACCGATGAAAAGGTTAACCTCGCAGTCATCGGGATGTTCTCACTGGTTGGGCTTCCCTATACGGTCAAGTTCCTCTGGTCGCCTTTCCTAGACAGATATATACCTCCATTCCTCGGCAGGCGGCGTGGATGGATGCTTATCTGCCAAATCCTTCTTATGATCGCCATCGGGGCATTTTATCTGGTAAGACCTGCTGAAGATCCCTTGATTGTTGCCTTTCTCGCCGCGCTCGTATCATTCTTCAGCGCAAGCCAGGATATTGTCATCGATGCCTACCGGCGGGAACTTTTAAGAGATGAAGAACTTGGTTTAGGGTCTTCTTTTGCTTCGAATGGTTATCGCATAGGCATGCTCATTTCCGGTGCATTTGCCTTATTTCTGGCCGACCGCATTCCCTGGAATTACGTTTATTTGCTGCTGGCCGCTTCACTTTTCATTGGCATCATTACTACATTTTTAGGGCCAAACCCTGACGGACAGATAATCCCTCCAAAATCCCTGCGTGAGGCCGTTATCGAACCTTTTGCCGATTATTTTAGGAGGAGAGGGGCATTTGAAATTTTAGCCTTTATCCTGCTCTATAAAGTTGGCGACGTCATGGCGGCAAACATGACAACCCCTTTTATCCTGAAGATAGGATTTTCGAAAACCGATCTTGCCGTAGTTGCAAAAACGTTTGGCATAATCGCTATAATTGGAGGTGGTCTTGCAGGAGGAATTCTCCTGTTGCGAATAGGGCTTCTCCGGGCGCTCTGGATATTTGGAATCCTCCAGGCCGGCTCAACCCTCGCATTCTCCGCGCTTGCTTCGGTGGGTCACAATTATTATGTTTTAGTGGCCACAGTCGCCTTTGAGAATTTTACCAGCGGTATGGGCGCTTCTGCCTTTATAGCTTTTATGGCGAGCCTTTGTAACAGGAAGTTCACTGCCACACAATATGCGCTTTTGAGCAGTCTCATGGGCATTCCGCGGGTGATTGTTGCTTCGCCCACCGGGTATCTGGCAGAATGGTTTGGATGGGTTCATTTTTTCATCTTCTGTACCCTGTCTGCTATTCCAGGACTTATTTTCCTCTTCCGTTATAAAACCTGGCAAGAAGGGTCTTCCTCGCATATGAAAGCAACATTCACCCAGGAAAATGACAAACTTTCAAACGAATCCCAACCTGCTATACATTCAAAAGAGATTTAATTGCGTTAGGAAATTCCGACTTGTTCGATTACCCTTGCCACTGTTTCTCCAATATCAGCAGGACTGTCAGCTATGGTAACGCCAGCATTCTTCAGCGCAGTAATCTTTGAAACGGCAGTGCCCTTGTTGCCTGAAATGATAGCCCCGGCATGACCCATACGCCTGCCAGGAGGGGCTGTCCTGCCTGCGATGAAACCAACAATCGGTTTTGTAATTTCCTGCTTTATAACTTCTGCGGCTTCTTCTTCTGCACTTCCCCCGATCTCTCCGATCAACACAATAGCCTTTGTCTCTTTGTCCTCCTGGAACAGTCTGAGTATGTCCACGAAATCGGTACCTACAATGGGATCACCGCCGATTCCAATGCAAGTGGATTGACCAAGACCCCGTTGAGTCAGTTGCCAGACGGCCTCATAGGTGAGCGTTCCGCTGCGTGAGACGACGCCTACATTGCCGGGTTTATGGATATATCCTGGCATAATGCCGATCTTACAAGCAGCGGGCGTAATGATGCCGGGACAGTTTGGTCCAATAAGACGTGTCTTTTTATTTGAGAGATATTTTTTTACCTTGACCATATCCAATACAGGAATGCCTTCTGTAATACAAACGATAAGTTCAATCCCTGCCTCAGCGGCCTCCATGACAGCATCTGCGGCAAATGCAGCCGGCACGTAAATTACCGAGGCGTTTGCCTTAAGATTTGTTACTGCATCGAGGACACTATCAAAGACAGGCACACCTTGGTGTGTTGTGCCACCTTTGCCCGGTGTAACGCCTGCAACCAGTTTCGTGCCGTATTCCAGCATTCGTTCGGCGTGAAAACTGCCTGCCTGCCCGGTTATGCCCTGACATACGACCATTGTGTCTTTATTTATTAAGATACTCATTTTACTTTGATGCCCTTACAACAAGACTTGCAGCTTCTTTCATGTCTTTTGCAGAAATAATGCTGAGGCCAGAGTTCGCTAATATTTTTTTTGCAATATCAACGTTCGTCCCTTCCAGGCGCACGAGCAAAGGGATATGAATGCCTACTTCCTGAATGGCTTGTATGATGCCGGATGCGATGACATCACATTTCATGATCCCTCCGAAAATATTGATCAAAATAGCCTTCACTTTGGAGTCGGACAGGATAATCTTGAATGCCTGTGTGACCTGTTCCAGCGATGCGTCGCCGCCGACGTCCAGGAAATTTGCCGGTTCTCCGCCATGGAGCTTGATAATGTCCATAGTTGCCATGGCAAGACCCGCTCCGTTTACCAGGCATCCGATATTTCCATCAAGGTTTATGTAACTAAGTTTGTATTTTTTGGCTAATGACTCAACAGGAGAGATGTCCTGATATTGGCTCATTTGCTCAAATTCCGGGTGACGGTATAAGGCGTTATCATCAATGTCCATCTTTGCGTCGAGGGCGCATAGCTCCTCGTCATCCACCGTTACGGCTAAAGGGTTAATTTCTAATAAAGAGCAGTCGTTATTTATAAAAGCACGAAAAAGATTTGTGACGAGGTTGTTGAGTCTTGTTGAGGAAATTTCCGATATACCCAATTTTGAGGCAATGCGTCGTATCTGGAATGGGTGAGTACCAAAAAATATATCAATCGGTTCCTTGATAATTTTATCAGGTGATCTTTTGGCAACTTCTTCTATCTCCATACCTCCCTCAATACTGGCAATCAATATCGGGGTTTGAAGGGAGCGGTCAATGGTTATGGCAAGGTATAATTCCTTTTTAATGGGGATGGCTTCTTCGATAAGAACAAATTTGATTTCGACACCTTTTTGGTTTGTTTGACGAGTAACAAGTTGAGCGCCCAGCATGCCTGCTGCATGTGCCTGCGCTTCTGCCGGTGTGGTGGCAAACTGGATACCGCCGCCCTTCCCTCTGCCGCCGGCAAGTATCTGCGCCTTTACGACACAGCGGCGACTGCCAATTTCCTGGAATATTTTTGGGGCGTCATGACCTTGAGATATGGCCTTGCCGCGCGGGACGCAAACACCATACTTTCTGAGGATATCTTTTGCTTGAAATTCATGGAGCTTCAATGTTTATTTCAGTTTATCGGATTTGATAAACTTTCCAAGATGGATGCGTACCTGTTCGACCATTTCCCCATCGGAGATGGAAATAATACGTCCTTCGTTGTATTGTTTATCCACCCATTCCCTGATCTTCGTTATTCCTTCATGGTGTTTGGGAATCTGTTCGTTTCCCTCTAAGCCAAAATAGATATTAATCCACTGTGTAATCCCGGCTGAGCCTGATTTGTCAGATACGGAAACACCAATCGGCCTGTTTAAAAGTTTTTTCGTGTTGAAGATGTTATAGATTTCTTCGTTCTTTAACAAACCGTCAGAATGGATACCAGCGCGGGTAACATTGAATTCTGCGCCAACTAAAGGCTGTGTTGGAGGAATTGTATACCCGATCTCATTTCTATAATAATCAGCAATTTCCGTAATCACGGTGGTATCGATGAGTTCATCTTCGCCTCGCAATGCCATGTATTCGATTACAAGGGCCTCTAAGGGCGTGTTTCCTGTGCGTTCTCCCAATCCTAACAGTGTACCGTTAATAGCGCCGCACCCATAAAGCCATGCAGAAGTGGCGTTGCTTACTGCTAAATAAAAATCATTGTGGCCGTGCCATTCCATATATTCAGAAGGAACTCCCGCAAAGTGGTTGAGCCCGTAAATAATGCCAGGGACACTACGGGGTAACGCGGCGCCAGGATAACTGACCCCCATTCCCATGGTATCACAGGCGCGTATTTTCACAGGCATTTTGCTTTCCTTGGATAATTTCATAAGCTCCTGGGCAAAGGGTATGACGAAACCGTAAAAGTCTGACCTGGTAATATCTTCGAAGTGGCAGCGTGGAACAATACCTTCATCAATGGCAGCCTTCACAATATCCAGATACATATCTACCACCTGCCTCCTGGTTTTGTTCAACTTTAAATAAATGTGGTAATCGGATGCCGAACACAAAATGCCGGTTTCCTTGAGTCCCATTTCCTTGACTAACTTGAAATCACTCTTTACTGCCCGAATCCATCCGGTAACCTCAGGATACTTATATCCTCGCTCAAGGCATTTTCTGACCGCTTCCTGGTCCTTTTCATTATACAGGAAAAACTCACATTGCCGTATAAGCCCCTTTTTGCCTCCCAGCTTGTGAATCAGGTCATAGAGGTCTACAATCTGTTTGACCGTGTAAGGAGGACGTGATTGCTGTCCATCCCTGAAGGTTGTATCCGTAAGCCATATTTCATCGGGCATGTTCATCGGATTGAGCCGATAATTGAATGGTATTTTTGGTATTTTATCGTAGGGGAAGACATCCCGAAAGAGATTGGGTTCTGCCGCATCCTGCAATTGAAAGATATACTCTTCAGGTTCTAACGTGTTACGGCGTTTATTAAATCGAAGCATATTGGATTCCCCTTAATAAATATTTTTTATCCACAAAAACATACAGAACATAACATGATCGGGATTGATTTTTGATTCTATATACAATGTTTTTGCAAGTCAAGTGAAATGATAGAAAATTAACTTTATTTTCGAGTAAAAAATTTATAGAATCTCTTTCTTCAGTCACAAAATATGCGCTTCAACACTGGCGCTGAAACATTTAACAGCGCTGGATAAAGCATCGGTTTATTGATTCATTTCAATGTAGAGAGGTAAAAAGGTGGAAGACAGTAAAACAGAAAATACTAGCAGGAGAAGATTTTTGAAAATCGCATCTCACGCCATAGGGGGCACCCTTACAGCAGGCGTTGTGTCGCCGGTTGTAGGATTGGCGATACATCCATGGATGAAAGAAACTGTGTATGGAACAGAAGACTTCATCAATATCGGTAAAGTTGATGAATTTCCAGTCGGCGTCCCTAAAAAAATGACCATCACCTCATCAAAGATGGATGCGTGGAATATTTTTGAAGGTTTGGTTATGGGGTCAGTATGGGTAATTCGGCGGGAAGATAATTCATTGAACGTATTTTCTACAAATTGCCCGCATCTTGGCTGTGGTATAAACTGGGGAGAGGACGTAAAACAGTTTCTATGCCCGTGCCATGAAGGTGTATTTGATATCGATGGC
>Ga0209342_10001940_pt1 | contig 22632 bp, 37 predicted proteins | sample RifCSP16_2_FD_184023 | JGI IMG/M metagenome (GOLD analysis project Ga0209342, IMG submission 184023) | Soil microbial communities from Rifle, Colorado - Rifle CSP2_sed 16_2 (SPAdes) (version 2) | ecosystem: Environmental > Terrestrial > Deep subsurface > Rock core/Sediment | place: Rifle... | reverse complement strand
TCTCTCACCATGCCCCCGACCTTGCACATGACGCGCACCATTTTCATACTCGATGCCGCGCACATTTCCAGCTTCGTCTTTTTGTGGTAGCGTGGCCCATCCGCCTCTATAGGTAGTGGCTTGACCGATGGGGAGCGCCCGAGCATGATTCGATGTGTGGGTTGTGGTGCTGGTGCGTCGCAATGGGACTGGTGTGTAAAGGACAGAGGCTTGATTGATCGCGCCCGCAAGGTGGGAGTCGCGCTCAAGCTGGACGGCGGGAATTATCTGCATGAACGCTGCCAGAAAAAACTACGGCTACTTGTTCAATTCAAACGAGAGGGGGAAGCACATGGAAGTCGCCGCGAATGATGAAGGGCAAGTCACGCTCACCTGTTCCGAAACCGAAGCGCGGGAACTGCTGGAAATTCTCGCCGCTTATGTCTGTTCGCCGGTAGTCGGTCATGCCGAGAAGGAATCGGCGCGGCAGCACTACCACAAACTTTTCCTCGTTGTAAGACTGATCGTTGACCGCCGCCGGGTGAAGTCCATCGCCTGAGAGTCGGGCGGTGGCAGCGCGACGGTTATCCGTCCGCGACCGGGTGCGTAATCTCACGCAGTCCGGTCGTTTCTCCAATCGTGCGCTCGCCGCTGCGATTGGTGTCCATGAGAAAACGATTCGCCGCTGGAAAAGTGGCGAGCGTGTGCCTGACCCGCGCCGCTACGCGCCCGATGTTTTCGACACGCTGAAATTCATTGATACCGAAGTGCGGCGCGTTTTGAAAGTCGAGGCGCGGCGGCAGGGTTATTCGTTGCCCGACATGCCGGTGATTTTCGAGGGGCAGCGCGATACGTGGCTCGATGTTCATGGCAAGCCTACGGTTCCGGCGACCACTGTTACCTACGACTTGGAGGAAGCCGAGGAAGATGTAGCGGACGAAGTTTCGGACGAGCGCCGCGACCTGTTGAACATTCTCAAGGAATATCGCAACCGTGCGCGGCGTGTTGGTGGACTGCACGGTGTCCGGTTTCTTGTCACCACGAATCAATACACCAAGATTGGCCCGGTGACGCACTGGTGGCCGACGCGCCGTGAAGCGCAGCCGTCCATCACGCGCATGTCGGACAACGATCTGCGCGACCTGATTGCGGAAGTGCTGTTGCATATCGGGCGCGATGGTTTGATTCACAAGGTTCGCATTGACGACGCCTTCATTGAACTTGCGAATCGGTAATGCCGCTTCGAGTCATTGGCGCACCGCCTGTTGCGCGAATCCGCACCGTCGCCCGCAAACTCGCGGAGCGTCAGGCGAAGCGCAACGACGCGAGCGGGGTAGCGTTGAAGCCGATGAAGCGGCACAAGTCACATGCGAAGCCGCGCCGGATGATTGCCTACGATCTGGAAACTACGCGGATTGCCGAAGGGTGTCCGACGCCGTTGTATCTCACCGCGTTTGGCGCGGACTTCAAATTGAGCATGGCGGTCGGCACGATGCACAAGCTGGCGGCGTTGCTGCTGGAACATTTCCTGACGGATGATCTGGACGGGACACGCTTTGTCGCGTGGAACGGCAACAAGTTTGACGGCTTCATTATCGGGTCGGCGTTGATGCTGGTGGAGGGCGTCGAGGTCATTCCCTATCTGGCGAAGGGGTCGCTGTTGCGCGGCTTCAAGGTGATCGCGCCCGAGTCGAAATTGTCGTGGGAGTTTCTTGACGGCATCGCCATGACCGGCGTGACAATGAAGCTGGAACAATTCCTGAAAGTGTATGCGCCGCAGTTTCCCAAGTTGACGGGCGCGGTGGACTTCGAGATAGAGGACTTCAATCCTCTCAATCCGCGTCACGTCGAATATGCCGAGCGCGACTCCGAAGGATTGTGGCATGGCGTCACGCGGGCGAATCAAATCCTCATGGACACTTTCGGCGTTCCGCTGCAAGCGACCATCGGCAACGCGGGCATCAAGATTTTCCAACAGGAAATGCCCGCCGGGGTCAACGTCTGGTCGCCGCCGTTTCGCGCAATGATGGCGATTCGTGAACACGCCTACCGAGGCGGCTATTGCTACCTGATGGAAAAGTATGCGGGGCCGACGTGGAAATACGACCTGAACCAAGCCTATGCCGCCGCGATGCGCGACACTGATCTACCGGCGGGGCGCTGTTTCGCGGTGCAGGACTACGAGCCGGGGAAGTGTGGCGTGTATCGCGTCATTGCCAAGAAAAAGGGCAACCGCATCCCGTTCTATTTCAAACCCGAGCCGACGATGGGCGCGTATGTCACTGACGACCTGACTGACACTTGGCTTACGTCAATCGAGTTGGAGCAGCTATACGCCGAAAAGTGGGACGTGCAGATCATCGAGGGTTTCGCGTGGGAAAATTCGTTTCGCATGACTGAGTTCGTGAACAAGCTGGAAGCGTTGCGCGTGTCGGCGGCGGATGGACCGAACGGTGCGCTCGGGACCATGTGCAAGTCGCTCGGGAACAATTCCTACGGCAAGACGTGTGAAAAGCTGGACGGCCTTGAATTCAGATTGGCGCTGAAAAAGCCGGAAGGTTACTCGCGCTCGATTCCCGGCGACGACGCGGACGCGCTGCCGTTCTTGTGGTATCGCATCAACAAGCCGATGTTGCGCCCGTATCATCAACCGCAGATCGCCGCGTTTATCACAGCGCATGTCCGCATGGTGGTGCGTCGTGCGGCGCTGTTGATGCCTGACTACTTCGTGTATGCCGATACCGATTGCGTGGTGTTCCGGCGTCCCGTTGAATTGCCGTTCGACCCGAAAGTTTACGGCAAGTGGAAGGTTGAGGTTGACGGCGACGACTACGGTTTCATCACCAAGAAAGTGTATTTTCCGCGCAAGTTGTATGACGGCTGGACGCCGAAGGCGAAAGGCATGACCATCGCCAAGCTAACTTTTGAGCAGTTCGTCAAGTGGTATGACGGGACGCCGCCGCAGCAGGACCAGTTGCAGCGCCGTGGCTTTCTGTCAGTTATCACCGGGTCCGATATGTATTATAAGCGCCAGAAAGTAGGACAGGTCTTGAAAAAAGTTGCGGCGACCCCTTGAAAAGTGTGTGCGCTTCGAGTAGAGTTGGGGCATGAACCCGGTCAAAGAATTGAACGACGCGGTTGACAGCATTTTGAATCACACTGACCCTGATCGCCGCAATCTCGTTCGTGCATTGCTGCGATACGTGATTGCACTGGCTCGCCAGATTCCGGTAGAAGTGTATGACAGTATTGTGGACGACGGACTCAAGGGGAAACACTGAATGATAATCCGCCTGATCGCCGTTGACCCGCGCCCGCGCAAGGGCAAGTCCGACTTGTTGGTGTATCAGGTGCCGGAAAATTCCCGCGAGGCTGAATTGCTGATTGAGTTATTGAGCAACGCGGGCATCGAACACGCGTTGTTGGAAGCGCCGCCGCGCCGGACGGATAAATGAACGACTTGCGTTGTTACGTCTGCGGCAAAGCGGCGACCGAAGAATTTTGCGTTGCGTCCATGTCGCAGGACGTTGACCGTGTTTTCGTCATTCACGTCGAATGTGTCCGACGTGCTTTGGATGATCTGAAAGTGTGCATCAAGGTGATTCGCTCGACCACGATCATGCAGTTATTTGATCGCTACGAAAAATGAGTCAGGACTTCGGCAACGCAGCTAAATTCCATGAACCGCCGCGACCCGTCGGCGCTTACGATTGGGGCCACGTTTTTGTCGAAGTCACGCGCAAGCCGAATTGGTTTCAGCGGTTGATGATACGCTGGTTTTTCGGCTGGAAATGGGTTGACCGTGAGTGACGACGACAGCATTTTCCTGATGATCGTTGCGTTGCTGTTGTTCGTTTTGTTGTTGCCAGCGCCGGTGTTGTAGGCGTCGTGCGCCCGCCTTTTGGTGCATATTCTAGGAGAGCAATCATGTCAGAAGCAGCGAGAGTGCCGTTGAAGTTCAAGACGAAAAAGCACGTCGTCAAACAGTTGTTCAAGCTGAAACCCGGTGTCGAATACTACTTCACGTTCAAGGGGCCAATGCACGTCGGCAAGAAAATTGACGACGCGAAGGAACCGGCGACGTTGGCGGACGTAGTGGACTTGAACACCGGGGAGTTCGGTCAGATCATTTGCGCCAAGCTGGTGCGCGATGCGCTGACCGACGCCTACGCGAACGATACCTATGTCGGCAAGTCGTTCGCCATCGAGTTGATGCGCGTCCCTGAGAAGCGTTACAACATGCTCAAGACGTTCATCGAAATCGAACCGGAGGAAGCGCCGAAGGCTCCCGCCGCTGGCGCTCGCAAGTGACCGCGACCGTATCGCCGGAACAGGCCCGCGCTGATGCGGGTGCTGCGCCGGAACGTGCTTGCGTCAACTGCCGGTGGCTGCACGTTGTCGAAGGCTCCAAGCAGGGCGCGTGTATGTTCGAGCCGCCGGTGGTTCACATGATTTTGGTGCAAGGCTCCAAGCTGGACCCGAAATCGGTGCAACAGGTTCCGGCCAACACGCGCCCGACGGTCAATCCGACCGATGTTTGCTCGCATCACCGCTTTGACGATGAACCAAGCGACGCTGAAATGATCGCTGATCTGCTGGATGAAATCGCCAAGTGGCTGCGCGAGGCCGTCACCACAAGCCGGAAATAAGGCGGCTATAAGTCCGCTAGTTGACAAATACAAGCTGTTTAGAAGTAAAATAGAAGGCGACGGGATAAGGCCCGCCGCCTTTTCTTTTCTAGGAGGAACACCATGCCCCGCACTCAAGTTGCACCGAAGCCAAAGCGCACCGTCGAAGTCGTGCGCCGCCCGCTCGCTGATGAAGTTGAACCTGACGAGGAATTGCAGGGCGACGACTACGAGTTGTTGTCGGCGGCAAATGAACTCGCGGGGCAGGACGGCGCAAGCGTCACGATCTACCGTCAGGGTTTGCACGGACGGGATTTGCGCTTCATTGACACCATGCCGCCGGGAAATTTCAGCATGGTGATGTTGAAGCACCCGCCCTACAGCGGCGGCAAATTCCGTATTCAAATGCGAAACGTCGCTGGCGAATTGGTGATGAACCGTATGCAGGAAGTCGAACCTGCGCCGAAAGCGCCAGAAGTTGCGCCGTTGCCCGCGCCAACGCCCGCGCCACCGCCGAACAACAACGCCGAAGCGTTCGTGCTGCTGGCGAAAGCCATGACCGACGGTTTCTCGCGTCTTGGTGAATTGATCGTCGCCAGCCGCCATGAACCGCCGAAGCCGCGCTCGACGGAAGAAATCCTGAACGAACTGACGCTGATGAAATCGCTGTTCGACCGTCCTGCAACGGACCCGATTGATACTTTCACCAAGTTGCTCGGCGTGGTGAAGGAACTGCCGGGGCGCGACGGTGGAGCCGAAACATCGCCGCTCGACGTGTTGCTGGAACTGGCAAAGCAATTCGGCCCGAAGCTGATGGAAGCGCACGAAATGGCGACGGGCGCTGCCGCTCCCCCGCGCTTGCGAGCGCCGCTCGCGCAGCAACCGCCCGTCCAGCGTCCCGCTGTTGTCGTCAATCCCGAGGGGAGGAAACCCGACGTGAACATCATCGTGTCGCAACAACTGAAATTCCTTGTGCGTCAGGCGCAACGCAATAACGACCCCGAGCCGTATGCGGTGATGGTGTTGGACAACGTGCCGCCGCCGATTCTGGACAGCTTTTTGAAGCGTCCCGATTGGTTCGAGGAAATCTGCAAATACGTTCCCGACGCGCAACCGCACCGCGAATGGTTCACCGCGTTGAAGGCAATCATTGACGATTACTTGACAGACGACGGCGAGGGCGAGCAGACTGCCGGTGAACCTGCCACCGACGGACCCGCCACCGATGGGACTGCTGCGACCGGAAACGGAAAGCCGGATACTCCAAATACCTGACGGCGCGGCGGGCGTTGAAGCAACGCTCGCCGTCATGTCGGAACTCGTCCGCCAGTATCAGAACAACGATGAACTGCGGGCGGTCGCCCGCGACATAATCAGCACTGTCCCGTCGAAGTCCTATTCGGCGGAAGCGCGGATGCTGTTCTACTTCGTGCGCGACGAAATCCGCTACACCCGCGACCCGAATCGGTTTGAATTGGTGCAAGCGCCCGATAAGACGCTTGCTTTCGGGCATGGCGATTGCGACGACATGAGCGTATTGCTCGCAACGCTGCTTGAATCCGTCGGGCATCCCACGCGCTTTTTTGCTGCCGGATTCTACAACGGTCCCATCGAGCATGTATGGGTAGAAACCAAAATCGGCGGGCCGAACGGCAACCGCTGGTTTGCGATGGACGCGACCGAAGCTGAACTCGAATTCGGCCAGCGCCCGCCGGGAATCACGCAGACGATCATCTGGAATAACTGATGGTCGAAGCGGTGCCAATGTCGTTCGATTGGGCGGTCAAACTGAACAACACCGTCCGCGATGCCGAAACATCGCCGCCGCGCATTGCCGTCATGTTGCGTTCCCGTCCGAGCAAGGTGATCGTGCGCGACGGCGTTCCAGTTGCAGCTATCGGTGCGCTGGAATATGCGCCGGGCAAATTCAACCTTTGGATTTTCGCAACCGACGACGTGCGCTCGGTGCGCTTCACGCTTGTCAAAACGATTCGCAGAATGGTGAATGAACGCGACCGCGACCGGGTGAAAGTGTTGCGCTTGAAGCCAATAGAATTTCCGCTCGCGTCGTGCTTCACCGATTTTCTGCGTCGCGTCTGTCCTTGTCCTGAATACACGGAGAACTAACATGGGCGGCGGTGTATCAATCCAATTGATGCGTGAGGATTCGACGCTTCCCGATCAGCCGAACGGCTGGCTGATTGATTCGACTGATTTTGCACGGTCCATCACGTTTCGTCAGGCATACGAGCGGTATGTGCTTGGTGCGACGAAGCCGCCGGAAGCACAATTCCAGCGCCATTACGATGCCACCAAAGAAGTTTTCATCCGCGAGGGATACAGCGAGAAGGAAACAAAATGGTGGTTCCTTCGCACCGGGCAGGGACCGAAATGCTATCGGCAATACAGCGTCGGCGGTGAGTGCGGATTGCCACCCTATGAAGTGTGGTTCAAGCATTATTTCAAGCGGACACCGGACTCGTCGGGAGTGGGTTGTTTTTATGTTTGGGCCGACCGGCGCAACAACGATTGCTACATGATGCAAGCATGGCCGATCTATCCACCGCCGGGCTACCGGATGCCGGGTATTCCCTGCAACGCCACTGGCAAAAGTGTTGATGTGTCGCAAAAGCCATATACCGGCTCCACCGTCGAGGAAAATCAATTTTGGGCGTGGTTGGGTGGCGCTGGACCGTGGCCGTTTCCTGATCTACCTGCAATGTGGGGCGACTCGAACAGCGCCAGCTTTTCATTTGGATATTTCGGCGCGTTCGACGCGACCGGCATCATTGGCGCAGGATTTTGCAGCGATGTGGAAGCCGAGGAAACCGCCGGACTGTTGCATCCTGTTCCGCTCGCCTACACCGTGTTCTATCCGAGCAGCGTCAGGGTGTCATTCGGCCCGGTGCCAGCGATTCGTGGTTTGCCGATTGGCGCGATGGCGATGCTCGACCGGGAAACCGGCAAGCAATGGCCCGACTATTTTGAGACTCGCGTTCGCAGCTATCTCGCGTCAACCGATTGGCGCACTCAATATCAGGCGTGGCCGTTCGCGTTGCGCGACACGCTCGCGCAATTCGGCGTGAAGAACACGACGTTGTTGAGTCTGTCGTCCAAGTTGCTTGAAGCCGCCCGCAAGGGACTCGAAAGTTACAAGCGCAAGAAAGGGCCGACGCTTCTCATGGCGGGTGGTTCAGTCGCGCAGATTTTCACCGCAGCCGTGGTGTCGTTCATCACGTTTGGCGTGGCGACGGCGGCAATGGGTTTGATTACCGAAGCGATAGTGTCCACCGGCATTGCGGAAGCGGCGACTGTTGCCGAGACGGTGGAAACGATCAAGGAAGTTCAAACTGTTTATAACGTCGTGAAGGAAGTTCAATCGGACAATCCGAATTTGCTTTCCATCGGCAGCGGATTGTTGAGCATGGCGGGCGCGTTGATAGACGCCGGTGTTGATGTTGGTGTAGATGGCGTCGCCTACGATTACAGCATGGACGGCTTCGAGCCGGTTGCCGTCGGCGGCGAGCAAGTAGCGTTTGACTACACCGGCGACAACCTGATGCCGCTTGATTTGGGCGAAGCGTCCGATCTGACCGGCGGCATCCTCACCGATGCCTTGAATGAGATAGACATTGACTACGACTATTCGGGCTTCGATTTTGCCGGTGTCGCTGCCGCCGATATGCGGTCGTCGGTAGAAAATATCGTGTCGCATCTTGACGAATTCGCGGGCGACCCGAACGCTCTTTATGCGGCAATTGAAGCGGAAGCTGTTGCGGTCACAAACGATCTGACCGATGTTGCAACCGCCGCAGTTGATGAAGTTGTCGCCGCCGACATAGATACGGCAGTCGGTGAAGTGCTGGCGGACAACGCCGAGTGTGCCGCGCAATGCGACATGGGTGAACTCACCGTTGATGAACTCGACATGACGGAACTCGCGGAAGGCTGGACGACAGAAGAAGTCACCGGCTTGGACTACGAACAAATGGTGGAAACAGAAACGCCGGAACTCGAACAGGCGGTTGTCGCCGCCGAAGCCGACATTTCAATCGAGCAAATCGAAGCGGTATTGAAGGTGGCCGATCAAATTGCGTCGGTAGTGGAACCACTGGTGATTGCGCCGCCACCGCCACCGCCACCGCCGCCAACACCCGCGCAGATTGTGGCCGCTCCTGCGCCTGAACAACCGTTACCCGGCCCGGTCGCCACTGTGCAACCGACGGTGCTGCCGGATAGCATCACCGCGCTGGTGCCTGACTATTATCCTGAAATACCGTTGACCGCCGCATCATTCGGGCCAGTTGCGCCCGACGGTGAAAAGGGGTTTAATCTGTGGTGGCTGTTGCCGCTCGGCTTGCTGGCGATACCGCTTGGTGACAAAAAACGCCGTCCACGTCGAAAGGGGCGCAAATGAGCAGACTCGGACAATTTGACGAATTCTACGATGCCTTCGACACCAGCGGATTCGTTGACTACGGCGATTGGTCAACCGATATTTTCGATTGGGGCGCGGTTGACTTCGACTACGGGTGGGACACGTTCGATCTGCCCGATGTTTATGTCGGTGCCGACGATTGGTTCAGCTACGACATGCCGACAACCGACACGCTCGGCTACGACGTGGCGGACCCGCTTTTTGGCGAGCCGGAAATGGACGTGGTGTATGACTCGACGCTGACGATGGCGGACGACTACGGTGATCTGTGGGCCGCACCGACATACGAAGATTTTGAATACGACCCGGCGACTGCTGCGGGCGTCGGCACTGATGCCTATGCCGAGGATTGGACCGCGTTGGAGGAAGCTGCCGCCTACGACGTGGAGCAGACATACGGCGGCAACGCGGAAACTGCTGCGGCGACTTTCGATGCGGAATATCCCGCCACTGACAGTAGTTGGAGTTGGCAGGAATTGCTCGCGCAGGGTCAGGACATTTACAAACTCTACGCGAAGTTGCAGCAACCGGCGGGCGCAACCGGGCCACGCCCAACGTTGATGCGCGACCCGCGCACCGGGCAAATGGTCCCGGCGGTGCGTGACCCGCGCACCGGGCAACTGGTCCCGGCGGTGCGTGACCCGCGCACCGGGATGCTGGTCCCGGCGTCCTCGATTCAACAAGCGGGCATCATTCCCGGCGTTCCCAACACCGTGCTGCTGGTCGGTGCGGCGGTTGCCGCGTTCATGTTTTTCAAATAGGAGAGTGCAATGGAACACACTGTAATGCCGTCGCGCCAATCGCGCATGGAACGCGCCACGCTCGGGCAGATGGAATACGAATACAGCGCCTACTCGGACCCCGGCGCACTGATTCAACCTGCCGTCGCCGCGCCCGAAACCGATTGGTCGAAGTGGATGGCCGATGCGGTGAAAATCTACACCGAATACGATCTGCAAAAGGAAATCCTCGACATAAACCTGCAACGGGCGCAACAGGGATTGCCGCCGCTCGACCTGTCGCGCTACGGTGCGGGTGTGCAGGTCGGCGTGTCGCCCGCAACGCAGTCCATGATTCTCGTTGCGGTCGGCATCATTGCCGCCGCGATGTTCCTGCCGCAACTGTTCAAGCGGTGAGTTGATGCGCGTCGGGCGCATTGATGCGACGACCTTGATCGTCAGCGCGGTCGCGCTGGCGGTCGGCTATTTTTTTCTGCGTGGCGTCAAGGGCGTGGTCGGTGACGTGGTGACGGTGATAGACAGTGCGACCGGGGCCGCGATACAAAAAGTCGCAACCGTTGTCGGCGTTCCCGAAACCGACGTGGACAAGTGCGCCGCGTTGATTGAAGCGGGCGAGTGGTGGGATGCTTCATTCTATTGTCCCGCCGGAACTTTTCTCAAGGCGGCGAGCGGCACGATTTTCGACCCGTCAACTGGCGAAGTGATTGGACAAGGTGAACCGGGCGACGACGAAATCATCATGTTGAACTGAGGGACGATCATGGCGTCTGTATTGAATCGCACGACCAAAGAATACCGGATTGTTGCCGATACTTCCGGCTTCCCGCCCGCCGAATGGATTATCAACAGCGCACAGGCCGACGCGCTGTTCGCAGCGGGCGTTCCGTCCTACTACTGGAACATCGTTGGCGATGTTGTGACGGAAATGACCGCCGCTGAAAAAGCAGCGTTCGATCTTGCCGGTTTGAATCGCAGCCGCGACTTGAAGCTGACGGACTTCAACAACGTGGAGGATATTCTGCGGGCGTTGGTGCAAGTCCTGATTGACGAAGTGAACACGCTGCGCGTTGCGGCGGGATTGCCCGCTCGGACACTGGCGCAGCTTCGCACCGCGATACGCAACAAACTCGGGACATGAACATCAAATTACATGCAGCCAAATCGCCTTACCGAATGGGATTTGGCGTCGAAGTTTCCTACGACACCGACTTGCGATTTTTCGGATTGCGGGTGTTGTTCGCCGCGTGGACGGTTGTTTTTGGCTTCGAGAAAAATGTCCGAACAGAAAAAGCATGAGCCGGTCACGATAGACGTGACGCCGGACAAGGTTGAAATCGAGCGCCCCGCTCGACCTGTCCATGTGCGTCGCGCTCCCCCGCGCTCGCCGGTTGCCGCAGCGCGTGACATTGAGCGCATGGGGCGCATCGTGCAGTCACCGAACTTCTGGCTCGGCTTGATTGCGGAAATGTGGCGGACCCGGCGATGAACGAAAAACTGTTCAAAAGCGACCCGCGTGACTACGCGCTGCAACTGGTAGAGGAAGGCTTTATCAGCGCCGACGATATGCTGATTGTGTTGCTGAAAGCCATGTCGCATGACGACGTGCGATGGGCGCTGGACGCTAATGAACTGTCGCCGCGCTTTGCCGACGATGAAGATGTGGATGAGGATGATGAATGAAAAATCTTGATCTTGATGTTGCCGCGCCCGATCAGGTCGCCGCCGTCTTGCGCCGCGCTGCCGACGCCTATCACGAATCAGCCGTTGAACTGGCGGGCGCATGGCAAGATAAAAACGCGGGCGCAGCGTGGAGCAAAATCGCCCGCATCCTCGAACGTGCCGCCGATCACATCGAAAGGATGATCTGATGGACAAGCGCGTTAAATACGCTGTGCGTCGCAATCCAGCGAGCGAGGGGATGCGTAAAACGCCGCTCACGCCGGAAGAAATCACCAAATTCAGGATTCTGAAAAAGCTGACGGGTAAGGCGTTGGAGCGTCGGCTACCCGCGTGGGCGCGGAAGAAAAGCATCGAGCGGTTCGCGTTCACTCCCGGCCAGAAAGCGCGGTATCCCGGCTGGACCTATGCGAAAGCGCCCGCACCGGCGGAATTGAAATTCCCTGACCCGAACCGCGAATGGACCGTCGCCGCCTACATCAAGGAATTCAACCGGCTGAACGGCCTGAAACAAAATCCACGGTATCGGGCGAATCCGTCGCGCAAGGATTACCGACTGCTGGCGGCGACGTTCCTGCATGTTCGCGGTGAGATTTTGCTGCGGAAGCTGAACGCAATGCAGGTGTGGACATTGCTGTTGCATGAAGTGGCCGACTATTTCCAAAGCGACAATCCGCGCTTCGACCGTGGCCGTTTTTATCATGCTGCTGGTGAAACAAAAACGAATCCGGCGTCGGGCAAATACGGCCCGCGCATCCGCCGCGCTGCACGAACGATGGTGAAACGCTACGGCAAGCGCCGCGCTCGCTCAATCGCGGGCGGCATGATTGGCACGTCGAAATCGCGCCGCATGAAGGAACATTTTGTAAAGGTGCGCCGTGCAATCAATCCACAACGCGCCAAATATGAAATACAAGCAAATAAACGCTGGATACCAGTGACCAGCCATATTTTCCGTTCATGGGCGGGCAAACGACGGTTGAACGGTAAGGCATACAGCGGCCCGCGCTACTATCTCGGCACCAATACGCTCTACAAAAAATGAAAAAATACCGTCTGAATCCGTCGGTTGCGAGCGATCTGCGGCAAGCGGTGTCGCGCTGGCATCGCTTCTCGGGACATGATGGAAAGGTAGTCGCCCGCTTGAACGCTGCCACCACTCGCGGGGTGTTGACACCCAAATCCAAATCAGTTCTAATTGTCGTCGGTAGTCTCGACTTCGTGGGTTACACGACGAAGCGGGACGGCAAAGTGGAGTCGTATAAACACCAATTTGCGAAACATGCCCGGCCTCTCCTTGCGGTCAGCCACGACGGGCATAACCTCTATATTCTCGGAGGGGAATATAGGTTCACGGCGCGGGGCATCGTTGACTCGCGCAACTGATAGGAGAGGCACATGCAAGAACTGTTGCTCGTCAATCCGTCGCCACGCCTGAGCAATCCGCGTCGGCGTCGTCGCCGCAGGAACGCCAGCGCCAAGCAACGCGCATGGCGCAAGAAATTCGGTCAGATGTATGGCGGCGGTCGCAAGCGCCGCGCCAGCAATCCCAAGAAACGCCGTCGCGCTCGCTTCGGCGGAACCATGAGAAGCGTCCGGCGCGGTGGCCGTCCCGTTGCCCGCAGCGCATGGCGGGCGAGCGGCTACCGCAGGAATCCGCGCCGTCGGCGTTACCGGCGCAATCCGATGGGCTTCGGCAAGCTGCGTCTGCCGACCATGACCGGAATCACGCGCACCGTCACCGAAGCCGCGCAAGGCGCAGTCGGCGCGACGCTGGTGGACGTGGTAATGGGCCAGATGGCCGTTCGCAACTGGCTCCCGGCGTTCGCCTACACCGACATGGGCTATCCGCTCGTCAAGGGTGCGCTCGCAATCGGCACGGCGGCGCTCGCGGAATACGTCATTCCGCGTCCGTTCAAGGGCATCGCAACCGAAATGGCGAAAGGCTCAATCACCATCACGCTCGCTGGCGTGATTCGCCAATTCATGCCCGCGACGCTGCCGATGGGCGCTCGGCGTTTCGGCTACGGCTCGTCCGGCTACATTCCGTCGGGTCGTCCGCGCACCACGATGGGCGAATACCTGTCGGCAACACCCGGCTCCATGTCAATGCGTGAAATGGAAGCCTACGGCCCCGGCTACGTCGCATCGGGCCTCGGCAGGACCGGCGAATACCTGAGTCAGTGAACAGACACCCGGCGATAGGCTATCGCCGCAATCCTGTCGCCGGGTGTGCAACAAATTGAGTAGCGGCATTTCCTAAAATTGTGAGGAACGGAAATGGCAAACGGACCATCACTGAGTAACTTCCAGAAGTATCGCGTCACTCGCCCCGGCCAGAAGGAAGCAATCCGCTGGTCGTTCTACGACTCGCTGCTGATGCCGCTCGCGGGCATCAACCGTCTGGATTTTTTCCAGACACCGCAAGGTCAGGGCATCACCACCGAACCGGGCGCAGTCGTCGGCGCACCGAAAACGATTCACGATACCAACATGGACCTGCAAGGCGCGCTGCCGCGCTTTCAGGACTTCCAGTTGGAGTCCATCGAAATCGCTTTCTTCCCCGGCGCGAGCGCGGCGGCAAACACTTTCATCCCGCAAGTGGTTCCCGTCATTGCGACAATCAGTGACGTAATCACGTTCCGCAGCGGCGGTGCGCTGATTCTCAACATCACGTCGAAGCCCTACTTGCAGGAAGCGGGACTCGCTCGCTTTCCGCCGAAGCAACACCTTGACCTGTCAACGGGTCAGGCGTTGTCGTATGCCGATCAAGTCGGTCGGCCCTACTTCGTGGACCCGGCGATCATGCTGTTGAGCAATCAGAACTTCAACGTGTCGCTGCCGTGGCCCGCTCCGGTGCCGATGCCGTCGGGTTTCAACGGGCGGGTGCGCTGCACGATGGAAGGCATCCTCTACCGCAACACGCAGTAACGGCGCAAGCCAAAGGGAATCGCTCACAAGGCGGTTCCCTTGAACGTGCGCCATGTTCACGTCGCCCGCCTTGCCGGTTCAGGATAAACCGATGTATAGCGACTGAAAGGAAACGAAAATGGACCAACGAGCAGTTTTCGACATGGTGATGCAACTGCAAGCCTCGCTCCCGCCGCTGCGCGAGAACAACCGTGCCGTCGCCGCGATGAACGCCCTCAAGCAAATGCTGTCGGTGCAAGAGGAACCGTTTATCTACTCGGCGGACTTCACCACGGCCAACACGCTGACGATTGCACCCGGCGCACAACAGACGTTCAACATCAACATTCAGGCCGACGCGGACTTCCGCATCCTCGCTGGCACATTTTTCGCTGATCTGGCGGGCGCGGCGCAAGTGGACTCGACGCGAGTGCTGCCGCTGGTGACGGTGCTGCTGACCGACACCGGCTCGGGCCGCAACTTCATGGACCGCCCGGTGCCGATCACGGAAATTTGCGGGACCGGCGAACTGCCGTTTCCGTGGCCGCAACCGAAGATCATGCGGGCGCGTTCGACGTTGCAGGTGCAAGCCTTCAACTTTTCCGCAGCGACAACGTATAGCCTTTCGGTCGCGTTCATCGGCGTCAAACTCTACCCGCTCGGGTAGAAAGGGGGCGTCATGCGTCGCTACGGCAGGGCCGACTACGGCGGCTCGACTAACACCTATCCGCAGAAGGAACAACCGGGCGCGTTCACGCAGTTTCCGCCGCGCCCGATGGACGTGCGGCGCTATACGCCGCCGCCCGATCTGGCCCCGCGCCGACCGACTGCACCGGGCGTCAATGAATTGCCGCGCCGCGAACCGGGCAACGTATTCGACCCGGCGGAATGGATTGACGAACTCATTGACCGGCTCAAGCGCGAGCATTTCCCACTCAACGGCTACGACGCGCTGCGCTACGGGCAATTCAAGGTGCTGCCGTTTTCCATCGGGACGGCGGATACGATTGTGCTGGACAAGGCGACGGACATTCGGATTTACTTGTTCATCATCAACACGCATCCGTTGAACGATCTGTTCCTGAATTTCCAAGCACCGGCGTCCGCCATTACCGTTCCGATTTCACCGGCTCGCGGCTTCTACGAATTTATTTTCCCGGTGCCACAGGACTCGATTCACTTGGTAGCAAGTGCCGCCGGAACAACCGGCGTCCTCGTTTATGGCGAGCGCGACCCTGCCGTGCTGAATCGGAAACCGGGACCAGTGTAATGCCCTACGGCAATCCGCAAAGCGTTGGACTGACCGGCGGCAGCGCCGGAATCGAAGCGGGCGAACTCTCGGGGCGCAGCTACGTCAACGCGCTGCTGTATTCGGAACTACTGACCGACCCCGCGTGGACGTTCGTTGGCACCGGCACCGTCGGCCCGGTCACGCCGCTCGCGGCGCTCCCCGTTGGCGGCACACTTGCGTTTCGCATCACCGACACCGATGCCGCCGTTGCCAGCGCGTTGCAACAGGTCGCGGCGCAACCGCTGGCGAGTGCCGCCGACCGCCCGATTGTTTTCAGCTTCTATCTGATACCCGAAGCCTACGTGCAGACGCGCTCACGCGCCGTCGCACGGCTCGATCTGCTGAACGGCAACAACGTCATTTTTACGGTGGACTTCAACCCGCAGAACGGGCAGGTAGTCTCCACCGCATTTTCGTCAACCGAACCGGGATTCGCGTCCGCCGAAGCAACGAATCTGGTGCAGGTATTCGGTGGGATGAACGGTGTTTCCGGCATCCGCTTCAACCTGATTATTTTCGCTCGCGGACTCTCGGGATTGTCCAGCGTCACAAGCTGCACGTTGTCACTCGCTCCCGACGTGGACGACCCGACGCAAGTGGGGCGCTTCATTGACGTGTCCGCTTGTCAGATTGCCATTCCAACCGGCACCATTTCAACGCCGGACTTCGGACTCGCGCCGTATCGCCCGACATGGGCCGTGCCGCAATTCGCACAAGCCGCGAAAATCGCGCAGAACGCACTCGACGCCGGATACCATTTCAGCGACGTTGCCGACCCCTACACGATTGATCTATACGCCGATCTTGGCACGGTCAAAACCGTTACGCTCGCGGGTCAGGACTTCATGCTGCCCGCGCTCGACCCGACGATTACCGATGGCTGGTGGATGGGAATTGGCAGCGTCGCGTCAACCTCGTTCGACATTGTGATACCCGCAGGTTACTCGCTGGAATTGGGCGGTGGCGTCACAGTCGCCGGACCTGCAACGCACACTGTTCTTGACCTGACGGTAAACTACTGGATGCTGATTGGCGGCGCTGCGTCCGGCGTTTGGCAACTCTACAAGTGGCTGCAAAATTGAATGGACCGCATGACCTCGCTGCTGCTGGCACTTGGCGCGGTTGTCGCGTTGTTTCTTTTCTCGCGCAGGGCCAGCGCCGCAGAGTTTGTTGAAGAATGGACCGACTACGATCTGTTGGGTGAGGAACTACCGCCAGAGGAAATATACGTGGATAACGAAGCAAATCTTACGGCATTTCTGAAACTGATTCGACAAGCCGAATCAGGCGACAATTATTATGCGCTCGTCGGCGGCGGCAACTTTTCAGGCATATCAGACCATCCAGCCAACACCGGAGAATTTGCTGGTATCAAAACAAAAGACGGTCGGCTGACAACCGCCGCCGGTGCATACCAAATCACGCGGACAACATGGAACGATCTTGGCGGTGTCACAAAATACGGCGATTTTCTACCACACTCACAAGACCTCGCGGCGGTTGATCTTCTGGTCCGTCGTGGCGCACTTGGCGATGTTCAAGAGGGACGATTCGACATTGCGATTTTCAAACTCCGCAACGAGTGGGAAGCCTTCGCAATGATGCTCGCCGGAACCTATCCGATTGATCTTGCACAGGCCCGCACGATCTACGAAAATGCGGGCGGAACTTACGCATAAGGCGACATATGCCATATAACCCCGGCGGTCAAACAGGCCCGCCCGGTCCACCGGGACCGACCGCAGTTATTCAAGATGAAGGCGTCCCGCTGCCGGGTGCGCCGCATACGACGCTGAATTTTGTCGGCGCGGGCGTCACCGCGACCGATGCCGGATTCGGTGTCGCCACAATCAGTATTCCCGGCGGTGGCGCTGGCCCTGCCATTCCGCTCAATGAGATTGTTTTCGGCACCGGCCCGAGCATCACCAGTAGCGCCGACTTTACCTTTGACGCCGCAGATGGCACGTTTTTCGTCAACACGGCGGACGGCACCACTCACTCGCCCTTCTCACCACCGGGCAACGTCAGAATTTTCGCCGCCGATGGTTCCGCCGCAGCCGATAACGGCGGCGATATTCAAATCATCGCTGGCGGTTCATTGGTGTCAGGCGATGGTGGCATGGCGCTTCTCGAAGGCGGTGCAGCCGTAATCGGCAACGGCGGTGCTGTTGAAATTCTCGCTGGCGACGGTGGAGCCACTTCCGGCAATGGTGGCGCAATCAACATTCTGGCGGGCGATGCGCCAACCGCCGGTGGTGGCGGTCAAGTCAGTATTGCCGGTGGTGATGCCACTACCGGCGAATCCGCCGGAAGCGTCACCATTTCAGGCGGCGACGGTGGCGCTGACCCCGGCAACATCATTCTCAACGCTGGAACAGGAAGCGACGCCGGAACAATCGGCGGCGGTATCTCGATCAATGCCGGTAACGGTGTCGCATCCGGCGACGATGGCGGCGCTATCGTTGCAACAGCCGGAGTCGCCACCGATGCGGCTGGCGGTCGCATTGATCTAGTCGGCGGATTTATGACGAGCGGCACCGGCACCGGCGGCTTTGTCAGACTCACCGGCGGGGCCAACAATGACGTTGGCGCAGGTGGCGAAGTCATACTTCTAGGCGGTGCTGGCGGCATAACGTCAGGCGATGGCGGTGCTGTTCTCATTACCGCCGGTTCAGCGACAACTGCGGGTGATGGTGGCGCGGTGAACATCACTGGCGGTGCGGCTGTTGGTGCCGGACAAGACGGTGGCGACGTTTCCATCACTGGCGGCACCGGCGTTGATGATGGTGGCGACGTAAATATCACTGGCGGTGACGCAACCATTGACGACGGTGGCGACGTAAACATCACGTCCGGCAATGGTGGCGCACCGGACGGCGGTGGCGGTGATGTATCTATCGGTTGCGGAACAGCACAGGGCGTTGACACCGCCGGTGCTGTTTCAATCAGTAGCGGAACTCATCTAGGAACTGGAACCGGCGGCTCCATACTTATCAACGCTGGCAGCGGTGGCTTGGTATCAGGCGACGGTGGACCGATCACTATTCTCGCTGGCACCGCAACAACGCTCGGCGTTGGTGGCGCGATTGACCTGACAGGTGGCACCGGCACCAACGGCAACGGCGGTGCAATCACGCTGACCGGCGGACCAACGACTCTCGGTGGCACCGGCGACGGCGGCACAGTCAACATTCTCGGAGGCACCCCCGTTGGCACCGGCGCTGGCGGCGATGTAGTCGTCACCGCTGCGGCTGGCAATGGCGCGAATCAAAACGGCGGCGACGTGCGAATTACTGCGGGCGCTCGCACCGGCACCGGCAATGACGGCGACATTGAACTCAACTTCCCGGCAACGGGCGAACTGCGAATTGACGGCGACCCCGGCGCTGCGGGCGAAGTCCTTACGTCGCAAGGACCAGCATTGCCGCCGGTGTGGTCGCCGTCAGGTTCACCAACGGTATTCACTTCGACCGATCAAACCATCACGTCCGCCGGTGCGCTCACCATCGCGCACGGCCTCGGCGCGACGCCCGAAGTAACGCAAACCTATCTCGTCAATCAAACAGCCGAACACGGTTATTCGGTTGGCGATATAGTCAAGGTTGGTGACTACATCGGCTCGGCGGAACGCGGCACGTCCCTCGTCGTAAATGCGACCAACCTTGTCATACGCTACTCGTCCAGCGCAGCGGTGTTCAACGTGCTGAACAAGACTACCGGCACGTCCGCCGCGATCACCCCGGCGAACTGGAAGGCGCGATTCATCGCCATTAAATTCTGATGGACCCGCTCTCGCTTCTCGCACTATTCGGCCCGGTCGTCGTTGAAGGATTAAAAGGCGCGATCAGCCGGTGGATTGCGCCCGAGAACTTCAAACCGGCGACCATCGAGCAATACACCGCGATGGTGAAGCTGGAAATTGAACGCTTCACCGCGCTGGCGAACGCGGGCGGAACCAATCTGCCGACGCTGCCGTGGGTGGATGCTGCGGTCAAGCTGATGCGTCCGGCTGCGGCGACGGTTGTGCTTGCAACATGGTCGTTTATCTACATTGCGGACTCGCTTTCCGCCGGTCAACTGTTGACCGAAACGGCGATGATGAACCTGAATAGCTTGGTCGCGGCGGTGATGTTCTACCTGTTTGGCGACGTGACGCTGCACTACGCCAAGCGAGCAGAATTGCGTAAATGAACGACGATTGGACTTCACCGCAGAAGTCGCAGGACGCGCGAATCGTGGACTTCGCGCTCGGCCCGTTCATGGTGTGGTTTGCGCTCAAAGCGACCGGCGTTCCACAATGGGCGCGAACGGTAATGATGTTAAGCGGTGTCCTGACCGTCGTTTACAACGGCGCAAACTACTTCGCCAAACAAGAATACGACGACGAACAACAACAGCTTGCTCTCCTAGAGCAATATGACGGCGACGGTGCCTGACACATCATCGCCGCTACTTCCGGCCCGATCTTGCGTCGGGCCTCTTTTTGTGGTCCAATCAATTCGCGGCTGAGACTTCCCCCTCATGCCGTAACTCCCTGTCCGGCAATCGGACATTTAAAAGGGCGACGCTCCCAAGCGCCGCCCTTCTTTTTGCCAACGACCGATCAGATGGTGAACTCGGCTTCCGTCGTCCTGTCACCGCTGAAAGCGTTGAGAACTCGCTTCGCAGCACCGCCGATCACGTCCAGAATCTTGTCGCGCTGATCGTCGGTGAAATCGTAGTTGGCGAGATTTTCGACGGCCTTCAACGACTTCAACGCTTTCGGGACGCGCTTTTTCGCCAGCCGTCGGAACTTGTCCGACTTGCTTTCGTTTTTCAGCGCGTCGCGTCGCTGCTGCTTCTCGGCGTCGGTCATTGCTTTCTTTTTCGCTTTCGTCGCTTGTGCCATTTCACTCTCCTAGAGTATCCAGCGGTGCGCCCGCCATGCGTCAGGGGCCGTCCCCTGAACAGGTATTTTCGCACATTCGATGCAAAATGCAAGGTTTTCGTGACATACGCCCGCTAATTATTTGCAAATTGCGTGACTTATTGCTTGCAATCTAACCTAACTTTTGGGAAAATTAGCCTATCCCGGTGGGGCTACGGCCCGGTAATCGGGAACTGCGGGTAGGCCGGATACGGTGGCAGCGCGGGCAATTCCAGCCGTGGACACCCCGAGGTAGTCAACAAGACACTGGCGCGTAACCTGCGCGACCGTGGGGCTACTGTATCGGGTGTTTCCCTTCAATCAACAAACAGGAGTTACGGCAATGACAACGCAATCAGGCTACAAGGTTGACACGACACGCGGGCAACATCGCGGGGAAGTTTCCGCGCAATGGTTCAGCCGACCGGACGACCAGAAATTTCTAACACTGGACGACCTGTATGCTTTCACCAAAGCGCGGCGCGATGAGTCTAGCGCGGAAGTGATTGACGCCAGCGGCATCCGCTTCGAGGCGCAACGCGATGAACCGGAGGATTTGAAAATCCTTCTGCCACGCGAGCGCGCCAGCGCGGAACCGCTGCACGTTGAGCCTACGCACTGGTCATTCGGTCAGGTCGCATCGCTGCTAGGTGCGCCCGCGAGTTACCTGCGAAAGCTGCCCGCGCCAATCGCTGCGATCAACCTGCAATACCACGCCAACAACTACGCCAGCGAGAAAGTAAAATCGCTAGTCCGCGTCAACGGTGCAACCGAACTCCGCGCAGTAACAGGCGCGGAATACGGGCGCATTTGGGACTCGGACGTAGTTGACGCGGTGCGCCGCGTGGCGGGCGATACGTGGAAGGTGCCCGGTGTCATTGATTGGGCAACGCAGTATTACAACGCGGAATCACTGGTAACAAAAGAGTCCACCACGCTATACGCCAGCGACCGCGATGTATTCCTGTTTTTGGTGGACGACCGCCACCCAATCGAAGTAGGAAAGCTGGCAACTGGCGAACCGGATTTGATGTTTCGCGGCTTTTACGTGTGGAACTCGGAAACGGGCAGCAAAACATTCGGACTCGCTGCGATGTATCTGCGGGCGGTTTGCCAGAATCGGAACCTGTGGGGCGTGGAGAATTTTCAGGAATTGAAGTTCCGCCATTCGAGCGGTGCGCCCTCCCGGTTTATGCGCGAGTGTTTGCCCGCGCTGCAATCGTATGCGAATCACGGAACCGACACGCTGATTGCTGGCGTGAAAGCCGCGAAAGCTGCGATAGTGGCTAACACGGACGACACGCGCACCGATTGGCTGGCGCGGCAGGGATTCGGGAAGAAACAAAGCGCGGACATTATCGCAACCGTGCTACGCGAGGAACAAAAGAAACCCGAAAGCATATGGGACTTCGTGCAAGGCATTACCGCTTACGCTCGCAAGGTTCCCCACGCAGATGACCGCGTTGAAATGGAAGCGCGAGCGGGCGCGTTGCTCGATAAGGTGACAGCGTGACAACACTCTCGCAGATCACTAACGAGCAATTTATCAGGCAAGAGGAACGCGAGGCGGTCGAGCGGGCAATCCGCTCGCTCGATACCGCGCTGACCGTTGCCGAGTGCGAGACATACGCGGAGCGTGACGAACGGTTGGCAAAACTGACCGCGCTCGCCCGCGATATTTTCGCGCTCAATCGGATACTGCGAAAGCATTATCCGGTAACGGAATAGGTGACGCCATGCGAATCAAAGAGTATGCGTTCATCTATGTGAATGGCGTTCACGCTGCAATGTCACGCTGCCATTCAGCGAGCGATGTTGTAGCGCAAGCGCGGCGTCATGGATACGCTTATGCTGACAGCGCGGAACGCAAGATAAGTGCGCTGCCGGTGAAAGGTGTCCACCGCGAAACGCTGGAAGGCGGACACGGTGCTACTTGGTTCGTGATTCGCTTGTGGTAAACAGGTGCGGGGCGCATGGCGTTCGCTGTGCGCTCCGCGCTTGCTCGATGTGCATGTAGCTGACCCTGACAATGTGCGCGAGCATAGCTGTGCCTACGATCATGG
>Ga0209342_10001939_pt1 | contig 22645 bp, 22 predicted proteins | sample RifCSP16_2_FD_184023 | JGI IMG/M metagenome (GOLD analysis project Ga0209342, IMG submission 184023) | Soil microbial communities from Rifle, Colorado - Rifle CSP2_sed 16_2 (SPAdes) (version 2) | ecosystem: Environmental > Terrestrial > Deep subsurface > Rock core/Sediment | place: Rifle... | reverse complement strand
CGTTGTCGCGCTGCATATGCTTCGAACCTTCATCACCGGCTCGTACAAGTTCCCCCGGCAGTTCACCTGGGCCACCGGAGTCATCCTTCTCGGTGTGACCTTGATCCTCTCGTTCTCCGGCTATCTGCTTCCATGGGATCAACTGAGCCTGTGGGCGGTCACGATCGGGGCTTCGATGGCCGAGGCCGCCCCGCCCGAAGTCGTCGGGACCAATCTCAACCTGCTGGTGCGCGGGGCGCCGGAGTTCGGGGCGGGTGGTCTGCTGCGATTCTACTTGCTGCATATCATCGCGCTACCTCTGGCCGGGATCCTGGCCCTGGGTGTGCACTACTACAAGGTCATCCTCCACGGGCACAGCCTGCCGCCCGGGGCGGAGAATGCCGGCGAAGACACCGCCCGCAAGGTTCCGATGAACGTGCGGACCTACTTCATGCCAACCATTCTCACCCGCGAGCTGTGGTATGTCTCGGTGTTTACTTTCTTGCTCGTCGCCTACTCGGCCTTTGTCTTCCATGCTCCGCTCGAGCCGCACGCCGACCCGCTCGTGACCCCGCTGCACATAACCTCTCCCTGGTACTTCCTGTGGCTGCAAGGGATGCTCAAGCTCGGGGACAAGGTCCTGTGGGGAGTGATCCTCCCGACGGTGATCATCGGGTTGCTCGTGTCTTTGCCGTACTTGGAGGTGGGACCCAGCCGCCGCTATGGAGATCGCAGGCTCGGTCTATCGGCCGGGTTGCTTTCGGTAATCGTTTTGGCCGCACTCTCTTATATGGGTACGCCCCACTATGCCGTGCCCACTTCGCCAGACCAGGAGGCGGTGGCTTCTCTCTTACCGCAGACCCAGCCCGGCCCTCTGCGGCTTGCGCCATGGGGTCAACTTGTACTTGGCAGCTACCAGGCAGCTGAATGGCAGCAGGCTCCTACTCCGGCGATGCGCGAGTTATTGCATACCTTTGACGATGAAATCAACCAGGTCCAAAGCTCCGAGCGCCAGAATGTCGAAGGCATCATGGTGGTGGAGGATTGGCAAACAGACTTGAAGAAGGTCACCCTCCGAGTGGTATGGACCGACATGACGACGAACCAACCTAACGAGTTCAGTCAAACGGCATTCCTTCATCGCAGCAGCGACTATGGGCAGGGAGAGTAGGCCATGAAGTGGCAGATTGCCCTTGGAACGCTGACCGTCCTGGCGACATTAATCGTTCTGGCCATCGTTGGCGTGGGGGAGCCGAAACGAATGGCCGAGTTCACGACATCCTATAACGCTCGTCAGATCGAGACCGGCGGACTGATCTTCGAGAACAACTGTCGCTCGTGTCATGGGCCTCAGGGCAAAGGTATCGAAGGTGTCGCCCCGGCAATCAACGCCGCCGATCTGTTTAACGGGGACCGGCTGAAGGCGATCGGCTACGCCGGCGCCGTGGAAGACTATGTCCGGGCTACGATCAGCTCCGGCCGCCCGGTCCCAAGTCAAGGCACCAGCTACCCGCAACGGATGCCGACATGGGCGCAGCGCTTTGGCGGCCCCTTGCGGGACGACCAGATTGATTCCCTGGTGGCGTACGTCATGAACTGGCAGGATCGGGCCCTCCAGGAAGCGGCCAAGGTCACCCCGACGCCGCTGGGCGAGGTCGTGGGGACGGATATCACGATCCCCCTTCCGGCCGGAAACGCGGACCAAGGAAAGGCGCTGACCGAAAGCAACCTGGGATGCGTGGGTTGTCACATCCTTGCGGCGACCGGTCCGGCGTGGCTTCCGAGCGGAGATACCCCGGGGATCGGCGATCGAGCGGCCAGTCACATCGGCCAGGCCGACTACACCGGCCAGGCGACCACCCCGGAGCAGTATCTGCTCGAGTCGATCGTTTCGCCGGACGCACATGTCGTCGAAGGATATGCCGCTGGGATCATGCCCGCCAACTACGGGGCGCGCATCACCCCGCAAGAAGCGGCGGATATGATCGCATACCTGTTGTCGCTCCGCTGACAGTCAAAGGCATCGTGTTGGAGGGACACCGGCGCCGCCGCTTCGCCCGAGGCGGCGGCGCCGACTGATTGAACCGCCGGGCGAGGGAGAAACGTCACTGTCCCCGGCCGGGGCTTACCAGTAGAATGAACCTGCCCGACCGCTGCAGTACGAGCGACCGGGCAACAGGACCACCACTATGCGCGCGCGTTATGCCCTGCCCGTAGTGGTGGCATTTGGTCTTGTCATTATCGCCGGCGCGGCTTTCGCACAGGGCGAGACGGGGGATCCGACAAGGGGTGGACAGCTATTTGTCGACAACTGCGCTGTCTGCCACGGCGTTGATGGACAGGGGCGAGTTGGGGCAAGCCTGAAGAGTTTCCCTGGCATCGAAGTGTCGGCAACGATCCGACAGACTATTAGCCAGGGTGTCCCCGGGAGTGTCATGCCCTCCTGGGGCGAGGCCAACGGGGGACCGCTCTCCGACCAGGATATCGCCGACCTCACGGCATACATCGTCAGTGCATTCTCCGGAACCGAACCGCTCGCCCCACTGCCGACCTACCAGCCTCCGGTCATTCAGCCTCTTCCGAATATCGCTGGCGACCCTTCCGCCGGAGCCGTTGTCTTCCAGGCCAACTGTGCGGTTTGTCATGGGGCTGAAGGCCAGGGCCGGATCGGCAGGACGCTGGCAAAGGTATGGCCGGCCAATCAGCCTGCGGCCTATATCTCAGGCCTGATCCACGAGGGTGTGAGCGGCTCACCGATGCCCGCCTGGGCGAAGAGCAATGGTGGACCTCTGACCGATACTCAGATTGAGGATGTGACTGCCTACATCCTGACGCTTAACCCGGTCGGCACCGCCCCCACTCCTGCGCCTGCGACACCCGGCCCGATCAGCCTGACGACCGGCTTGATCCTGCTGGGGGTGTTGGCTGTGTTCGTCGTGTTCGGCCTGGTCGTCTACTACCGCCGCGCGTGAACGAGGTGTCATGCGTCGTCTGAAGCGTGCTCTCTTCCTGCTGACACTGCTGGCCTTGCACGCGGCGACTTTCCCGGCGAGTGCGCAGACTTCCCCAACCATCTCTGAGCTCCAGGTGGCCCTGTGGCCGGAGTACGACAGCCCCTCGATGTTGGTGGTCTACCGCGTTCGCCTTGACCCCGCGACTGAACTGCCGGCCAGCATAGCGCTGCCGATTCCGGCCTCCGTGGGTGAGCCGCTAGCCGTGGCCATGACCGATGCTGCAGGCAGTCTTGTGAATGCCCGGTACACTCGCCAGGTGAGCGGTGAGTGGGGGATTATCACAGTTGCAGCCGAAAGCCTGCAGCTTCAGATCGAGTACTACAGCCCACTGGTCTTCGAAGATGCGCTTCGACGTTACTCATTCACATGGCCGGGGGTAATTGGCGTAGAGAACTTTAACTATGAGGTACAGGCACCGATCGGGGCGGCGGATGTGACGATTTCGCCTGCACCTCAGTCCCAGAATGTTCGCCAGGATGGACTGACCTACTATCTGGCAGGACTCGGAACCGACGCCGGAACAGCCGGAGCCAAGATCGACATCACATACGTTAAGACAAGCACGGAATTGTCGGCCGATCTTCTCAGCCTCCCACCCAGTCGGCCTGAGTCCACGCAGGGAGGCACCCCCGATCTGCGCCAGTTTATCCCCTGGATCCTGCTGGCGTTTGGTGTCATCCTGCTCGCTGCCGGGGGCGGCTGGTATCTCCGGTTGAGTCGGGGTGCCCCAGCGGGGGCTGGTCGGCGACGACGGGCATCCCGCCTCCCGTCACCGGCGGACCGGGAGTCGGCTGAGATGGACGCCTCGCCGGTGTTCTGCCACAATTGCGGAACGCGCGCAGCTGCAAGCGATCGTTTCTGCAGGAATTGTGGCGTCCAGCTGCGGCAGTAGACGCGCGGCCAGGTCATGTCTCCGGATCCCGGCATCACACTGGTTTTCTTCCTCTACGGACTGGCCTTCTTCAGCATGGGCCTGGCCATCACGGTCGAAGTCGGCCGCGGTACGGACGCCGGTCTCCGTCACGCGTTGCGCCCTCTGGCGGCCTTCGGCCTGATGCATGGAATTCACGAGTGGCTCGAGATGTTTCTCAGCCTGCAGATCGTCCCCTTGCAGGATGCCGCCGCCCTGGCCTGGGAGGGGCTCCGATTGGCCATCCTGGCCTTTTCGTTCCTTTCACTGGCCGCGTTCGGAGCGTCGCTCCTCTCCTCTACCGAACGTTGGCGGCGCGTAAGCCTGCTGGTGCCTCTAATACAGGCCGCTGTCTGGGGGTTCGGCTTGCTAGCCATCCGTGGAATGTATCCGGGCGAGGGGACCCTGTGGACTGTGGCGGACGTGTGGTCCCGTTACGTACTTGGTCTGCCGTCGGCTTTAATCGCGTGTGCAGGCCTGATCATGCAACAGCGAGCGTTCCGCCAGGCCGGGCTGGCCCAGTTCGGACGAGACAGCCTGTGGGCGGCGGTGGCCTTCGCCTGGTATGGTCTGATCGGGCAGACGTTCAGCCGGTCGAGCCCCCTCTTTCCGTCAAACGTGATCAATCAGGAGTTGTTTCAATCGCTCTTTGGCTTTCCGGTTCAAATTGTCCGTGCCAGCGCCGCCGTCGTGGCGGCGCTTTTCGTGATGCGTTTCCTGCGCTCATTTGAGGTGGAAACCCAACGCCAGATAGCCGCCTTGCAGTCCGCCAGGCTGGAGGAGGCGCAGCGCAGGCAGGAGCTGAGAGGAGAACTGCTGCGGCGTGTGGTGGCGGCCCAGGAGGCAGAGCGCCAGCGGATCGCTCGCGAGCTACATGACGAGACCGGGCAAGCGCTCACTGCCATCGGTCTCGGGCTGCGCGGGATCTCCACGAGCCTGGCCGACAACCCGAAGAAGGGAACGAAGAATCTGCGACAGCTGGAGAACCTCGCCGCTCGTTCTCTGGATGAACTCCAGAGACTGATTTCCGACTTGCGGCCTTCGCACCTGGATGACTTGGGGCTGCCGGCCGCGCTGCGCTGGTACGCCGGCGAGCTACAGAATCGAGCTCCGATAGAGATCTCCGTCCAGGTGCGCGGTGAGGAAAGACCAATCCCCTCCGTCGTCAAAACGGGCGTGTTCCGCATTGCCCAGGAAGCTCTGACCAACGTAATCAAGCATGCCAAAGCCAACAAGGTGAGTATTCGCCTGGACTATGCGGCGGAGGTTGTGGGCCTGCTGGTCGAGGATGATGGCGCCGGATTTGACAAGGACCGGGTCGACATGCCCGATCGCCGGGCGTGGGGCCTGATCGGGATGGAGGAACGGGCCAGCTTGCTGGGGGGACAACTGCGCGTCGACTCGGCGCCCGGGGCCGGGACGCGCGTGGATGTCAGGATACCCTATAATCAGGCACCAGAGGCCGGGGATGGCAATTCGCCTTCTACTAGTGGATGATCATGCTGTCGTTCGATCAGGCCTGCGGATGCTCCTCGAGAGCGAGGCTGACGTCGAGATCGTGGGTGAGGCGGGGACCGCGCGCGATGCCCTCGATTCGCTCAGCCGTCTCCAGCCGGATGTCGTATTGATGGACATTGGGCTGCCCGACATGTCCGGGATCGATGCGGCGCGCGAGATCAAAATCCGGCGCCCGGATACAGCAGTGGTGGCGCTGACCATTCACGAGGACGAGGAGTATTTTTTCAAAATGCTCGACGCCGGTGCTAGCGGCTACGTTCCGAAGCGTGCGGCACCCGAAGAGTTGCTCACGGCGATCCGAGCGGCAGCAAGCGGAGAGGTCTACCTCTACCCCTCCCTGGCCAAGCTCCTGGTTCATGACTATCTCAGCCAGGAAGCGGCGGCCCGCGACGAGCGGACGCTCGACGGACTGACGCAACGCGAGGAAGAGGTGCTGGGCCACCTGGCCGATGGTGCCAGCAACACCGAAATCGCCGAGACTCTTATGATCAGCCCCAAGACCGTCGCTCGGCATCGCGAGAACATCATGCGCAAGCTCAATCTGCACTCGCGGACGGAACTCGTGAAGTACGCCATCCGCAAGGGGATCATACAGCCGTAGCCCTCTGACTCTGCGGCTGCATGTTGATTTCGACAGCCGGCGTTTACCCCAGCTCGCCCCTTCTTTCACACTGCTCACCCAACTGACGCAGGCCTTCTCCCTCCCGGCCCGACCCGGACGGACCTGTGTGCGTCTGCGCATGCTCGAGTTGCCCGCGATCAAGTCGAGCTCCGTCATGGCGCGTCTGACCGGAGAGAGGCGCCGACTACCGGGATACGCGTCTGCGATTCGCGGGCTGTCTTCGGGGCGAGCAGACGACGAGCTTCGTGGGTGAATCAGCCCACGAGCGCTCAACGATTCTCAACCCGCGTGGGTCTATCTACCCAAGGTTGATACTGTGCTTTGGGTGAGTTGTCGGTTTCGAAAATCGGGCGGCCTACGGATTTACCTGATGAGGACGCCGGGCTAGGCTGTAGCTGGACGCGAAAGATGGCGCACAGGAGGTTCCGATGGAAGGGCTACTGGTGATCTCAATTCTGACAGTGCTACGGATCATGCTGCCGTTCGGCCTGCTACTCCTCCTGGGAACGCTCGTGGAGCGCCGGCAATCTCGAACGTTCCAAGCACGGTGAGGTGACGTTATGGATGGGCTCACAGCGCTTTCTGCGCTCTTGACTGGACTTGTCTTGCGGTTCGGGATCCCGCTGGCGATCACGGCGTTAGCGGCCTGGGGGCTGCGTGCGCTCGATGCCCACTGGCAGGCCGAAGGCGAGGCGCTCCGACGGCGAGCGCGCTCTCTTGGCGCCGCCGCCCACCAGGTCCGCTGCTGGGAGACGCACGATTGTCCGGCTGAACAACGCGAAGCATGTCCAGCCTTCGCCCGGACCGATGTGCCTTGCTGGCAGGTGTTTCGGGAGACCAGCGGGCGACTGCCCGAGACTTGCTTTACATGTCCAGTATTCCGGGACATACCGTCGCCGGTCGCGGCATAGGACTTTGCTTTCGAGGAGATGCATAGCATGAACAGATGGATCCTTCGCACTGGCGTCGGACTGGCGGTCGCCCTCCCGCTGGCTCTGTTCGGGGCAGCCATGGCAGGGGCCGGCGACTCAACTCAGACCGGGATCCCCCCGGATGTCCCTTGCCAAATCTGCCACTCTGAGATCGAGGAAGCCTGGGTTGAAGGCGCGCATGGGCATGCCACGGTCGATCCCACCTTCCGGACTGCATGGGAGCAGCAAGGGAAACCACGTGAGTGCCTGACCTGCCACACCACCGGCTACGACCCCGTAACCGACACCTACGAGGCGGAAGGCGTCACGTGTGAGGCATGTCACAGCCCTGTGCCCGCCAACCATCCCGCCGATCCGATGCCCGCCGAAAGATCAGCATCACTATGCGGGAACTGTCATACCGAAACGATGTTTGAGTGGCAGGCGAGCAAGCATAGGGAGACGGAGCTGGCCTGCATCGGCTGCCACGACCCGCATGCCGCGAGTCTGAAGAAAGCCGACAGCGCAGGGCTATGTGCAACCTGCCACCGAGAGCGGGCCTCGAACTTCGCCCACTCCCAGCATAGCGAAGTCGGGTTGAACTGCGCCGACTGTCACCTGGCGACACTGGACGGGCAAGAAGGCGAAGGGCATGCCGTCCGCGATCACAGCTTCAATGTCAAACTGACGACGTGCAACGTCTGCCACGCGTATCAGATGCATGACCCTGTCGAGGTCCATCTGGACCGATCGACACCTGGAGCTCAGGACGCCATGGCCTCGGTCGAGACGCTCTCAGTCCAACCTGAGCCCAGCCCAGTGAGTCCGGTCGGTTTCGCCGCCCTGTCAGGGTTGATCGGCATGGCCAGCGGGATGATCCTGGCGCCGTGGCTCGAACGCTGGTACAGGCGGCTGCGCCAAGACGGTGACGAGGTTGAAAGAGAGGCCGACGATGAGTGACGAGTTCGTTGGGCGAAGGGGCTTTCTCAAGGCCCTAGCCGCCGGCGTCTCGGCGACGGTCGGCCTGCGCCTGGTGAAGCGGGCCTCGGCCTCGGAGACCGGGGAATCCAGCCCGCATCGCTGGGGGATGGTCATCGACCAGACCAAGTGCATCGGCTGCGGCTACTGCACTCTGGCCTGCCGGGCTACGAATGATGTCCCACCTGACATCGCCTGGAACAGGGTGATCGACGCCGGGAAATACGCCGGCGAGCCGGTCTATCTGCCGCGACCGTGTATGCATTGTGAGAACGCGCCGTGCGTCGAAGTGTGCCCAGTCCAGGCGACCTATCACCGGCCCGACGGCATCGTGATGATGGACTACGATCGCTGCATTGGCTGCCGCTATTGTGAAATCGCATGCCCATACGGCGCCCGAGCCTTTAACTGGGAAGAATTCACCGGCCCCAACCCGGAGGTCCCGAATTGGGGGGAACCTGAGGTGGCTCGCCGGCCTCGTGGCGTCGTGGAGAAGTGCACCTTCTGCTACCAGCGGATCGATCGCGGGCTTGAGCTTGGTCTGAAACCGGGCACCGATCCCCAGGCTACACCGGCCTGCGTGGTGGTTTGCCCTACAAAGGCTCGCGTCTTCGGGGACCTGAATGACCCGGAGTCAGGGGCCAGCCAGCTTCTGGAGAGATATCCAGCCTACAGGTTGCGCGAGGATCTGGGGACGAGCCCCCGGGTCTACTACTTGCCGACGCGCAAAGAGGAGGTGGCGGGATGAGGGCTCTGGGTCGGAAGGTACAAGTGAGCACCTACCAAGCCTGGGTGGCCACGTTGGCCGGTTTCATGCTCCTCGGTGCACTTGCCGGCGCAGTCGTCTTCAGCCGCGGTCTGGTCGTCACCAATCTCACCGATCTCGTGCCGTGGGGCCTGTGGATCACGATCGACCTGTCGGCGATCGCCATGAGCGCCGGTGCATTCATGCTTTGCGCTGCGGTCTACCTGATGGATCTGAAGCACTATCAACCGATCGCACGAACCGCGACCTTTATCGGGCTGATCGGCTACTCGATGGCGGTCCTGACCCTCCTGCTCGACATCGGTCGGCCGGATCGCTTCTGGCACCCCCTCGTGTTCTGGAACCCCCACTCGGTCCTGTGGGAAGTCACGATGTGTGTCACGCTGTACCTGACGGTGTTGGCGTTGGAAACGGCGCCGATCGTCGGTAGCGCCTCCTGGGTAGAGCGCCGATGGCCGAGGCTGTCAGCCAGGTTGACCGCCATCCACCACTACGCCCCGTACTTTGCCGTTGCTGGCCTGGGGCTGTCACTCCTGCATCAGTCGTCGCTCGGGGCGGCCTATGGTGTGCTCAAGGCCCGACCGATCTGGTACCGCCCCGACTTGTCCGTGCTTTTCATCGTCTCGGCCATGGCGGGGGGGCCGGCCTTGACGGTTCTGGCGTCGATGCTCACTGGGCGGCTATCCCCGCGGGTGATCATAAAAGACGAGTTGTTGGATAAGGTTTCGAGTTTCATCGGCTGGATCCTTGTGGCCTATCTCTACTTGAGGTTCTGGGATGTGCTATCGATGACCTACACCTATCAACCTGGGAGGACGGAAGGCCTGCGACTGCTAACCCAGGGACCGCTTTCCTTCAACTTCTGGGTCGGTGAGATCTTTCTGGGCATCGTGGTACCCATGATCATCCTGTTACGGCCGGGCCTGCGTAGGCTCCCGGTGCTGCGAATGATCGCTTTGGGCCTGATCGTCGGCGGGGTGGTGGCCTACCGCTGGGATACAAACCTGGCCGGGCAACTGATCGTCCTGACCTATCTGCCCCAAGAGATCGTGGCGCGCTACACGCGTTATTTCCCTTCACTGATCGAGATCGTCGCCGGTGCGGGGGTGATCGCGTATGGCCTGTTGGCGTTTACACTTGGAGCCCGCTATCTGAACGTCGTTGATCACCAGGATGTGGCAGAGGTCAAGGTGCTGCCGCATCTGGAGGCCGCAGCAGCGGACTGAGTCTGCCCTGGGCACTACGCTGGTCGAGGCAAGCGATCCATCACAGTTGTGTGGGCAACGCCCACACAACTTGCTTTTCAAGTGATCTCGAGGGGGAAGCGATCCCCTGTTGGCGTATCCACCCATATGGGCTTCCCCACGACCCCTATCGAGGAAGTGTTGAAATGAGAACTGGGGCGGCGTCGCCGCCCCAGTTCTCATTTCAACAGACCTGCGTACGGCACGCTGTCGCCGGGGGAAGGGGGATGCAAAAGGATACGCGGCATCGTTCGCAGGATGGTCTGTCCTTATGAACAAGCCGGGCGCCATGTAGCGCCCGGCTTGTTCCTTGTAGAACTGACTGAGCAAGGGTCGGCTTGTGCCTGCGGATTCAGTTCTCCGTCCGTATACCCTGAACTCGCTGGTGAGCCCTTTCCAAGCCTCGTCTTGTCTCTCGTCTGTCGAACCCGTCCTACTTCAGCGCTTCCAAAGCCGACTCGAGCAACGCCTTGGTGTAGGCCGAGTTGTGGACGCCCATGCTCTGATCATACTCCACGAGCTTGTAGTTCCACATCGCCGATGCGATCTCTTCGGGGTACACTCCCGGGATCGACCGGCCTTCCTCGTTCATGATCCCGCTCGCCACAAGCAGTTCGTGGACCTCTGCGAGCATTGCCTCGACTTCGGTTTGCACGCCGTTGATGTCGAAGTCCTCGGCATCAGTATGGCAGGCCTGGCAGCGCTCCACGTCGGGCAGGTAGGTGTGGTTGCGTTCCTCACCCATGTGGCAGGTCACGCAGGTATTCTCGACCACTGAGTAGTGGGGGCTTGGGCTGCCGGTCACACCCAGTCCGCCTTCGCCGAGCAGCATGGCGGCTTCAACACCGTAGTGGGTGCCGAACCGGGTATCCGTACCGAGGTCGATGTTGCCTGCCGCAGCGACGGGCAGTTCGTTGCGGATCTGGTGGCAATTGGCGCACAGGTTGCCTAGGCCCCCGTCGAAGGTACCGCCGGTCCTTTCTAACACCACCGGCTGGGCGTCTCCTGTCAGGGAGAAGTCGGCCTTTGTGTAGGTAGTGTGGATATTGTGGCAAGTACGGCAGTCGAACGGCGAAACATTCGTCACGCCTACAACCGACGCATCATGCGGGGGCAGGCCAGCGTTGATACGCGCCTTGGCGCCCTCAGTGCCGTGACAGCCGGCGCAGTTGGTGCCTTCACCTCTCACAAAGGACTCGCCCGTTCCATGGACGGAGGTCTCTCGGAACTGCGCTTCCTTGGAGACGATCAGCGTTGTGTCATTGTGGCATTCGGTGCAGGTCAGATCAGCTGCAGCAGCCGCAGCGGCCGGACCGGCAGGACCCTGAGGCCCCGCAGGCCCCGCTGGACCGGCCGGGCCGGCGGGGCCTGCCCCTCCGGCACAGGCCGCCAGCACAAGCGCCGCGCCGACGACAGCCAGGCCAAAGATGATCATTCTTCTTCCCATAGGAACATTCTCCTCAAATGGTATTGATACGACATGGTAACCCTTCTTTTTCTGTCTCTGGATAACCCCTCCTTCCTGGCGGGCGTGAGGCCCGTTGGGTCAGTTGGCCTTGTCGCTACATGTCTATGCCGGCGGCAAAACCAAGCTGATGAAATCCGTCGGCTCGTGAACGATCCTGAGCTCGCTGGTGACGACGTGGATCCGGTCGAGGTCAGGGTCAAGCCGGATGACCTTGACTTCAGGGGCATCGGCCAGGATCTCGCTGAGCGGACAGTGCCGATCGACGTTTTCGTCGTTCGTCTCCAGCACGATCACGGATGGATGAGCCTCCCGGATGTGCTTTAAACACGCTGGATCGCGACTGTCAACAACCTTCAGGTCGATCCGGTCCAGGTACTGCCCGAGCCGAGTGGCAATCCCTTCCGTGAACATCGAATGTGCCGTAAGCACGACGACGCGTGTGCGCGACACGCTCACCCCCGTACTTGAGAGGTTGGCCCGTACACTGTGAAGATTAGCGCAAGATGAGTGTGTCTGACAATACTCCCCTGCACTGTTACGACCGCTCCTTCGGGTAGCTTCGGGGTGGGGTGTTTCCCACCCGAATGGGTGGGATGGAATCCGAACGGATAGGGCGCAGACGACAATGTCGAGACGAAGACCTACCCCGGGAGCTTGAAAAGACCGGCCCGAATCGCGTGGGCGACGGCCTCAGCCCGGTTCTGGGCGCCCAGTTTCTGGAGGATGTTGCGGATGTGGTACTTGACCGTGTTCTCGCTGACAGACAGCGCCTGAGCAATGGCCTTGTTGGAAAGGCCGTCGGCCACCAGCCCCAGCAGTTCGACCTCGCGTCGGGTGAGGCGCGGCCCTCCATCTTCCTCCGGCCTGGGCTTGTTTTCCAAACCGGCGATCAGGCGGGCGGCCGTCTTCCGACTCAGGGCTGCCTCCCCGCGTTCCAGGCCGGAAATCAGATCGAGGAATTCCTGTGCGCTCAGGCTCTTGTGGATGTAGCCTTTTGCGCCAGACTGGATCGATTCCAGAAGATCGCTGTCGTCGTCGGAGACGGTGAGCATGACCACCTGGATCCCGGGCGCTTCATCGCGTATGCGGCGCAGCGCCTCAAGCCCACTGAGTTTGGGCATGGTGATATCCATCAGAACCAGGTCAGGTATCAGCTGGAGAGCGGCCTCGACCGCCGCCAGACCATCACCGACCTGGCCGACGACATCAAACCCCGCCGCTTCCAGCAGGCTGACCACGCCGTCGCGGAAGAGTGAGTGATCATCGGCTACCAGTACTCGCACGACCTTAGCCTCTCTCGAGCGGAGTTCGTACCGAAATTCGTGTGCCTGCGCCTGGAGTTGAAGAGAGCTCGAAAGTCGCGCCGATCGACTCGGCGCGCTCGCGCATGGTGCTCAAACCGAACTGAGGCGGATGATCTGGAGGGGCCGGCCGGAAACCGGCCCCGTTGTCTGTTATAGCGAGCTCGAGGCCGGCTTCACTTGTCTGGAGGCTTACCGACGCCCGGCTTGCGGCAGCGTGCTTGCGGACGTTGGTCAGCGCCTCCTGCATGATCCGCAGCAATTGCAGCTCGGCCTCCGCATTGATCCTGGCTCCTTCGACTCCAGGGCCGATGGACAGTTCTACCGGGATCCCGCTCAACCGGCTGAAGTGATTCGTGTAATCTTCGAGGGCGTTGGGGAGACCTTCGCCGGCCCTGTCGGTGGTCCTCAGGCCGAGGATGACCTCGCGCACATCGACGAAGAGATCCCGAGAGGCCTCCTCAAGCTGTTGGAGTTGCCGATCGGCGTCCGCCATCTTTCTTTTCGTAAGAAGAAGGCGGACCGCCATCGCTTTGTTGTTGACGAAGCCCAGCAGTTGGGCGATCCCATCATGGAGCTCACGTGCGATGCGCCCACGCTCCTCGACGATCGCTCGGTGGCGGAGCTCGTTGCGCTCCGTCTGTTCGCGGGTGTGACGTTCGAGGTCGTCCGCCATGCGATTGAAGGACGCCGCCAACTGGCCCAACTCGTCCGGATCCCGGCCGTCGTCTGGGATCCGAGCGCCCAGGTCTCCGGCGGCGAACGCTGCCAGAGGCGAACGGAAACTCTCCACCCTTCGGACGACCGAACGGTGGACTAGAAGGTATATGCCGACCGTCACTAGCAGCGTGATCCCGACGGAAACCCCCAGATCGATCTCAAGATCGTAGATCAGATTCTGTTCGAGCGCCTGCAACGGGACATCAGCCAGAACGACGCCGAGGTGTTTCTCGGTTTCGGCGTGGCAGCCCGAGCATGCCTGTTCGTTGTCAATCGGGGTGGCGATCCGCAGGATCCCGCTGGCGGTCGACAATAGAACCGTCCGCGGCCGCGTTGCAGGGGGATTGATGTGGCACTCCGAGCAGCCTGGCCTATCGGTGAACTGTTGCACGCCGACGTCGGAAGAGGCGCTGTCCACCCGTACCATGCCTTTGCTGTCAACGATCCTCACGCGATCGATAGTGTCCATCCCGCCGACATCTGCCAGAGCTTCTGCGAGCATTTGGTTGTCATTGTTGAGCATGGCGTGGCGCAGGCTTCCGGTCAGGATCTGGCCGAGTTGCGTGGCGGTCATCCGGACCTGGCTCTCCAGGAGGTTGCGCTCACGCCAATAGTGGGCGAGGGAGAGTGAACTCAGGGCGAGCATGACCGGGAGCGCGACCCCCAGCGCCACCCGCGCTCGCAGGCTTCGCCGGAGTCTGACGATGGGAGACCGCGGCCGGTCAATCATTCGTGCCCCATTGGTCGGAGGCTTCCCGCTCACTCAAATCGCCCCGGCATCGACCGGGCCCGGTTGTGCCAGACGGAACTCGTCGGCCCGGGTTGTGTCACTTTCGCCTTGGCCGGCCTGCCAGCCTTCTGGTCAGGATGTCGGCATCCCCCACTGCAGGCCGGTCCGGCCTTCTGCGTATTCAATTGTCCGGGGCGCCAGCGGCTATCCAGTCGAGGATGGTCTTTATCTCACCTTGCGGCAGCGCGCCCCCTGGAGGCATGATGGCTCCGGTTTGCTGTGAGCCCAGGATCTTCTGTGCGAGTAAGCTGTTATCGACGTCTCCTGGGACTACGACCGGACTATTGTTTCCGGTCTGCATCACCGACTGGAAGCTCGAGGCATCCCAGCCACCCAAGGATCCATGGCAAACGGAACACTTGGCCTTCAAGATCGGGAGGACATCGGCGGCGAAAGAGGCGCCGCTCGATGGAGCTGCCGCTGCATTCCCCGGTAAACCTCGGATAAACTTCACCAACTGCTGGATCTGATCAGCGGTGAGAATCTCGCCCCATCCGATCATGGCCGTCGCACTGTGTCCTCGGTTGATCGTGTCGAACATGGTCTGATCGGTGAACCGGGCTTGGAACGTTGGATCGCGCAAGGAAGGACCGATCAGCCCGCCCCCGTCTTTCGCGTGGCATTGCGCACAGACTTCGGCGTAGATCTCCGGGCCTTCGAGCGAGATCGGCCGGGCGACAACCTCCGGTGGGAATTCAACCGGAGGTTTCTCTTCCCAGGAACGGATGAAAGCCACCAGGGCATCGATGTCTTCATCGTCCAGTGGTCCGCCAAAAGCCGTGCCGAAAGGCGACATGCCGAAATTGGGTTGCCCTCGGGAAATGATCGCGCGCAGGGTGGGGTTGTCTCGGGTCTGAAGGAACTCGGCCGAGCTGATCGGAGCGATGATATCGTCGGCCCGAGTCGGGTTAGGACCGCCTTCGCCGAAATCGCCGTGGCAAATGGTGCAGTTCTTGGCGAACAGGGTCTGCCCCAGTTGAAGCGGCGCCCCGCTGGCAGCCTCGAGAGTATAGGCGACCAACGCGTCCAGCTGCTCGGAGGTCAGGATCTCACCCCAGACAGGCATTGTTTCGTGCCCGCCGCCGCCGGCAATGGCCTGGCGGGCCTTATCGATGCCGGCGACAGCCGGCACCCGGTCGCCGTGACATTCCGTGCAGAATGTCGAGAAGAGCTGCTGCCCACCCGGCGCGCTGGACGGCTCGACGACGTAGCTTGCCAATGTATCCAATTCAGAAGGGCTGAGCATCTCTCGCCAAGGTGGCATCTCCAGGTGCAATCCGCCCCTCTGGATGATCTGGCGCAAAGCGGTTTCCTCCCCCGAGAAGGAAACTGATCGACCGTGGCAAAGCGCGCAGTTGACGGCGAAAAGTCTCTGGCCGTCCGGCGCCACCAGGAAATTGAGCAAAGCCGTCCGCTCTTCAGCACTCAACGATTCCGTCCATTCAGGGATCCCCAGGTCGACATGTGGCGCATAAGCAATCCCCTGCTGCAAAGCTGACCGCAGCTCGAGCGGATCGCTGGCCACAAGCTCCGAGGCCTGGTGACATTCGCCGCAGTTCTGGGTGAAGAGCCGACTTCCATCTGGCGAGGCGATGAATCCTGCCAGAGCGTCGATCTCGTCGCTGGTCAAATCGGCGCTCCAGGCCGGCATGCCCTCGTGCTTCCCCTGGGCGATCACAGCGTGCAAGTTCGTGCTTGCGGGCACACTGATCGAGGGCCCATGACATCCGGCACAGTTTTTCACGTACAGAGCCGCCGTAGGGTCACCCAGGGAGGTGTCGGCCGGGGGGGGTGCCTCGCGCACCGCCTGGACTGTCAATAGGCTGACCGCAACCACAACCAGGGCCGTACCGCCGGTGATGATCGGGCGGCTCCGCGCGTGTCGCTTTGAAGATCGATCGAGGAAAGGCAGGAAGAACAGGAGGCCGATCCCGATCGTGGGGATGATGATGACCCCGATCACCTCCAGTTTTCCCGGAAAGTACTTGAGCAGTTGGAACAGGAACAGGAAATACCACTCCGGCCGAGGTGTGTAGGACGTGTCGGCCGGGTTGGCCCGGGCTTCGAGTGGAGCACCTAAGAAGTACGCCAATGCCGCCAAGGCCAGAAAGAGCAATAGCGCCACAACGGCGTCTTTGGCAACGACGTCAGGGAAGAAGGACGGCCCCTTTTGCTTGGCCTGGTGGTAGCTCTCCAGATACTCTTGCTTCTCTTTTTCGTTCATCGATCAATCCCCCCTTTTCGGCATGGCGCTGATCCCGATCCGAATGACCAGGTACAAATGCACCAGCATCAAGCTCAGCAATGCCACGGGAAGGACCCAGACGTGAACACCGAAGAAGCGGGCCAGGGTAACTGCAGACAGTTCCTCCCCTCCACGCATGATGCGCAGTATCGTCTCGCCTATCACCGGTGTTACGTTGGCGATTCGTGTCCCAACGATCGTGGCCCAGAAGGCCTTCTGATCCCAAGGCAGCAGGTAACCAGTGAAGCCGAACCCGATCACCACCAGCAGCAGGAACACTCCGGTGAACCAGGTGACCTCACGAGGGTATTTGTAGGCGCCGTGCAGGATCACTCGCAGCATGTGCAAACCTGCCAGGACGACCATGGCGCTGGCGCCCCAATGGTGCAACCCCCGGATCAGCCAGCCGGCCGGAACTTGCCCCGTGATGAATTGAACGCTGTCGTATGCGTGATCAGGGGTCGGGACGTAGTAGATTGTGAGCAGGATCCCGGTGACGATCTGATTGACCGCCAGGAACAGGGTGGCGCTCCCAAGCGTGTATAGCCAGTTGACTTTCGGGACCTTGCGCAGGAATATCGCTTCCCAGATCCGGCGCCACCCCACCCGCTCATCCAGCCAATCGCCAACTCTCGCTGCCATGTTCAGCCTCCCAGGATGAACAGCTGGTCGTCCTCGACTTTGACTTCAAAGCGATCGAGGGGCCGCGGTGGAGGACCGGACACAACGTTCCCGTTCTTGTCAAATACGCCATTGTGGCAGGGGCAGAAAAACTGCTCCTGCCCGCTGACCCAACGCACCCGGCATCCGAGGTGGGTGCAGATGTTGGACATCGCCACAAACTCGCGCCCGTTATCGGTCCGGACGTAGGCCGAGATTTCTTCTTCGTTCTCGATCCAGCCCGTCCTGCGCGTGACCCGGGCCTTGAAGAGAGTCGGGGTGCCAAGCTCAACCTTGGCCGTAGAGCCGATCCGGAGCCAGTTTTGAGTTTCCTTGCGCTGGAGGGCTGGACCGACGATGTAGGCGATAGCTGGGATCCCGAGTCCGGCGCTGATGATCCCGCCGATCGCCCAGGTCAGGGCGCCCAAGAACTGACGGCGATCGAAGCGTTTTGATTCTTTCATGGTCTAGTCACCTCCGATGGCGAGTCCGCATCCTGGGCCGGACATGGCATAGCGAAATGCGTTCTTCCCTCCGAAGCGGGATCCGCTCGCCTAGTTCTCGGGCGCCCCTGCAGCGATCCAGTCGACGACCCCTTGGAGTTCTTGCGCCGAGAGCTGCCCGAAGTGAGGGGCAGCCCCCGACTGTTTCTCGATCAGCAGACTGGCCTGAGGATCCCCCGGAACAATCACCGGCCCGCTGTTGCCCCCGGCCATGGCTGTGGTGTATGTCGTTAGGTTGAGCCCCAGCGTTGCAGTGGTCCCATGACACGCACCACAGCGGTTCTGGAACAGCAGGCCGATGGCGCCATCGTATGTCAGGGCAGCCTGGGCCGGGGTCGTTGGGGCGGGTGTGGGGGTCGGCGGAAGCTGGGACGACAGGATCTGCCGCAATCCCGGCGCGTCGAACCCGGCGTAATCCCAGACGCTCGCGTGGCATGCGCTGTTGGAACAGAATGAGCTGTTGTCGGTGCCGCCGGGATTGCCGGTGGTATGGCAGTTCGAACACGTGGGGTCGAAGGCGTCGTGATGCAGACTGATCCAGTTCGCGTTAAGGTGCGACTGCGGTTCCGGACCTCGGCTGATCTCGATCTCGCTCACAAGGTCGGTTTGGCTGGCCACCACCGGGATCGAGTGGCACAGGTTGCACTCCAGGCGGACAGCCTGGCCGGCGGCATCCAGGTGCTTACCGTCGTGACAGCGGAAGCATCCGGCAGAGTTCTTATGACCGACATTGCTGGGGTGGCTCTCCCAACTGGCCTTCTGATGCGGGAAGAAACTAGCCTGATAGGCTGTCTGCAGCGCAACCACCGCCTCTTCCACGCTCTGGCGATTGACATTGTAGAACGCGGCGTACTTCGACTTGTAGTAATCGTTCAATCCGGCGATGGCCGCAAGGGCTTCCTCCACCGAGTCGTAGGAAGCGCCGTAAACCTCCACCGCCTTGGCTCGAATCTCGGGAATGTCGGCCGAGATAGCATTGCGTGCAAGGAGCTTATCGACGGTGTCTTCGGGTGGAAGGATCAGATGCGTGATTCGGTTGTGGCACGTGATGCAGTCCATCTCTTTCAGTTGACTGGTGTCGATCGAGGCCGGGTCGATGCCAGATCCCAGTTCGACATACTCAACGATTGAACCATCGTCTTGGACAACTTGCACGTAAGGGATCGATTGTTCCTCGAGATCGAGAGCCAGGTAGTTGACCTGGTTCTCGATATGCCAGTGTATGCCTCTTCCCAACCCCTGGCGTTTCGATCCGCCCCCGGTCTTGAGGACAAGATATGTTGTTGTGGGCGAGTTGTCGCGGTCGTCAGAGTAGTGCAGGATCTGGCGTAGGCTGTCGTCGGAGAACTTCTCCGGGAAATGGCACCGCTCGCAGGTCTCCCGCGCTGGCCGAAGATCCGTCGCCCGGATAGGGAACTCGTATGTACGGAAGGCCAGAGATAAGATGTGTTTGATGTCTCCGGCTTTCCGCGTCACGCGGGTGGCGATGAAGCCTCGGCCGATATGGCACTCGACGCAGTCTACGCGTGCGTGAGGCGAAGTCAGGTAGGCCGTGTATTCGGGCGGCATGGTGTGGCAGACGGTACCGCAGAAGGGGGGCGAGTTGGTGTAGTCCCAGGCGTAGGTGCCTGAGATGAGGACGGCCAGGCTCAGTACGCCAAGTGTGACGTACGGCAGCAGCCGGATCCACAATGGTGAGCCCTCCGGGGGAAAGAAGAAGCTTCGGACAGTCTTTCGGAACCCTTGCATGCGATCTCTCTCTCCCTGTATGGCTTGCTTTCAGTTCTCCGGCGCCCCTGCCTCGATCCACTGGCGCACCAAGGCCAACTCATCCCCGCTCAACTGCCCCGGGTGGCTACCTTCCGACTGTTTGACCACCAGCATGCTCGCTTCCGGATCCCCGGGTACAATGGCCGGCCCATTGCCCTCGCCGGCCGTGATCCCGGCGTAGCTCGAGAGATCCAGTCCCCCCAGGCCGGATGGGCCACCGTGGCAGGCGCCACATTTCGACTGGAAAACCGCTCCAATCCCTTCATCCCAGGTCACCGCCGTGATCGGCTGCGGCGTGGCGGAGGGGAGGGCGGTGGGGAACGGGGTCGGCGTAAGCGGGGCGTAAATCACCACATCTTCGGCAGGCGGGATGGTTGTGATCGCCGTCTGCTCGAGAGTAACGAAAGCGTAAATCCCGAAGAGCATCGCCGCAGCCAGCAGACCGAACACCGCGTAGAAAACCCGCTTGCGCTGCGAGAGCGCCGACGGTTCGACGGGACGTTCGGCAACGCCGGCCTTGAGATCGGCCAGCTCGAGCGGGTGCTCCTCGATCATCTCGTCTTCGGTCAGGTTCCCGCTGAACATGCTCTTGTTGAATTCGCGAACGTGAACGTGGTAGATGTGCCAAACGACGATGGCCAGGACAGCCAGGACGGCCTCCGCCCCGTGGGCCGACTTCGCCGCCGGCACGAACTCGCCTGGCAGAAAACGGGTGGTGGCGATCGGGTTCCACATCATGAAGCCGGTGATGACCATCACCAAGGTCCCCCAGACGACGGCCCAGTATTCGGCCTTCTCTTCGAAGGTGAAGCGTCCCTGCTGGGGGCGCACCTTGCTGAAGCCAAGGTTGAATAGCAAGGCCTGGATTGCAGCCCGGACGTCGGAGACGGACGGAAGCATCGACAAGTAGGTCCGTCGGACGAAGATCCGGAATCCGAGGGCGCCCAGATGATAGACAACCTCCAACATCAGTATGACGGCGGCCGCGTGATGAATAACCCGCGTTGTCTCAATCCCGCCCAGGATGCGAAGTATCGCCTCCGAAATGCTCGAGGCGGCATACTTCTGCACAAGACCTGTAACCGCCAGGGTCGTGAATGTGGCCACCAGAACCCAGTGCTCAGCCCTGTACGAGAGCGGAAACCGGAGATACTTCCGTGGACTACTCATCGCCACGCCCCCTGCCTTTGTTCCGCAGCCGACGCCCCCCGTCGATCAAGACGAAGATGAGCATGCCTCCGATCAGCGCCGGGATCAAGATCTGGTAGAACAAGCGTACATAGTAGACCAGAGGGGAGTGCTGTGGGCTGGGCCGATAGTGGCTCAACCAGGCGGTGGGGAAGTTGGTGGCCGCGTCGGGGTGACATTTCTGGCACGTTCTGAGAATATTGGTTTTCATGACGGTGCTGTCTGGATTGGCGGGCGGCAGGATGTCATGCACCCCATGACAATCGATACAAACCGGTTTGTTTGTCACTTGATCCGGGGCGATGGCCTCGAAGATGACGACCGTCGTCCCGTGGAAGTCGGCAACATAGGTGTCAAAGACATCGGTGCTGATACCGTACTTCGCCATCAGCTCTTTGTCGGCGTGGCAGCGGGCACAGATCTGGGGTGAGAAAAGGCGAAACGGGCTGTTCGACGGGCCTTCGACGTTATGCACTCCATGGCAATCGATACACGTTGGAACATCCGGATTACCTTCTCCGATAAGGGCTGCCCCGTGGACGCTGTTCTTGTAGAGGTTATAGATCTGGGAGTGGCATTTCTCGCATGTCTGCGGGATGCGTGTGCGCGGCTGGGCGGGTGGTTGTACATCGTGGGCCCCGTGGCAGTCGGTGCACACTGCAGCATTGGAATTACCGGCGGCCAGGGCCTTCTGATGGACGCTGTCCAGTGTCGCCTGGTACTTGTCTTGGTGGCAAGCGGTGCAGGCGGTGTACTTCTGCAGGGTGAAGTCCCGCCGCGTCCTGGCCGTCACCTCCGGATGAGGAAAGCCGCTGATGTCGGTATGGCACTGCACGCAGGCGTAGCCTTGTTGACCGTGGACAGAGCTATCGTAGGTTGCCCGGTCAATGGTCAGGTAAAGCTGCTCGCCGGACGGAAGATCCGTCGTCAGCCCGGCGGTGCTGTGGCAGGCAAAGCAGGCCTCGTTGTCGATACCCTGCGATGCGGCCAAGGGCCGAGGGATGGGGAGGCCTCTAGAGGGTTTCGGTCCACGTCCTTCCGCCGCGGCAGCCCCTTCGGCCAAGAGCCCGATAAGGACGGCGGCAAGCATGAGTGCCACGCCAACGCCGAGCAAGAGCCTGCCGTGCACCCGACGGGTTCTCATCGCCTCGCCTCAACCTCCGTAGCCCTTGTGCATACGTGCACCAAGCGCCATCCGTTGCCTGATTCGATCCCCGGGAAGATGTCTCGGCGGGCTATGGAAAGAGGTCGACCCACCGCAGGGGCGGAAGTCCGCCCGAATGCGGGCCTAGCAGAAAATGCCCGCTCACCGCTGGCGATCCCCGCTAGACCGAGAACCTCAGATGACGGATCCGGCGAAGGCCGAAGCGGGTATGCCCTCGCCACTACCCGGTTGGGTGGGGTGAAGGCCCTACAATATCAGGGGAAGTGTAGGGTGATCAACCCATAAGGCCAAGTGACGCATGTCACTAATGAATGTCGACGCACATCACCCTACCCAGGTGGTAATTATGCCACGTGGCGCCCAGGGGTCAACGAACGACATTCATGGGGCTGCCCCCAGGCTGAAGAACAAGGGTGAGCCACTTCAGGAGGGCGTTGTCCGGATCGGGCGGGAGGGGCTTGGCCGGTACGGTAACGCCGTTGAACGGCCTCCAGGAGGCCGGGTTCCATAGGGGGTCGGGAACTGGGTGGACGCGCGCCCACGGCGCTAGGCACGTGCAGGCGCCAGGATGGGCAGCGCCTTTCTATGACCGTCGAGGCCGACTGGCAGGTCGGACGCTTAGCAAGATCGATATCCACTGGGGCATTCAGTCCTCCCAGGTGAAGTCGGCGTTCTGGCTATGGGCCTGGGAGGTCTGCCGGGCGCTAGTCGCTACTGGGTCTCTTGATGGAGGGAGATAGTTGCCCTCCCAGCTTTGGCTAGAGACGAGAGCATCCCGGAGAGGTCATGGGGGTGACAACGTGGGCCTGGGCACTAGCTCAAAGGCCGCCTTGTCGGTAGCGGCGGGGGGGATCACATGTGCGAGATGACAATGGCGGGCCGGAGGAAGAACT